>ENA-UOOA01003117-UOOA01003117.1-human-gut-metagenome-genome-assembly--contig:-P61old-NODE-3117-length-21414-cov-14.409476_pt1 | contig 21414 bp, 19 predicted proteins | sample MGYA00242467_ERZ724014 | MGnify/ENA metagenome assembly ERZ724014 | reverse complement strand
TCCTCCAGAAACTCCTTCGGATATCCCGGACGAATGACACCGGCAGGCTGTCCGATAGAATTCCGTTCAAATTGTCCGTCCTTCACGCGCTTCACTACTCCGTCGTTGTACTTCACAATCAGGAAAGTGCCCAGTTGCTTCCAAGTATCAAAAGTACTCTGGGCGGTCATATTAGTATAGTTAGTCAGGAAAGCGATTGCGGCATTCTTATCTTTTGCCAGCAATTTGGCAGCCATTTCTTCAATACCTTCCTGCGCATTATTAAAGGTCGTTTCCATCTCTTTCTGAGTTGCACGCACGTCACCGATCATCAGATCATAACGTGGATAGACCATATTAGACACCCAGTTGAAAATCCAGAAAGCGGAATTCCAGGAGAAAGTGATGTAATCTGCGCCATCTACACGTGTATAGCATAACGGAGCTTTCGTCGTACAGCAATAAACAGGAGTAAATACGGCCATATTCGCATCGTCCACTCCAAACCAAAGAACTCCGCCTATGGGGTCCGGCTTGTTGGCACGCATTTGTGCAACAAATACGAAGCCACTTTGTTGAGTCGAAATCGGACGTTCGTTAAAATACTCCTTATCACCTACCTTGAAATTCAGTGGAGAAAGACGATACGGGGTTTTATAAGGACCGGCACCGAAATCATTGGAAATATCAAGCGGTGTTCCTTCGTAGTGGTCACGCATCATATCTTTCACGTCCTGTACGGAAAGTTTACGGTTCGGCTTTACGAAAAGAGGCATCGGAGTATCTGTCTTTCCTTCGATATAAGGAAGATAGTCATTTCCATGGTCAGTATATTTATTGAAATAGCTCCACACACGGGCTTCGCAGAAGCGACGGGCACCGAAATCAAGGGGCGCATAAGCCTCAGCAAAGCTGAAATCCTTGTTCACTCCATTGAAGTAACCTTTCTCGCGAGCGAAGGAAATCACATCCGGAGAAGTGATACAGTTTTCTTTGTCGTTCATGTCAAACTGATGAATACGGGATTGATTGGCATGAGCCGAAATACAGTCATCCGGTACACGTACAGCCACCCAGACGGCACCACGTACCCCCGGCCCCTTACCGATCATTTCCATAATCCAGATTTCATTCGGATCGGCAATCGTAAACGATTCCCCTCCACTATAATAGCCATATTGCTGTACCAAATCAGTCATGATACGGATCGCCTCGCGAGCAGAACGTGAACGTTGCAATCCGATATAAATCAGACTTCCGTAGTCGATGATTCCGGTAGAATCTGCCAGTTCCGGACGTCCGCCGAAGGTGGTTTCACCGATAGTCACTTGAAATTCATTCATATTGCCAGTCACATTATAAGTCTGGCGTGCCTGTTCGATTTCGCCCAAATACTTACCCGTATCCCATTCATAGACTTTCAACATCGTCCCTTTGGGATATGTAGCAGCCGGATAATGATAAAGCTCACCAAACAGGCCATACGAGTCGGCCGAATAGGAAACAATAGTCGAACCGTCAGTCGAAGCATTTTTGCCGACAATCAGGTTCGTACAAGCGAAAGAATTCGCCAAAGCCGCCAAAAACAGGACAGCAGATAGAATGATTCTTTTCTTCATATATAATACATTTTAATAGTTTACCAAACAAAGGTTTCCTTCGAAACGGTCTGATTTCCACAAGCATCCGTGACAGTCATTTCTACGGTATGCTTGCCGCCTTTCTTCACATGTTTCGGGTCAAGCACACATTCCCAGTAAGACTTTACAATATTGGGACGACCGAAAAGTGCATATTCACCGTCAATCGTTCCCCGATAGGAAGCGATACCTGCTCCTTCATCTTTCAGCCGATAGACAATCTTTCCGTTTCGTCCCCACAAGTTCTTGTTAACAGGTATAATTTCCGGAGGAACAGTGTCCAAAGCAACCGTATATGTGCCCAGTTCACGAATAGATGCTTTCATAAATCCATCTTCGTACTTCCCTCCTACGCTGTATTTAGTCCCTTTAGGGGTCACTCGCGCCACGTAATATTTCGTAGTGTCCGCCACTGGTTTGCGCCGCAATCCGATTCGCAATTCACAGCTTGCATGTAGCGGGACCGGCTTATCATTCAACTGATAGGTAAATGCGACCGCTCCGCTATCCGCTTTTATCTGATATTGAAGAGGTACATTATCATATAGCATTCCCTTCGGAACAACCAGACTCAACCCCGGTTCCTGCAGATAATTCGTCTTATCCCAGGCAAAGAAGTATTTTTCCCGATGATTCAATGGTTCAATCGGCTGTTTCTTGCCACGTACCGTAAAGTGATAGCGGGAAGTATTGCCAAAAGCATCTTTCAATGTATATTGAAACTGATAATCCCGTTCTTCGTCAATCGTTACCAAACCACGGTTATCGTTCGAGGCTTTCAACAACCGTAATGTATTTCCGGGATCAATAAAGGATTTCATGTACTGCCCATACGTCCAGGAGTTTATCATTCGGTTTTCTTCCTGCGAAAAGCGGTCTACGGTGCTACGGAACACTTCTGTACCATCTACTGTAAGTACTACGGAATACACTCCATAATGATTATTTACCCCGTCCATGTAGTCATACGCTTTGATACCTGTGCCGATTACCCCCCATGCTTCCACCGGATGTTCACTGTTCGGCAGAATCGTTTTATTTTCCTGACTTCCACTGACCACTCCTTTGCCAAGCTGCGGAAAAAGCATGATTCCATCCGCTTTCGGGGCACGTGTATCTTTCAGATTCTTTTTAAAGAAAGGCATAGGATCGATATAGTCTCCCGTCTCCGTCTCGAACACATCCAGATGAAGATGCGGTCCGAATGAGTATCCGGTATTCCCACTCAACGCAATCCGCTGTCCGGCTTTCACCGGATATTCATCGGGTTCGGGGATGATTTCTACTTCCCAGTTCTCATTTTCATATTGAAGTTTCTTTACCCTTTCGGCAATAGGAGACAGAAAAGCGCTCAAATGGCGGTTGATAGTGGAATAGCCGTTGTGATAGCAGACGTCAAGCACATACCCCGAACCATTGGTAACACGTATACGTGAGATATACCCGTCAGCAAGTGCCCGAACCGGTTTGCCGATTGTTCCTCCCGTCTTAAAATCTAATCCGCCATGAAAGTGATTGGAACGAATTTCTCCGAAGTTTCCACTCAATGTAAGGGGAAAGTCGAAAGGTGGCACAAAGGCAGCCTGCTTTTTTTCCTGTGCATACCCCTCCACGCAACAGGCCAATAATAAAGCAGCAATATATCTTTTCATTATCTTCTTCACTTTTTTACTCCTGCAAATGTACATTATTCCAACTAGATTACGAAATATCCGGGAAGAATGATAGCAGATGAACCTAGTTAATAATTCCTTTTATTATTATATTCGCAACTAAACTGTAATCATTATATTATTAATATTATTACTTTTGCGGCTGTTTTTAATAATAATTAAAAGTAAAAGGACTTAATGAGAATGTATGTAAAGGTAATGGCAGCGGTCATTGCATGTATATTGCTGAGTGGAGAAGCGTACTCAGCACTTGCAACTACCCCTGCTACAGAAAATCTGAGTTGGTTCAAAAAGAAAAAGAAAAAAAATTCAGAAGAAGAGAGAGTAAAAAGCGACTACGAGAAATTAGTGGAAGGCAGCAGTGTTAAAAAAGGGATGTTTGCCGTTTATCAAAAAAAGAACGATTATTATTTTGAGGTTCCCACATCATTGCTAGGGCGCGATTTACTTGTTGTCAACAAGTTACAACGAGTACCGGCTGAATTGAACGATGCTGGAGTAAACCGGGGTGTAAATTATGAAAATCAAATGATTTGCATGGAATGGGACAAAGCAACCGGGAAACTGATGTTCCGCCAACAACGCCCGTTACCTCTGGCTCCTCAGACGGATGCTATTTTCCGTTCGGTTAAGGACAATTTTATATCACCGCTTATTGCCGCATTCAAGATAGAGGCTGTCAATCAGGACTCTACAGCATTGGTGATCAAGATCAACGACATCTATGACGGTACGGAAACCAGCATTAATAATGTATTTACCAATATCAATCTGGGAACATCGGCTATTAAAAATCTATCACGTATCTTATCCGTGAAATCCTTTCCGAACAATGTAGTTGCCACTTCCGAGCTAACTACTAAAGTGACGGAAGGAACAACAAGCGTATATGTAACGGTAGAAGTCAGTTCTTCTATCCTTCTGCTACCTGAAACTCCAATGATGGGACGTTTTGATAATCAGAAAATAGGTTATTTCACCAATCCGCTATTGAGTTTCAGCGATGCACAGCAAAGAACGGATAAAAAGCAGTTTATCACCCGTTGGCGTATGGAACCCAAACCGGAAGACCGGGAGGCTTACCTGAAAGGAAAGGTGGTAGAACCCGCCAAACCAATCGTATTCTATATTGACAATTCCACACCTTATCAATGGCGCAAATATATAAAAAGAGGTATTGAAGACTGGCAGATCGCTTTTGAAAAAGCCGGATTCAAGAATGCAATCATCGCCATTGAAGTTACCGATAGTATGGAAATAGATATGGATGACGTGAACTATTCCGTACTGACCTACGCAGCTTCAGAAAAGAAGAATGCGATGGGACCTTCTTTGTTAGACCCCCGTTCCGGAGAGATTCTGGAAGCAGACATCATGTGGTGGCACAATGTGCTCTCTATGGTAAGCGAATGGATTACAGTACAGACCGGAACTGTTTGCCCGGAAGCACGCAGCGTGCAGTTGCCGGATTCACTATTGGGTGATGCTATCCGCTTTGTTGCCTGCCACGAGGTAGGGCACTCTTTGGGATTGCGTCACAACATGATGGGATCGGCAGCGTTCCCAACTGATTCCTTACGTTCCGCAACGTTCACTTCCCGATTAAATTCCACCGCTTCTTCTATTATGGACTATGCCCGCTTCAACTACATAGCCCAACCGGGAGATGGCGTGAAGGTTCTTTCCCCGCATATCGGTCCTTACGATATCTTTGCCATCGAATATGGATATCGCTGGTACGGAAAAAATAGTCCGGAAGAAGAAAAAGATATCTTATTTGATTTCCTGAGCAAGCATACCGACCGTCTTTATAAATATAGTGAAGCACAGGATGTACGTGATGCCGTTGATCCACGTGCACAGAATGAAGATTTAGGCGATGATCCCGTACGTTCTTCCTTACTTGGCATTGACAACCTGAAACGCATCGTTCCGCAAATCCTTCAATGGACTACTACCGGAGAAAAAGGACAGACTTACGAAGAAGCCTCACGCCTCTATTACGCGATTATCAATCAATGGAACAACTATCTGTATCACGTACTAGCCAACATCGGTGGTATCTATATCGAAAATACAGTCATAGGAGATGGTGTCCAGACCTACACATTCGTTGAGAAAGAGAAGCAACAGGCTTCCTTGAAGTTTCTGACAGATGAAGTACTGACTTATCCTAAATGGTTGTTCGATACGGAAGTAGGAAAATATACCTATTTGCTCCGTAACACCCCGGTTGGACAACAAGAAAACGCCCCGACGCAGATACTGAAGAATGCACAAGCCTACATCCTTTGGGACTTGCTTGGCAACACCCGTCTGATGCGTATGATTGAAAATGAATCAGTCAATGGAAAAAAAGCGTTTACCGTAGTGGAACTAATGGACGGACTCCACAAGAATATTTTCGGCATTACCGAACGAGGAGGTATTCCCAATGTGATGGAACGCTCTTTGCAAAAAAACTTTCTGGATGCATTACTCACAGCTGCCGCAGAGCCCGAAGCTGTGAAAATCAATAAAAAGATTGCAGACGATCATTTCTTGCTCGATCATGCCACTCCTTTCTGCAGCTGCTATGCGGCCGAACAACGTTCGCTCCGACAGGAAGATAAAATGGGAGCTCACCGAGTTCTCAACTTCTACGGCAGCCAACTGAATCGTATCTCGGATGCAATATCCGTGAAACGCGGAGAGTTACTGCGGATTAAGAAATTATTGCAGAGCCGCCTCGGAACGTCTGATACAGCAACACGTTATCATTACGAAGATATGATTTTACGTATCAATACAGCTTTAGGTATTAAATAATTCGATTCAATCACTTACGTTTATTTACAATTAATGAATAAAAAACATCTTTGCATTATTATATGCTTCCTTGTTAACGCACTGGCAATGGCCAGTGCGGCTAATCGCACTATCACCGGGGTAGTAATCTCCGGTGAAGATAACGAACCGTTGATTGGTGCTTCGGTCTACGTTCATACGGATGAACTGAAAAAGGCAGGAGCATCCCAGACATCGCTAGGTACTATTACAGATATCGATGGTAAATTCTCTCTTTCCGTTCCGGATAAAGTAACCCGTATTCATTGTAGCTACATCGGATTTGAAGAACAAGTTATAGTTCTTCAGGGCGACAAAAAAAGCTACCGAATCGTACTTCAAACTTCAGCACATACATTGGGAGATGTAGTTGTAACAGGATATCAAACCCTAGAACGTAGAAAATTAACAGCTGCGATCTCTAAAGTTGAAGTTTCGGATGCTATGGTAGGTGCTGCAAAAAGTATTGACCAGGCGCTGACAGGTCAAATAGCCGGTGTATCCGTGACAAACACTTCCGGTGCACCAGGATCACCTGCCAAAATTCGTATTCGTGGTACTGCATCAATGAACGGAACACAAGACCCATTGTGGGTATTGGATGGAATTCCTCTGGAAGGAACAGATATTCCCAAAATGGACAATAAATCTTCTGATAATGATATTGTCAACATCGGTCAATCATCAATCGCCGGATTAAGTCCAAACGATATCGAAAGCATTACCATACTGAAAGATGCAGCAGCAACCGCCATTTATGGTGCTCGCGCTGCTAATGGTGTAATTGTAGTTACTACAAAAAGAGGTAAAACAGGAAAGCCTGTTGTCAATTTTAATACAAAATCAACCTATACTCCTAATTTGGAGACCTCCCGCCTTAATCTCCTAAATTCTGAGGAAAAAGTAAACTTGGAACTTCAAATGATGAAAGAAGCACCTTTCAATAAATGGGGATTTTATCCGATACCTGTATATTCAGAAAAAGGAGGAGTAGCGGCTATATTAAAACAATACAATCTAATGGATATTTATCGGGAGAAAGGCTGGGAAGGGCTTACTCCTGAAGCTCAAAACGCAATCAACCGTTTAAAAAGTATTAATACTGATTGGAATGATATACTATTCAGAGATGCCATTACTCAAGAATATAATATCAGCATTTCCGGAGGTAGCGAAAAGGTGACTTATTATAACTCCCTTGGCTACACTCTCGAAAACGGGAATATTCCGGGAGTAAGCTTAAGTCGTTTTAATCTGACGAGCAAAACTTCTTATCAAATCAATAAATTACTGAAAGTAGGTGTTTCTATTTTTGCAAATAGACGTAAAAACACCACTTTTCTGACAGATACCTATGGGCTTACTAACCCTGTCTATTATTCCCGTATTGCCAATCCTTATTTCGAACCATTCGACAATAATAACAATTACCTGTATGATTACGATGTCGTAACAGGTAGCATACCCGATCTTTTACAAGGATATAATATTCTGGAAGAACGTGAAAATACCAGTAATAAATCAGTTACTACCGCTATTAATAGTATTTTCGATATAGAACTTCGCTTTAACGACCAGTGGAAAGTTACTTCACAAGTCGGTGTACAATGGGATCAACTATCCCGGGAAGAATATGCCGGTACTAACAGTTTCAATCTGCGTAACCAACGTGAAAACTCTGCATATTACAAAGGAAACGACCGTATATATCTCATACCGGAAGGCGGGATGCTCAAATCGACCAATTCTACGACTTCCCAAATTACATGGAAAGTTCAGGGCGAATACAAGAACACATTCAATGACATCCACAACATACAAATAATGGCGGGATCAGAAATCCGTAAAAATTGGTACGAGAATCAAGCATCTACCGGATATGGATATGACCCCAAAACATTAACGTTCAAAAACCTGGAATTCAGAGATTCCAAACAAGCCAATGAATGGAAACTAAAGACTAAAAGTTTTAAGGAAAATGCTTTTGCGTCTTTCTACGCCAATGGTTCTTACACACTGATGGATCGCTACACTCTGGGAGGTAGCGTCCGCATGGATGGCTCCGATCTCTTCGGTGTAGATAAAAAATATCGTTATTTACCTATTTACTCAGTCAGTGGACTGTGGCGTATCTCAAACGAACCGTTAATTAATCAGTTCAAATGGATTGATAACCTTGCTCTCCGTTTGTCTTATGGTTTACAAGGGAACATTGACAAAAACACTTCACCCTTTATCGTTGGTACTTATGGAAATATAAGTATCTTGCCCGGTTCAAATGAAGAGAGCATCACTATCAATAGTGCTCCGAACAGTAAATTACGCTGGGAAAAAACAGCCTCTTATAATACCGGAATAGATTTCTCTGTATTTAATCAGGCTATCAACCTAAGTGTAGACTATTATTACAGAAAAGGCACCGATCTCATTGGTAACAAAATGCTACCATTGGAAAATGGATTTACCAGTATGGCTGTCAACTGGGCAAGTATGAAGAATCAAGGTATCGAAATAAACTTGCAAACACGTAACATTGCAACTAAAGATTTCTCATGGTATACTTCATTTAACTTTGCATACAACCAAAATAAGGTTTTGAAAGTGATGACTGAAAAGGATCAAGTAACTCCAAGTCTGGAAGGGTATCCGGTTGGCGCTATTTTCACCCTAAAAACCAAAGGGATAAAATCAGAGACAGGACAGATATACATTGAAAATAAAGATGGAGAAGCTGTCACTATTGAGGAGCTATTCCAAATGGCAGACAAAGGAAATTTAGACGGAGAATACAGCATTGGCGTAGATAAAGAAACAGAGAGAGGTTTTTATAGTTATGCCGGAACGTCCGATGCTCCCTACACCGGAGGATTCATGAATACATTTAATTACCGTAACTGGGAACTGAACTTAAATTTCTCCTATAACTTAGGTGCACATGTAAAAACAGATCCTACTTATTACATAGCAGATCCCGATCCGGGACGCAATATGAATAGAGATATATTGGATAGATGGACGCCAGAAAATAAAAACGGAAAGTTTCCTGCATTAACTAGCCTAAATACTAATCCGGCTGACTATTATTTATTCAGCACTCGGAGAGATCTCTACAAATCGCTGGATATATGGGTCAAAAAGTTAAGTTACATACGTTTACAGAACATACGCCTGGCCTATCATTTTCCTTCCGAGTGGCTGCATAAACTAAACATCGGTGGAGCAACTGTAGGTTTGGAAGCACGAAATCTCTTTGTTTTTGGTTCCAGTTACAAAAACTACATGGATCCGGAGTCAATGAGCAATCTTTATTCAACGCCGGTTCCTAAATCAGTTACTTTCAATCTAAGTCTTAACTTTTAAACAAGAAAAATATATATGATCAAAAAAATATATTTCATAATGGTTGTCATAGGAAGCATCCTGCTATCTTCATGTGACAGCTACCTGGATATTCAACCTGTAGGACAAGTAATCCCTACTACACTAACAGAATATCGTGCTTTACTGACTACCGCTTACGGACTAAAACTCATCGACAAATCCGTCACTGAATTTCGCACAGACATAGCTATGGTAACAGATAACAGTAATTCTCAAAATTTCTACTCAGAGATTGAAAAGTGGAATGATATGAGTCCCAAAGATGGAACCCGGGAATTTGGCTGGGCAGTATATTATAGTGTGATTTATTATGCAAATGCTATAATAGCAAATAAAGATAATATAAAAGAAGGCAGTCAGGAAGACATTGATCAACTCGTTGGAGAAGCTTATTTATTAAGAGGTTACATGCACTTTATTCTTGCTAACCTATATGGACAACCTTATACTAAAGAGGGAGCACCAGAGACCAAATCCATTCCCATAAAATGGGACCTTGATCTAGAAGTGGTACTGCCACGAAACACCGTAAAAGAGGTCTATACTGCTATTCTATCCGACATAGAATCGGCCCGCGGCTTAATGCATCAAAAAGAATGGGAAGCCGTATATGCTTACCGCTTCTCCACCCTATCTGTGGATGCAATGGAATCACGTGTACGCCTGTACATGGGAAACTGGAAAGAAGCCTATGATGCGGCAGAACGCATATTAGTTCAAAAATCCACATTAGAAGACCTCAATGATCCGGAAGCCAAACTTCCCAATAATTATACATCAGCAGAAATGATTACTGCTTATGAGTTTTTCAATGATGACGTTACTTCAGCATCCATATTGATACCTGCGTTCATGGAAAAATATGATGCTAATAAGGATCTCCGCCGGAACAAATACTATAGTTTAAGTGGAGATAAGTACATCTCGAAAAAAAGCGGAAAAGCAGAGCATAACTGTACTTTCCGTACAGGAGAAATTTATTTAAACGCTGCCGAAGCAGCTGCACAAATGAATAAATTGCCCGAAGCTCGTACCCGCCTGCTACAATTGATGGAAAAGCGATACACTCCGGAAGGTTATGCAGAAAAGAAAAAAGCTGTGGATGCTATGAATCAGGCAGATTTAATTAAAGAAATACTGGAAGAACGGGCTCTTGAACTTGCTTTCGAAGGTCATCGTTGGTTCGATCTACGTCGTACCACCCGTCCACGAATTGAAAAAGTGTTGAACGGACAAGCTTATCTATTAGAACAAGATGATTCACGTTATACACTACGCATTCCACAAAGTGCTATTGCTGCAAACCCGGGTTTATTAAATTGACCGAATTGTATATAAGCATTCTGCTCTTAAACATCCCCTTGCGAATAACAACGTAAGGGGATTTTTCGTACATTGGTCCATGTTAAACCTTTAATATATAACAATATGATCATCGGAGTACCCAAAGAAATCAAGAACAACGAGAATCGGGTAGGCATGACACCTTCCGGAGTTGCCGAAGTTGTGAAGCAAGGTCACCAAGTATATATCCAGCATACGGCAGGTATCAATAGTGGTTTTCCGGATGAAGCATATCTGTCTGTCGGTGCACAGGTGCTTCCGACAATAGAGGATGTCTATGCCACAGCAGATATGATTGTAAAGGTTAAAGAGCCTATCGCGCCCGAATACCATCTGATCAGAAAAGGACAGTTATTGTTCACTTACTTCCATTTTGCTTCCGATAAGGAACTGACTCTTGCCATGATTGACAATAAGTCGATCTGTCTGGCATACGAAACCGTAGAAAAGGAAGACCATTCTTTACCCCTGCTTATCCCTATGAGTGAGGTAGCCGGACGCATGTCCATTCAGGAAGGAGCACGCTTTTTGGAAAAGCCGCAAGGAGGAAAAGGTATCCTTCTGGGAGGAGTCCCCGGTGTGAAGCCTGCCAAAGTATTAATTCTCGGAGGCGGTATTGTCGGAAGTAATGCAGCGCAGATGGCTGCGGGAATGGGTGCGGATGTTACAGTTGCAGATATTAATCTGTCACGCCTGCGCTATCTCAGCGAGACATTACCGAAAAATGTCAAGACGCTGTACGCATCCGAATTAAGGATAAAAAAGGAATTGCCGGATGTTGATCTGGTCATCGGTTCCGTGCTGATTCCGGGGGATAAAGCGCCTCATCTGATTACCCGAAATATGCTTGCAATGATGCAGCCCGGTACGGTACTTGTGGATGTAGCAATAGATCAGGGAGGATGTTTCGAAACGTCACATCCCACGACCCACAGTGCGCCTACCTATGTGATAGACGGTATCGTTCATTATGCCGTAGCCAATATCCCGGGAGCTGTACCTTATACTTCTACGCTGGCTTTGACCAATGCTACTCTCCCTTATGTCATTGCTTTAGCAAATAAAGGATGGAAAAAAGCTTGTAAAGACGACCCGGCACTAGCACTCGGTTTGAATGTAGTGGAAGGAAAAGTGGTATATAAAGCTGTAGCGGATGTATTCGATCTAAAATATGAAAATATAAACCTATAAATTGATTAAGCAGCCAACTTTCTGAAGTAGTAAAGTTCTGAAGTAGTCAGGTTTTCCAAACCCACTACTTCGGAACTTGTTTTTTTACCAATATTTCTTCTCCGCTGCCCGCTGCATAGCCTCCACCAATTCACTCATGACTTCCGCTACTGACTGCTGACGGGAAACAATAGCCGACACCTGCCCTATCTCCAGTTCGCCTTCTTCCAGATCCCCTTCAAAGATACCTTTCTTCGCACGACCTCTCCCAAGAAGAGTCCGCAATTCTTCGGCAGAAGCACCGCCATCCTCAGCCCTCTCCACAGCATCCCGGAAATTATTCCGTACCAAACGTGTCGGAGCCAGTTTCTTCAATAATAATTTAGTATCTCCTTCTCCCAAACCCAGACAATATTCTTTGAAGACCGGACTTGCTGAACTTTCATCCGTCAACGCAAAACGAGTTCCGATTTGTACCCCTTCTGCTCCCAGCACCATGGCAGCAAAGATACCTTCTCCCGTACCGATACCTCCTGCAGCGATCAAAGGCAAAGTGGTCGCATTGCGTACCGCAGGAATCAAGCAGAAAGTGGTAGTTTCTTCACGCCCGTTATGTCCGCCGGCTTCGAAACCCTCGGCGACTACCGCATCTACTCCCGCCTCTTCACACTTCATCGCGAAACGGGAAGAGGAAACGACATGAGCCACGATAATACCACGTTCGTGTAGCCATCCGGTCCATGCTTTAGGATTTCCGGCAGAAGTGAAAACGATCTTGACGCCCTCTTCGGCAACAATCGCCATGATTTCTTCAATCTGAGGATACATCAAGGGAATATTGACTCCAAAGGGACGGTCTGTAGCCTCACGGCATTTCCGGATATGTTCACGAAGAGTCTCCGGATGCATAGAGCCTGCGCCAAGCAGTCCCAATCCTCCCGCATTACTTACTGCGGAAGCCAGACGCCATCCGCTACACCACACCATGCCACCTTGAATAATAGGATACTGAATACCGAAAAGAGAAGTAATTCTGTTCATAAATTAATCGTTTTTCAATGTGCTAATCTAATAACATGGAACATGAGACATGTCCATATTTAATAAAACAGTTTCAGCGGGCAATCTGTTCAATGGGGCGATTGATCAGTACAGTCGTCGAATCCCCATAGGTTCTCAACACTTCCAACGTACGCTCCCGACGTTCTTTTCCTTTTTTATCCCAGAAGTTTTTGGTGAAAACCGCCATCAGATCAAGCCCTCCGATAGTTCCTCCATTGATGTACACGCCGCTGCCTCCAAACAAAGGAATCGGGCTATCCATCACTACCGAATTAACCATCATTCCATTCGCCCGTTCACTCAACTGACGGAAACGTACCCCACTCGCCCGTATCTCCTCCAATGATTTACGGACTCCTCCCGCCATCGGATTACGTGCCCAGTTGCTGTACGACCTTTGATGACGCATTTCGTAATGCGGATCTCCACGCCAGGTATTCTTATCCATTCTTATTTTCTTCTGAAAAACGGGGTCCCAATTACAAGGAGTATTTGCCTTATAGGGCATCAGACTCAATACCACTTTCGGTTTAGGCAATGCTTCGGGAAGCGACTCATCGGGCAGCATCCACTTCTTTTCCACCGACATGCGGGGAGTACCGACAGCGCTGCCGAAATCAATCTGCCTGACTGCATCCTGATTCAAATTCAGCTCCTGATCACTGTCCAGCAACTTTCTCAGACGCAAGGAATCCTCCTTCGTCCATTCCTGCGCATGTACAAGCAAAGCTGTCAGGCACAGTGTCATAGCTGTTATCAAACGTTTTATCAATTCACTCATCTTTCTACCTCTGTTTTCTATATTCCTCAAGTACCCCCATCACGCATGAGCGCATTCGTTTCCTTTTGGGCATAGCACGCCCCTGTCGGCAGTACAAAGACTGCTGATACAAATAAACGTTGCCTCATGTTTTTTAGTTTTTATACACCGAAGGATTTTTCTTTTTTTACCACCATCGGTATCCTGAGCCACAAAGTGGCTCGTCGTAGCACGGATCAATCGTCCAGGTCGTCTTCGGATATTTCCGCCCTTCCCACCATCGACGATAGCAGGCTGCCGCGTCGAGCACTTCGTCGTCGGTCAGGAAATAGATGGCTTCGTAATTTTCGGCATTCGCCAGTACCATCCTGCAACCTAACGACGGGGCTGTTCCCTGACGGATCGATTCTATCACCCAAAGCATACATTCACCTAAACGGATTTTACCGTTATTCGTATTGTAGACTGACGGGAAAGAAGGAATAATAGTCAGATCTTCCGCATATTTCAATAGTTCGGGAATGTCCTCTTCAGTGAAATGAGGAACTTCCACGACCCCTTTTTCATTCTTCATATTATAGGTACCCGCTTTCAGCTGTTTCACAAAAACGGTTACATCGGGATTCTCATAGTCCATTTCTTCGCTGCTGCATCCCACCAGGGATACCATCAGGCTAACAGCCATCCACAGCATCATAAGTGTTTTTTTCATTTTCATAAGGATTAATACGTCATGCGAAGTCCGCAAAGTAAATTAAAATTAGTCGGCCGTTTCGTGCGTACCGTAGCCAGTTTCGAATCCGTCTTGAAATGATGGGAAACACCCGGCTCGGCAAAAACCGCCAATCGGTCATTAATTTTGTAAGTGATTCCGATACCGGCAGTAACTGCCAGTTGGATAGGTTCTTCTTTAAAACTGTTGTCCGGCGCACCGGCTATACATTTGTCCGCCACTCCGCCTACCGTAGCGTAGAGGTCGATTTTCTTTGTATCCATCAAGGTAATATTCGCTTTCAGCGGGATGCCCAGATAATGCAGGTGCTGTCCTTCCGAGCGCAGATTCGAATAAAGCAGTCCGGTCTCTATTCCGAGATAATCATTCAGTTTCCGCTCTACAGTGACTCCTGCGGAGATCGGCATCTTGTAGGCACCGTCCTCTGCCGGAAGTGCCGTCCCCATCTGCGCTTTCAAAGCCCAGCGATGTTTTTTTACGTTTTCCACCGGAGCAGGTGTACCGGTAGTATATTTTTCTTCTTGTGCGGCGGATGGTTCTGTGTTACCATTATTCGCCTGCCAATAACCGTTGCGACCTTGGTTGCCGTATCGGTTGCCATTTCCCGTGGTGGTAGTTGCCGAGAAAGAGAAAGACATGGAGAAGGAAATGGAAACCGAGTCTCCCTCTTCCGGATACTGCGATAATAATCCGAATGATTTAGGTGCCGGTTTCGGCAATACAGGTTCCATTGCCGTCGGCAACTGATTAGCGCGTACACCATCTCCATCCATTCTTCCGCTGTTCGCCACCACGATTTTGGTAAACGCCTCCTCCATCTCTTCTTTCGGAGAAAGATACCAGAAAGTAGCTGAGGATGCAGCCAATACCAGCAACACAGATGCTGCCGCTGCCACACGGAAGAATATCAACCGACGGCGATGCTGGCAAGCCACAGGGATATCCTGCGAAAGCTCTTCCCAAAAGCCATCCCGAACAGTCATCCCGGCATCAGCGAGACGAGTGCGAAACAGATCGGTTATTTCATCATTTTCTTTCTTCATGATTTCTATACTCTTTAATTCTTTTTGCTAACAAATATTTGGCCCGGTGCAGCTGCGAAGTAGATGAATGCTCTTTAATATGAAGCATCTTGGCTATCTCCTTGTGCGATTTCTCTTCAAACACATAAAGGTTGAAAACGGTTCGGCAACCATCCGGCAATTCGGCGACAAACACCATTAATTGTTCTTCGGAGATCCCTGCTCCTCCTCCCGACGACGAAATATCCGGTATGTCGGGAAGCTGCTCTTCATGCACTACCAACTGATTGACTCGTTTCTCCCGTCTCAGATAGTCCAGTGACTGTGTCACCATCACCCGTGTGATCCACGTACAAAGCGAGGATTCACCCCGGAACGAGAAGTTGGTAAAAATCTTGATGAAACCGTCATGCAGTACATCGTGCGCCGCATCCATATCGCCCGTATAGCGGTAGCATACCGCCAACATTTGTTTGGCATAGAGGGTGTAAAGTTCCTTTCGGGCTGAATCCTGTCCTGCCCGACAGCCCTTTATCAGTTCTATCTCGTTTTCCAATGCCAATTGTCTTTTTTAAATCGAACGTATGTCTGCGCCGTTTTTATCCTTTAGACGCAAGTATTTGAGGAATGCTGCAAAGAGTTTTGCTAAAAGAAGTTAAAGAAATGATGATTCGTAAATAATAAACGGTGAACAGCTGCAGCATGATAGCAACAGCACTGTTCACCGCTTATTTATTATCAGTTCATCATTTATAGATTCAGCATGCTTTGAAGCTCATGTCAAGTCCTTTCACCGAATGAGTCAAAGCTCCTACAGAGATAAAGTCTACGCCACATTCGGCATAGTCGCGAAGGGTATCGAAAGTGATACCGCCGGAAGATTCTGTTTCGTATTTGCCGGCTACCATATCGACTGCCTTCTTTGTCATTTCGGGCGTAAAGTTGTCGAACATGATGCGGTCTACGCCACCCAAGTCAAGCACTTGCTGCAATTCGTCGAAGTTGCGTACTTCGATTTCAATCTTCAGTTCCTTGCCCTTTTCCTTGCAGTAATCCTTGGCACGGTTGATCGCTTTGTCGATGCCTCCGGCAAAATCCACGTGATTGTCCTTCAGCAGAATCATGTCGAACAGACCGATACGATGGTTTACACCTCCACCGATTTTGACTGCCATCTTTTCGAGGATACGCATACCCGGAGTTGTCTTGCGGGTATCCAGCACGCGGGTGTGAGTGCCTTCCAGTTGTCTGGCATACTTGCGGGTCATGGTTGCGATACCGCTCATACGCTGCATGACGTTCAGCATCAGGCGTTCGGTCTGGAGCAAGGATTGTACTTTTCCTTCTACGATCATAGCTACGTCGCCCGGTTTCACTTCAGTGCCGTCATTGATAAACACTTCCACTTTCATGGACGGGTCGAAACGGTTGAAGATTTCTTTGGCAACTTCGATTCCGGCCAGTACACCGGCTTCTTTGATCAGTAGTTTTGATTTTCCCATTGCAGTAGCGGGAATACACGAAAGGGTGGTATGGTCACCATCACCTATATCTTCTGCAAAAGCAAGATCGATCAGTTTGTCGATCAGTTCTTTTTCCTTATTCATTGATCTTGTCAATTCTTATTTGGTGTATTAAATATTGAGTCTGCACTTTTTTCAGGAAGCAGTTCACACGGAATTTCCCTTTTGTAGTCGTCAGCGTACCTATGACAAAACTGGATTCATCCCGTTTTCCCTGATGATTCACGTCAAATGCGTTGACCTTGTTTTCCGTGAAAAACTCTTGCATCATTACTGTTGCTTTCTTCTTGTCAACGTTTGCCGAGCTGCCTTGGAGAACAAGGTTTACCTTGTCTCCCATATACTTACTCAGTTCCTGCGAGCTTCCCCGCTTAAATGCCGTAATCACTCCTGCCGGTATCTCCTGCGCCATCAGCAATGAGACAGAAAGAAGCAAAGAGGCCATTCCTAAAAGCACTCGTTTCTTCATAAATCCAAGCTTTTGGGTTGAAGTTTAAAGGCTTAAACTTTCAACTAATGATAGGCAAAGGTAAGCATTAATTGCAGAATAACATAAAAAATGCCTATTTTTGTGCTCGAATCAGAATATCAGACGCATGAAAACAACTTTGCTCGTCGTTGGACGAACCGTAGAACAACACTATATTACAGCTATTAATGACTATATTCAGCGTACCAAACGCTTCATCACTTTTGATATGGAAGTGATCCCCGAACTGAAGAACACCAAGAGCCTTTCGATGGAACAGCAGAAGGAGAAAGAAGGGGAACTGATATTGAAAGCGTTGCAACCGGGGGATGTGATCGTACTGCTCGATGAGCACGGGAAAGAAATGCGTTCACTCGAATTTGCCGATTACATGAAGCGGAAGATGAATACGGTGAATAAGCGGTTGGTATTTATCATCGGTGGTCCTTACGGATTTTCGGAGAAGGTGTATCAGGTAGCTAATGAAAAGATTTCAATGTCGAAGATGACGTTTTCACATCAGATGATACGGCTGATCTTCGTGGAACAGATTTATCGGGCGATGACGATATTGAATGGAGGGCCGTATCATCATGAATAACATGCCTCCATTCAACAGCAAACTCTCCTTATCCTGCAGAGTTTTCCACTAAATATAATTTATCAAATACGGTCCGCAGTTCCTCCTCATTTTCCATCAACTGACGCAACTCCGCCAACCGTCCGGCATTATCAGATTGGGGTATCCACAACTTCAGATACCCTCCTTCTGCATATTTATCGGCAAGATGTTTCCGGAAGCGTTCATACTGCTGCTCTTTATCCATCTCCGGATAATGAGACAAACCATACTGTACGGTGCGGCGCAGTGTTACTTCCGGATCAATAATCCGGTCTGCCTCAGCCACTATTTTCCCGTAGATACTTCGCGGAGCATCTCGGTTGGAGGCACGATGATCCTCTATCGCTTCCTTCATCTGCAGCATTTGTTCATCGGTAAACCACTGACGCAAAGTTTCATCCGCCAACAATATTTTGCCCGAAACGATATGATGAAATTCACGTCCCTCGCATAAACCCAAGTCGTGATAAGCGGCAACCGTATAAACCATTGCAGAATCGACTTCATAATGAAGAGCCAGCTTCAGACTTTCTTCGATCACTTTTTCTGCATGGTCTATCTGGTGCGCCTTATCAAAGCCGGCATATTGCGGGATAATCCTTTCCTGCACGTATCTCTGCAATTCAGTAGGTATATTATGAGTCATATTCTGCCCGTATTATTATTTTTATATCTGGTTATTCCCGATTCATCAACCGGTGCTCTGCCATCTGTTCGAACTTCGTTCCCGGACGGCCATAATTGGCATACGGATAAATCGAAATACCGCCACGTGGAGTAAAGATACCCGTAACCTCGATATATTTGGGATTCATCAGTTTTATCAGATCTTTCATGATGATGTTTACACAGTCTTCATGAAATGCGCCATGACTGCGGAAGCTAAACAGATAAAGTTTCAAACTCTTGCTTTCCACCATCTTAATGTCGGGGATGTAGCTGATACGTATTTCTGCAAAGTCAGGTTGTCCGGTTATGGGGCATAGGCTTGTAAATTCGGGACAGTTGAAACGTACCCAGTAATCATTTTCCGGATGCTTATTATCGAAAGCCTCCAATACTTCAGGAGCATAGTCTTGTTTATACTCCGTTTTTCTTCCTAATAAGGAAAGTTGGTCTTTTAATTCAGCCATTGTTTAATATAGTTTTAAACTCTCTTCATATAGAAAAAACGCAAAACATCTTTCACCTGTCACCATATTCACTGAAACGGCTTATCCATCGATGGTTCAGTGGTGAAAGATTGATGATTGCAATCTATCACCGATCTTTCATCTTTCACCATCCGGTATTCCTATTATCATCCGGTACTCCTATTTATCATCCGGTACTCCTATTTATCAAAACGACCGTTGCTTTTAGTCGTTTCCTATAAAGGAATGAAGTGTTTCACCATGATGAAACTCTAGTTTCAAAGCCTTGAAACTAAAAGTTTCGAGCGTATGAAACTATGGTTTCAAGTAATGGAAACTAGAGTTTCAAGCGTATGGAACCAAAGTTTCAAGCGGTTGAAACTTCTTGAAACAACCGACAATGACTCTTTATCCTTGCACATCCCGAAATGAAACGAACACCAATAATAGAATGGCAAGCAGCTGTCAGCAACAATAAAGGTGACAATAAAAAAGCATTTATCGGTTATTATCACCCTATTATCACCATCTATTATCACCCTTTATTCATTCGTAATCAAGGAGTTAATCTTCAAAAGTGACAAGTGACAATAAAAAACACGTTTTTAGTCTCTATGTAGAGATATTATTGATTCTTCTTTTTTAAATACTTCTCCAGCCCCTCACGACGCAGCGTACAGGCGGGACAATGCCCGCAACCATCCCCCTGAATGCCATTATAGCATGTCAAAGTCTCGTTACGGATCAAATCCAGTACTCCCAATTCATCTGCCAAAGCCCAAGTTTCTGCTTTATCAATCCACATCAGAGGGGTATGAATCACGAATTGTTCATCCATTGCCAGGTTTAATGTCACATTCAAAGACTTAATAAACGCGTCCCGGCAATCGGGATAGCCGCTAAAGTCAGTCTGAGAAACTCCCGTCACCAAATGGTTGATGCCACGTTCGCGGGCATATACCGCAGCAATACTCAGGAAAAACAGATTACGTCCCGGAACAAAAGTATTGGGGACGCTGCCTGCGGGCTTTTCCTGATCCATTACCATCGTGGTGTCAGTCAACGAATTATGTCCCAATGTTCCTATGAAAGACACATCCATCACATCAAATTCCACTTCTGCCTTTCGGGCTATTTCTCTGGCGAGTTCCACTTCTTTCTGGTGCTTCTGACCATAAAGGAAACTCAAAGCGTATACTTTTTTAAAGTTGCGTTTCGCCCAAAAGAGGCAAGTGGTAGAATCCTGTCCGCCACTGAACACAACCAATGCAGTCTCTCTGTTCATCATAAAATTCTCTTTATATTCTCAGCCCTCGAAGCAGGCCGGAAGAAGTCGTTTCATTAAATATCTTTGACTTTCAGTACGTTATAAGAAATATTAGTATCGTACACGTCACTGCCGTCTACCTTCTTAATCACTTTCACTACGCGGATAGTCACCGGAAGGATGATAACTTCGTACATAGATTTCAGTACGATCTGAAGTCCCATCATGATAAGCAGCTCTTTCCAGGCAATGATGCCTCCGAAAGCTATCGGGAAGAAAATCAACGAATCGGCAGTCTCGCCGACAATCGTTGAGAGAATAGCCCGGGCAGAGAAGTTCCGCCCCTGACTGGCAATCTTCATCTTACTCATCACATACGCATTCAGGAATGAACCGACAAGGAAAGCCATCAAACTGGCTGCTACGATGCGGGGAGCCATACCGAATACAAAATCGAAATGCTCTTCGCCTTCCCAGAACGGAGCAGCAGGTATCGCAACAGCTATCAAGCCAAGCCCTACCACAAAGAAGTTCATAGCAAAACCACTCCAGATAATAAGACGTGCTTTCTTGAATCCCCAAACTTCGGCGATACAATCATTAATGATATAAGAAATAGGAAAAACCAATAATCCGGCTGTGACAGTCAGGCTGCCGACCTGAATTACTTTCGTTTCAAGAAGATTGGCTGCAATGAGGCATACATTGAAGAGAATGCCCAGCAACATAAAAGGTACTGATACTTTTTCTTTCATAACTCCTGTTTTTTACGTGGTGTTCTAGAATACACGACCGCTATTCACGGCATCA
>ENA-UOOA01003110-UOOA01003110.1-human-gut-metagenome-genome-assembly--contig:-P61old-NODE-3110-length-21455-cov-10.129112_pt1 | contig 21455 bp, 27 predicted proteins | sample MGYA00242467_ERZ724014 | MGnify/ENA metagenome assembly ERZ724014 | reverse complement strand
TGGAACGGCTTCCGAGGCTTCCATCGCTGACCGCTTTCCAGTGGCGTCCGTCCGGTGCGATCACCGTCCATTCGTCGTATCCGCCTCCGGTGTAGTGGATCGTCCCGCCGACCACGCTGTGGATTGCTTTAACTGCCCGTTCGCGGCTGATGTTCGTGTACTCGAGTTCCGTCCCGAAGGTAAGTTCCTTCGCCGTCTGCATCGTGTTGGTCATTTTGGCCTCCGTTGTTTTGCCTGTTGACCGGTTCTGGGTTTCGGGCGCTGTTCCCATCGCCCCCGTTTACAGTGCATACAATGCCATGGAATTCGTTGATAGCCAATGATTTATGCAAGAAATCGCGATAATAAATATGGCTTTGTTTCGTTGATTTTCAGGCATTTGCACTTGCTATTCAAACAATGGATGCTGCCGGAAAAAACAAAGAAAAAAGAAGGAATAAAACTTGATTTTCACAACATTGGCAATATGAAAAACAGCAAGTCCAAATTACAGAAAAATGCAACTTTTTCCAGCAGCATGGAACGAGCTTTATGCAAGTCTGTTTTTGCAAAAGAATGCAACTTTTTCCGGCAGCATGGAAAGAATCCAATGCAAGTGCAAATCGTGAAAATAATCCGGAAATCTGCGGAAAAAATATAGGGGCAGAGCTCCCCGGACTCGGATATGAAAAACGCCGTTGTTTGGCCGGAAACGGCCCGTGTTGCGATTATGCAGTCGGCCCCGAACCCCGCTGAAGGCATAATTAACCTAATCGGCGCGACAAGGGGCAAACTATGCGAAAAAAGCCGCCCTGTGCGCGGGCGGCTTTCGGAAGATCCCGGTTAATTTTTCAGCCATACTTCCTCGCCCCGGGAACTGATGGCGGAAATGCAGTGTCCGCAGAGGTATCCGAGGTCGTGCTCCTCCTGAAGTTCGCTTTCCGGGAAAAGGCTGTCGCACCATTGGCAGAGGCTCCAGGCTTCCGCGAATTCTCCATGCGTGATTTGAATTTCGCGCTTTTCCTCTTTCGCTTTCAAAGCCTCTGCCTCGGCGCATTTGAAGCAGACGCTTTCGTGTCCGTCGACCCCGAACACCTCGTCTTCGAAAATTGTTTTTTTGCAAATTTCGCAGATTTTCATTTTTTTCACTCCGTTGGTTGTGGGCGGTCTTTCGACCGCCCTGATTGGGTTTATTCGTTTTCGGTTTCTTCCTCGACTTCTTCGAACCGGGAAGCGGTAATCCCGCCGTAGGTATAGCCGTTGTCGTGGCTGAGGTAGACCTTTTCGTCCTCGTCGAAATTGTTGAGGAACTCGATCAGCTCTCCGACTGTCATGGTGCTGGCGATTTGGTCAGGTGCGTATCCTTCCCGGTGTGCGTTGATGGTCAGAATCATTTTTGCCTCCGTTGTTGGCTTTTCTGTTTTTCCGGGCGGTGTCCTTACCGCCCCGTTTACAGTGCATACAATGCCATGAAATATGTTAATAGCCAATGACTTGTGAAAGAAATGGCGATAATAAATATGGCTTTATTTTATTGATTTTGAAGCATTTGCACTTGCTATTCAAACAATGGATGCTGCCGGATAGTCACATTCCCGGAAGTTCCTGCTTCTTTATTTCCGGGCGGTCTTTCGACCGCCCTTATTGTGTTTTAGAAAATGTGGCGAAGGCGGTTGGCGGCTTTCAGGTAAGCCTTCTTGCTCTGAATGACCAGGCTTCGGGATTTTTCCAGCTCGCCTTTAATTTCGGCATCCTGTGTTTCGTCGATGGCTTTGTCGAATGCTTCTTTCACGCTGTTCAGCATGTCGACGGCATCCCAGCCATCGCTGTGGAGTGTATCGTAGAGCGCGCCTCCTTCCGGGGTTGTCCAGAAATTTTCCGGAACTTTAGGCTGTGGTCTTTTTTTCATTTTTGCCTCCGTTGTTGGCTTTTCTGTTTTTCCGGGCGGTGTCCTTACCGCCCCGTTTACAGTGCATACAATGCCATGAAATATGTTAATAGCCAATGACTTGTGAAAGAAATGGCGATAATAAATATGGCTTTATTTCGTTGATTTTGAGGCATTTGTACTTGCTATTCAAACAATGGATGCTGCCGGAAAAAAAGAGAAAAAAGAAGGAATAAAACTTGATTTTTACAACATTGGTAATATGAAAAACTGCAAGTCCAAATTGCCGGAAGAATGCAACTTTTTCCGGCAGCATGGAAAGAATCCAATGCAAGTGCAAATCGTGAAAATAATCCGGAAATCTGCGGAAAAAATATAGGGGCAGAGCTCCCCGGACTCGGATATGAAAAACGCCGTTGTTTGGCCGGAAACGGCCCGTGTTGCGATTATGCAGTCGGCCCCGAACCCCGCTGAAGGCATAATTAACCTAATCGGCGCGACAAGGGGCAAACTATGCGAAAAAAGCCGCCCTGTGCGCGGGCGGCTTTCTTCGCAGATTTTTTTTATTCAGCTTGGACATATTCGCAAATATGTCCAATGGCTTCCTCATAAGATTTGCTTGCAAAAACCTCCTCGGTCATGGGTTCGATCAGATCCTCTCGACCGCCTGTTTTCAGAGCTTGCCGGGCGCGTCCTAAGAGAGCAAAGATGTTACCATCGGTTCCGATCAGAACGCAGTGAATTCCGGACTGTTTTTCATCGGGAGTCATTTTGCACCGCCTTTCCTGCCCGGCCATCCGATGCCGGGAAAATTGTGGTTTCCATTCCGGATTGCCTCATACTCGGTTGCGACGGCTTTCCGGAAATCAGGGTGCTTTCGTTCCGCTTCCGAACACTTCATGCAGATGCATTCCGTTGAAAATGCAGACATGATCCGACCGCTTTTCAGCGATCCTCCGCAACGATCGCATGTCTGCTGTGAAAAAAATTTTTCACTCATGTTTCGTCCTTTGCTTTCAGGGGCGGCCTTTCGACCGCCCCGCGTTGATTATTGGAGCGCTTTGAAAAGTTCTTCCGTTTTGATTTTTTCATCAGCGGCGGCAACCTTGGCGACTGCCTCGGCGACCTGATTGTGGAGTTCTTTCAGGTCGCTAATCCACAGTCTGTCATTTTCGATCTGCAGAATCAGTCCCTCCATCCGTTGCTTCAGTTCTTTCAGAACCTTCTGTTTCGTCAGGCGCGCCTCGGCGGCACTTGCCTTGATTGCGGTTTCGAGTCTGTTGCTCATTTCTGTTCCCTCTCTTGCGGTTGTCTTCTGTCGGTGCGGCATCCTTACCGCCCCGTTTACAGTTTATACAATGCCATGGAATTTGTTAATAGCCAATGAGTTACGCAAGAAATAGCGACAATAAATATGGCTTTATTTCGTTGATTTTAAGGCAGTTGCATTTGCTATTCAAACGGAGAATGCTGTGGAAGAGAGTTTCGTTTCCAAAGGTTGTGGATTTATCCGGATGCCCCGGCGAAGAGGCATCCGGGAAAACCTTATTGCTCGGTCTTAATTTCCACCCAATCCCCGTTACTTCCGAAGACCAGCCACTTGCCATTATCGAAAAGGTAAAGGAAGTCAGCCCAGAAATCTTCATGAGCATTCTCCCTGTAGGATTTTACACTTGGATAGACTGTTGCACTTGTTTCCGGATCTTTGCGATCTCGATGGTAGGCGTAGGTGACATCCTGTTGGCGGTTAAAAAACGCGTGTTCCGCTCCAGCTTCCGGTTCAAGTTTGGCTCCGAGACTGCTGATGCTTCCCAGCTTGAGCAGGGCTTCCACTTTTTCAGCGTTCCGATACCATCTTCCAAGAATCGCTCCGACTCCTTCCGGGTAGCCGTCGTTGTGGCAGTAGATTGCTGCGACTTCACCGTTTTCTCTTTTCATTCCGATTGCACACCGTATACTCATTTTTGCCTCCGTTGTTGGCTTTTTTTCCGGGCGGTGTCCTCACCGCCCCGTTTACAGTGCATACAATGTCATGAAATTTGTTGATAGCCAATGATTTGTAAAAGAAATAGCGATAATAAATATGGCTTTATTCCGTTGGTTTTGAGGGATTTGCACTTGCTGTTCAAACAATGGATGCTGCTGTAAAAGAAGAGCGGATTTTTCCGACAGCATGATAAAGGATTTATGCAACTCAAACAGAGAGATATTTTAGGAAATTATGCAGAAAAAAAATGGGGGCACTGCTCGCATCGCTCTACTCATAAATTCGCCTTTGTTCGCAAAATTACGGGGCGTGTTGCGCAAATGCGGGACCGGGTCGCATGCCCCTGATCGCAGTATAAAAATTCCCCGGCGACAAAGCCCCTTGTGCGCAAACAACGGCATAGGGGTATTTTCCCATTTCCGCAGAAAAAAAGCCCGGCCGGAAGCGAACTCCCAGCCGGGCTTCATTTTTACTCGGAAACTTCGATGGTCACGTCTTTGACAGAAAGTTCCGTGAGTTTGGCCTGCAGAGCCTCGTAAGACTTCCGGGCGGCTTCCTTCAGCATTTCTCCCTGCTGAGGTGTGATCTTGCCGTCGGCGACGAGCTGGTCGATCTTCTGTTCGACAAGAACAGCTCCGCCGGAGGTGTAGGCGATATCCAGAATGGTCCCGACCGTTTTGTGGATTTCGGCGACCTTTTCCTGGGTGAAGTAAGAGCATCCGCACATCACCGCCATGCCGAGACCAAAGGCGATTGCGAGCGCGAGAACTGCAGTGATTTTCTGTTTTTTCGTGGTCATGGAAAAATCCTTTCTGTTAGTTAAAGCCCCATGAATGACACGGAGAAAGTTTTATGGTCGCTCCAGTTGGGAACGCCATGCCGAGTGGCTTCGATTTTTACGGCTCCCACCGTTGAACCGTCTTCGCGGACAAGTTTGACATCGTCAGTCGGTGCAAAAAATTCCCGATAGACAATTTCCTGAGAACATCCGGCGGTCATTGCAAGAACGACCGCCCCGGCGATTGCGGCTGTGAACCGCCCAATTTTCACTCTTCACCTCTTTTCTTTTTGCACACGGCACACTCGCAGGGAGAACACCAGGCGGCCCAGCCGAACAGCTGGCAGATGTTCCCGAATCTGCGGGCATGGTTCATGACGATGTAGCGGAGCGGATTCCACCAGCTGTAATTTGCTTTCGCCACCGTGTAGCCGTTGGTTTTGAAGCGGTTGTTGGATTCGTTGAATTTCTCTTTCGATCCGTCTGACTCATGCCACTCGATGTCGTGGATAAAGGCCACGACAGCGAGGCTCGGATGCAGGGCGGAAACAAGCCCTCGCAGCCATTCGGGAAAGGAATCCGGCCCGATTCCATTGTAGATGCTGGCAAGTTCGGTAATTTTGTACTTGCGGATGATCTCGCGGTTTTCGAGCTGAAGTTCCTCCGCCAGAGCCTTCAGTTCCTTGATTTCTTTGAGACGATTCATATTCCTCCTGTGTTTTGTACTCCGCCACGATGGTCGGAGTTGCATCCCGGAATCCTTTATTCGACGGTTTGCCATTCCAGCGGCGGAACGAACACCCCATCGTCCTTGAGTTCGGCGAGATTCCCGCTTTCAGCGGAGAGATTTACTTCTGCCGCGATCTTGTAACCAGTGACCGTGACAGCCACACCTTTGCTTGCGGAATTGTCTGCTGTATAAGTGTCAACCAGATCGGTCAGGCGAACGAAAAGTTCATCTCCGTTGTTCATCGTGAAAAGAATCCCGATGTCCCCTTCAGACATTCCGGTGTAAATTCCATTGCCGGCTTCTTCCGCGCTGACCTCATGACGAACTGCCGCAGAGAGGAATTTATCTGTGAGATTTCCTCCGATGGTGATATAGGAGGAACCAGCCCAGATCCTTGCCTCGCCGGAGGCGTTCACATAGATGACTCCCGCTTCACCGGTTGCGGGAAAATCGGCGACCTGTCGAACGGGGAAGCTGAAGCGGATTGTCCCCTTATAAAGCTCTCCCGTATCGGTCAGGAAATAAAGGGCGTTTTCGTCTTTGGCTTCGAGAGCGGCATACTGAGCCGCCGTCGCGGTAAAAAAGAGAACTTTTGCCATGGTGATTCCTTTTGTTATGGCGTTGAAGTTAAAGCGGAAGCCATTCGGCATCCGCTCCGGACGATTCTTTTTGTGAATTTGCGTTGCAGTTCAAAAGCACTCGGACGTGTTCGGAGTCAGCGCTGGATTTTTCAATGGCAAGGCCAAGAACAACTCCAGTATGCGCGGCAGATCCGGAAGAAGAGTTCCAACAGACACTGTCGCCAGTGGAGAAAGTGACTCCCGCCTGTTTGATGATATCGAAAACCCCGGAAAGGGTAAGAGTTCCAAGTGTTCCCGCCTTGATCGGAATTCTTGTGATCCCAATCAGGTTGCCAAGGCACACGATTTCTCCCGCATCCATGTCTTGATTTGGGATATAATCCACCGCATCGCCTTTTTGAATATATTTTGCTTTCATGAGCACCTCTTCAGCTCAGGACACATTCCCGGAGCAGTTCTTCAACGTCCGGAATCTGGGATTTGAGTTGGCTGTAAATTGCTGCGAAATTCGGATCGGCAAGAGAAAAATCCTGTGCGAGATAAAGGAAATCCCTTTGCTCGTCACTCAATCCGGATTTTATGTTTTCCCACAATCCAAGTTCCATAAGTTTTTTTGCCACCTGATATTTGCTGAATACGAGCGAATCAAGCGGAGGCGTTTCCGGCGTGACAACCGGAAGCGTTTCAACCCGCACATATCCCATTGCAGTCATGGCGGCAACACCGATACTAGGGCCATGCCAAATTTCATAGGATGTCTGCGCTTCGTTCCATTTGATGTAATGCATTTACTCCTCCGAAAGGAATTTGATTTCTTCGGCACTCAAAACCGAACTGAAAGTCGCTGCCCATGCGACTCGTGATGTGATTCCATAAAATTCCTTTGTCGCATAGCTATGCCCTAGCCAGCAGGAATTGTAATCGGAAGTACAGGAGAACATGTTTCTATCCGAAGTCCAGGACGCACGGCTTTCTGACAGGATTTCTTCACCATTAAGATAAAGGCGGTGAATCCGCGTTGTCTGATCTACGCTTGTTGCAACAGTCAGCCATCGACCGGAAAGTGATTCCCGGGCATAAGCCTTCTTAATATTGCCGGCAGATCGCGTTACCGTACTCCCTGAGCCGAATTCTGAAGAGTTCTGAAAACAAGCATAAGACTTGATTCCATAAAATCGATTTTGCCCATCAATTTCAATGCTGCATGAGAGATTGGCATGATCCAGATAAGAAGTTCCTCCGTTGTGGCAGAATATAACGCGATAAGAAAAAGGATATTCTGTCACATTGGTCGTATCCGTCAGAAATGCCCGCATCATGAGCGTATGATGAGGTGTCCGGCCGCTGAGATTCGCCTTCAGATAGAATCGGGAACCGTAATTGCCACTGATAAAATCAAACGCATCTGACGTTGCCAGCGAATTGTAAGTCAGTGTCGCCATTCCATCGTCAATATCCCGACATCCAGTTTGTGCAGAATTAGGAACAGGAAAAATCTTGTCATTCATTGGGCTGAGTATGGAAAATCCATCTTCTGGGAAAATTGCAATGAAACAATCTTTTTCCCGAACTCGTGCCCGAATTCGATCCAGTAACGGCATCAGTAACACCTCCAGTCGACGACCAGCGCGGTAACCGCATCAGTTCCATCATTGAGTGTATCGTCCGGATCGGCTGTATCTCTGGCAATAGCGATCCGCCCGCTCAAGGGGGAAGATGGTGCGAGTGAACAGCGTGTTGCAGTTGCATTGACCGGAACCGTGAAACGTTCGGAGCCATGCGTCAGGACAACATTGCCGGTTATATCAGGATTGGCGGAAACAAGCCACAGCTCAATTCGGGAGATTTCTTCGGCAAAGTATCCGGAAAGCTCCATGGTATTGTTTGTATCAAGATACGCAACGACACCGTAAGTATCATGAGCAAACACACGTTTTACCAGGAATCGGTCAGCTTTCTCCCTGCTGACGTATGTCCGGGAACCGAGGCAGATGGCATTGGCATCTGTCAGGAAATAAACAGTTTCAGGATTCGGGGTTTCGATGGCATCATACTGGGCTTGCGTCAGTTTACAAAAAGTAATTCTGCTCATTGTGCAAGTCTCCTGATTTTATCAATGACCATTTTTGATGTAATGGCTTTCGAGCATTCGAATTTGTCCTTTGCCTCCTTTTTCCGGGGGCACCAGAGAAAATCGAAGTGGTTGAATTCACACCGCATGTCATTCCAGCATCCGTGACATACGGAAGGATTCAGCACCCGATACGGCGTGTAAAACTCATTGACCGGATCAGTAAATCCGGAAATCAGGATGACCGGGACATGGCAACACCACGCCAGCCAGGAAAGACCGGATGACAGGCCGATAAAAAATTCAGCGTCTTTGAGGAGGTTGATGCGTTCCTGCAATGGTCTGTCTCCTGTGAAATCTTCGCTTCCGTAGGGGATGTGATTCCAAACATAGTCCGATCCATACTCCGGCATTCTGTCAATGCAGAGGACGCGATACCCCTGTTCCTTCAGAAAGGCAACGACTTCGCGCCAGCCGGAAGGGTTGTTCCAGTATTTGCACTGGCTGGAAGCCTGTGACGCAATGCAGACATACTTCTCCCTGATCTGCCGGGGCGCGGAAAGATTCACTCGAGGAGGATCATCTCCGAGTTCATCATCCTCCAGACCGAGCAGAAGTCCCGCTGTCCGATGCAGTCCAACCGCTCTGAAATCAAACGGCTGATGATCACTATCTCCTCCAAAGAAAAGGCCGAGGTTGTAAGTCGCATAGGGCTTGAGCTTCGCGGCTTCCTCCTTTGTAATGAACGAGATTTCCGGATACTGATCTTTGAAAAGTTCCGCCATGCGAGGTTCCATTGAGCAGAACAGCTTACATCTGTGTTTATTCAGAAAGCGTTCAACATATGAGAACCAGGCAATACTGTCGCCCAGCGCCCCCGCCGGAAGCTGAATGAGGACATCTTTTCCGGATAGATTCAGATCATGCCGGAAGATCGGCTGCCCCAATTCCCCTTTACGGTAAATTTCAAGCGAAAAGCGAATGAAAAACTTTTTGACGCTTTCGATTGTACATCCGGGTTTAACATCCATACAGTAAAGCAGACAATCTGTGTCTAAATCCCGGAATACACATCGGAATTCACCGGTATCGGGGAATCTGACACGAAGTCCGTTGTTAAAATCAAAGAGGATGCCATCCACAGCCGGAACGGTTGGATTCTCCGGCGGAGGAATGAATGGCATATCAAGCATTTTCCGCTGAGGAAGCTCTACAACCGAAAAATCCGCATTGGGTTTGCATTGAATGGAAAAATCCTGCATTATTCACCTTCGTTGTTTGCATATTGGATGTATGCACCGTTTTCGGTGCTGATAACGGCCCCGGCGGCACTCGTTACAGCCAGTGCGCTGGCTCCGCTCGCAACAAAAAAGAGACCATTCGACTCAACTGAAACACTGGTCGCATAATTGTTGCGCGAAAGATAAAAGCTCGCGCCGCCTGCGACGGATACGGATGTGACATGACATTGACTTGAATGCAGAATCATGACAGCCCCTTCAGCAAGCTGGACATTTTCCAGATTGATGAAAGTCGACCCTGCAAGCAGAGCGCCGTTTCCAAGTGTTACGTTTGCAGCTTCACATGAACTCCATATCCACGCAGTTCCTCCTTCCGTAACATTCAAGCCTAACACCGAACAGTTCTGTCCGACAAAGAGGCTGCCAGAACTTCCGACGGAAACATTTGTGAGCGCACAGCTCTGATTAACACTTACCAGAGCGTTTTCCGTAACAGTGAGATTTTCTGCGCTGCAATAGTTTGAAATCCATGCCCTTGCGCTGGAGCCGACAATTCCGGAAATCAGATCGCAATATGCGACGATGAACATGCTGCAAAGCTCTGCTTTCACATTGGAAACCTGACACATGGAGTAAACCTCCAGACGTCCTCCAGTGGAAACAGTCACATTTTCAAATTCGCACCCGGAAGAGAGATTGAAACCGCCACCGCCAGACACAACAGCATTTCTTCCTGAACACCCGTATCGCATATAGCACCATGCGTTGGATGCCACAGAGATGTTCGTTCCGGCACATCCATTGGTAAACATCAGCCATCCGGAAACCAGCGTGGAGGTCATATTCCCGCGATTGGTGCAATAGCAAGACCCTCCGCGTTCCACCAGTGTGCTGAGAGCACGGCCGAAATTGGTAACGTATAACCATGCACTGCTTTTGACTGTGGTGCGGATAGCGGTTCCAAAAAAATCTGCAAACTGGCTTCCGCCAGACGAGATGACGGTATCCAATGCACTGCCGTAGGAATAAATAAACTGGCGACCGGAACTCATGATCGTGTTGTATTGTGCAACGGCTCCAAACGAAACATACTGGCTTCCGCCGGAGCTCATAATGGTGCTGATCGCAGAGGCATAATAATAGAGCTGCTGATCCTGACCTGAAACCAGAACATAGTTGCATGCGGTTCCGTTTGATGTGTAAAACGAACCAAACATGTTTGATCCTGTGACAAGCGTTTCGGAATCGTGCCCCCATACATGGTGGTAAATTCGCGCCCCTGAAGCAACGGTCACATCATAGCATTGCCCACCGGAGGATACCCCGAGAAACGCCCCCGGCATGACGGTGGTATGCGACAGATTCACACCACTGTAACACCAGAAGCTGGCGTTTTGCGTAATAGTGGTGTGCTGCACCTCAACTCCGACGGACTGTCCTGCATTGAAGTCTGCTCCGCTGGAAACTACGATGCTTTCAAAAGTCGCGCTTGTTCCTTGCCCGTAAAGTCCGCCGCCATAGGAAACGTGTGCATTGCAGACGCTCGCGTTGGAACAGACATAGACATATCCCCGTGAATGAATATTCATTCCGCTTCCCCAGCCACCCGGACTCACGGAACAGTATCCCTGCGAGTTCAGAATGGTTTCAAGCGCTGTTCCACCAGAGGATACAGCCAAAACGCCGTTGCTGTTTACCGTGGTGCTGGAAACGACTCCGCCGTGCTTTACATTTACAGACGCACCATAATTCACAGTCGTCCGGATTGCCGTTCCGGCTGATGAGACCTCCATTCGGCTGATTGCGCTGGAAACAAGATAACGGCCCTCCATGACCATTCCGCTTTGATTGCAGGAGCCGTTTCGGAGGAAGGTGAAGACACCTCTGGTGCCAAACACAGCTTGATTCGGATCATTGACTGTAGCTCCGGCTGCCATTTTATTATACTGATAAGGAATAATCATAATTACCCCTCATAGGAATAGGCATAATTTGCCTGAAAGCAGACGTTGTTGATCGCGCCGTCCTTGCGTAGAGCGCGAATGACAAACACATGATATGTCCGATTATTGTTGGAAAGTTCCAGCGTTTCGGGAATATGAATTCCTACCATGGAACAGTTCAGGCTTCCAAGCGAAACTCCGGTTACTCGAACACTGCATGGAACATGGTACTCCCACGTCAACATTTCATTCATTCCGATCGAATATGCCGATCCACCGACTTTCGTCTGGATCGCGGTAAATTCCAGTTCGATAGTACCGGAGCCGTTCACGCTGGTATTCTTCACAATAGGAGAATCCAGATAAAGAGTTTTGGGATTTGCCACGAGATACACCTTCTGAAATACGGGATCGGAGATTCCGCTCATTGTGTGTTCGTGCGCGGCAGGCGTGTAAGTCGACGGTTTATCTGTGATTCCGCTCCATGGTACAGAATCCGCCTTTGCTGAATGATCAGCTTCTTGTGAGGCATTTACTTTCCCGTCGTCATCAGTGTCGTAGACCGTTTTTACCATGTCGCCGACCCCTTGACCATCATCCCCAAGATATTTTACCCAGACAGCATTGCCGAAATCTTCTGCTCCGGGTTCTGGAATCTCTTCTGCGACGTGAATTTCCGCGCGGAATTTCAAGGCGTTGGATGGGGTGAGACTGAATCCTGTTCCTGCCGCATCCGATGCATAGGCAACATAACAAAAGGAATCCTTTCCGGGATCGCCTTTAGGCCCCGTAAGCAGCTGGATCGGATCGCTCCAAACTCCCGCGTCATTTCCCCGACTTCGCAAACGGAGAAAAAGATCCGACGCACTTTGTTTATCGTGCCATTCGTCACCGGAAACGCTGAACTGACATTCTAAGCCGGCAGCGATCAGAGCGCGCACCTGTGCTTCTGTCAGATATTCTGTCGCAAGGTCAAGAGGATCGGATAAGCTCGTGATCCGGTTGCGAATCGTGAACGATTTCACCTGCAGGATAAAAATCAGCTCACCGGAAGCGTCATATCCGCAGAGTTCACCAGCAAGAGTGTTCTGGCTTTCGCTGGTTCCGAGCCATTCCGCCAGTTCTACCGTGTTCATATGCGTCATCGGGATTGAGATCTCTGTATAAGAAAGTACCTCTCCGTCAATCTCTCCCTCGATCGAAGCAAGGGTGATTTTTTCATTGTCTCCGACAAGTTTATACGCAGTCGCCGCATCGAAGTCAGAGTCCATGGCCCAGCTCCAGCTTACCACCGAACTGAGATCTTCCATTGGGTAAGGTTCCGTGCCGTCGGAATTCGCGAAGAGGCGCATTTTCAAGCAGCAGGCTGCCCCTCGGACAAGTGTCGGGGCTGTGGCATTTTTCGCGTTGGCATAATCCCGGACTGCAGCAAGTGTTTCATTTGCCGCAACATAAAAAATGATGTTCTGCATCAACTTGTCTCCTTCTGATTTTCAAGCTGCACCAGACGATCCGCACACTCTGGATGGTCATTGCGGAATGCACTGCGGACAGCCTCCAGAAGTTCATTCCATCCTTCGCCGATTTCAGCATCACGGTTCTCCTCAATCAGAATTGCCAGATTTCGTGCAAGCAATGCTGTGTCACGATGTTCAAACATGAGATGGTCTGCCGCAAGTCGGAGTTGACCGGAAATAACGTCACGGTTATCGTCGGTGTATGTAAATTCGTGAAACAGGTTCCATGCCTTCACCGTGTGTTTTTTTGCGCAGGCGCTGCATTGATCGTAGGGCGAAGTTCGTGAAACGGAAATCCCGGATTTCCCATGGCAGTTACAACTCATTGAAATCTCCATTCCCCGACATTGAATAAGTCAGTTCTTCTGTTTCGGTAATGAAATGCTCCGCAGGAAGAGGAGACAGATTCACATCTGAGGCAGAAATTATTTTCCTTTCTTCAAAGCCAGCAACCCGTTTCGCGTAATAACAGTCATGGAAAAACGCACACTTATAGGCGGGGACGCCATCTGCAATGATTTCATGCAGCTGATGAAGTCCAGGCTTGTAGCTCCAGGAAAAAATTTCTCCACCTGGATATTGACCTGAAATCAACAGGCGGTTCGGTTCGAATGGATCATAGGAGACGCGATAGAGAAATTCAACGCCATGAAACGTGAGAATTATTCTGCGACATGGTTCCACGAGAAAAAGAGGTCCGCGACGACTTGCATAAGCAACGCAGTTCTTGTGAACAAAACCGACATCGGCAAATTGCTGGGCCATCACTTCCCCATGAAGCCCATACATCCTGTAAAGGCGGAAGCGCCGATCTCCCTTCCAGCCTCCGGCAATAAATGAGATTTTCCAAATTCCATCTTCAAAATCAGCACAAGGAGCACATTCCGTTGCATCTTCCGGAAGTCCGGTCCGGATTCGTTTCCATTTTTTTCCAGTGAAATGATAGAGTTTCCAGAGTCCGCCCACCGGAATGCAGCAGAACTCTTCCGCGCCGCCATCCGGTCGCACGGCGGCGAACGGCATGTGTGTAAAACGTGAATCCGTAAATTGAAACATGCTTCCTCCATGATGATTATCCGTTGGGGCAAGGCCATTCAATGCTTCCGTCTTCCCGGACGCATCCTTGCTGCAATTCCATGTATCCGTTATAGTTGTAGCCGGATACGAATTCGGCGGGCAGTCCGGTCAACTTACCGTTCCGGTCAATTGTCCCGCTGTTATAGATTGTGCCGGAACATGAGGCATCGGAATTGTTATGATGGGATTCTCCAACATCACGGATGCGCCAACGGCCGCCTGGCAGACCGACACGGTCCCCCTGATAGGCTCTCAAATCCCAGCGCTCTGTTCCATTGCTTTTGTTTGTAATTTTAGATGCGATGACTCGGGGACGGCAGCAGGGACAGACCCAGCAAACGATCAAACGTCCGTTTTTTCGTTTTTTGATGATTGTGCCGCTGTTCCGATTTTTCCATAGATACACGGCAACTGTTTGATTCTCCGCCATATCACTTACTCCGTTGTATCGCAGACTTCCACACTGAGAAGAATTGCCACGGGTACACGGAAAGAACAGATCGTTACAGAATCTCCACTGACCTCGCAACTCCCGATCGGGTAGTTGTATTGCCCCGGAGTGGCAAATTTGATTTCCGGGGTTGACCATTTCCCGCTGCTGTCAATCGTACTGCAGACGCACACAATCCCATTCTGTGCAGAGAGCTTCTTTTCTGCAACCTCAAGAAACTCCCCGTTACGTAAGAGATAGCCTGCGTTGACTGTCAGTTGACGATTTTCCGTATCATAGGATAGTGCAAAGGGCCCATCATAATTGTCCTGGCTGCTTGCGCCCAGAAGTACAATGCCTTTCCCACTGGATGCGAAGATAACTGGAGCTCCGGTCGTTCCCCGGGTGAAAACCTCCGGATTGGATTTGCTTGGACTTGCATACGCTCCACTTCCGGAAAGAGAAACCCGGGCGGGACCGCACAGAATGCAACTCCCCAGTGCTTTCGATTCCAGATCATTGACGATTACTCCCCATGGTTTCAATGGATCGCTGAATGCTTCTGCTGGAACCGCGTCATCGCAGAGTTGACCGTTCTCGGAGAAGTTTACTGCACAACCGCTCTTCAAGACCGATGAAGAATTGTTGTAAACTTGAATCCGGATCATACCACCTGTGGCAAGCATCGGTTTGGCATTGAAACCGTTCAGCGTATTGACCAGACGGCGGACATTGTTGCTCAGGAGCGCATTGGGAATGAATGTGTCTCCTGCGCTGACATCAGGAAAATAAGCCATGATCACAACCCCAGTGCGCTGAACGAGGCGTATTCACAGACCTGATCGACGTAGATGCCCTCAACCTCGATTTTCGGGGCTCCGCCTGCTGCGACACTTTTACTGATTGCCCAGGCATACTCAAACCCTTTTTTGCTGACGCTGTGTCCACCGATTTTCACATTGGATTCATTGGGCTGAATGGCAAAATTGAATGTCACTGTCACTTTGCTGGCCTTTTTTGCGGGCGTCGAATAACTCATGCCGAGAAACATCACTTCTCCAGCCGACCAGCCCTTGAATGAGCCGGAATTGACCTTTCCGACCAGCGAAGCGACGCTTCGTTTGTAGGAGGTTGTCAGACGGCTGATCCGCATTTGCTTTGTGTAGGTCTCGCGCAGCTGAGCTGTGGGAATATCAACCCCCGCGATTTCACAGTCGTCACCGGATTTGCCGTTCCATCCGATCGCGCCGCCGGCATCCTTGTCGCCATACACTTTTTTCTGGGCAAGGCTGTAAAGGAGATGTTTTGTTCCGCCTCCGCAATCAAAGCTCAGCGTGGGGGATTCATCGTCATCATCGTCACTGTCAGGAACTGCTGAAACCTCTTCTTCCCGGTAGATGGCATTCACCCGGTAGGTCGTTTCATTTGCGCGCTCGTCAATTTCGATGCTTTCAAGGGGCAATTCCCGGCAGCTTGCCGGGGCGCTTGCCAGCACAGCGGCAAGAGCTTCGTCCTCATCCGCCGCATCAAAAACCAGATAGGGAATTTCCGCGCTTGTGTATTTCCCGTTTTTATCTATGCTTTTGGAATGTTCCGTATAACTTTGCTCCACTCTTGCCATGGAATCCGTCTCCTTATTTGTATGCCAGTGTCGTTGTGCCGGATGCGTTGTCCATTCGTTTCAGAAGCTTGTTCGTCTCTTTGCTCTGGCGCACCATCTGTTCTGTAGCGTTCGCTGTCCGTTCCGCCTCTGTCCCGCCTCCACCGAGCATCGCCTGCAATGCCGAAGCAAGAAAACTTCCGCTTACCTGAGTCCGTTCCGCAGCTCCGGCTGTTCCTTCCTGAGCCGAGCGCAGACGGTCGGAATATTTGTCCACCATCGACTCCGCCCGGGTGTATGCGCTGTGAGCGTCATCGAGTTTTTTACGCTCGTTATCATCGATTTTGCCGTCCGCCTGCGCATCCTGAAGTTCCTTTTCAAACTGCGCTTTTGCCGCAGCCGCTTCTTTCTGATATTGAGCAATCAAGCCTTCCAGCATCTGCTGTCCGGCGGCAGGATCGTTTTTCAGCGTTTCATCGATTTTTCGATCCTGCGCCGCTTCGGCCCGCCGATCCTGAATGCTCTGTTCGGACTCCTGAAAGCGCTCCTGATAGGAGGCAACATCATCCTTCATTTTCTGAGCGGCTTTTTCCCGCGCTTTGGCGATGCGGTCTTCCGCTGTCTGATCCGCTCCGGCGAGTTTCCCCTCCAGTTCCGCGATCTTCGCCTTGTCCTGTTCTTTTTCCGGCTTGGATTTTTCATAATCCAGCATCGTCTGAATCAGCTGTTTGTATTCGTCGCGAAGCGCAATGATGTCGTCGATCTCGTTTTCAAGTTCAGTTTTGCGTTCCCGTGCAAGCTGTTTGTCAATTTCGGCGACACGTTTTGCGGCTGCGTCCGCATTGTCGGATGCCGCCTGGCGGCGTTGTTTTTCCGCCTCAACTTTTTCCTCCGTGGTCGCTGTTTTCCCTTCTTCTCCGGTTGTTGCGCCGGGCTTGCCTTCCTGAACCGCCTGACGGCGTTTCTGCAATGCCCAGATTTTCTGCCGATAAGCGGATGCTCGTTCTCCGTTGGCTTCGATTTTCTTCTGCGCTTCTTCCTGCCTGCCGGAGATCTGCGACCAGAGGTTGTGATTCCAGTAAGAGAGCAGTGCCTCATCTTCCGCCTGGAGCTCTTTGAGGTTGGCTTCCAGTTCGGCGATTTCCGCATCCAGCTCTCCAAGTGTCGCCGCTTTCATGGCTTCATTGAACTTGTCCTGCGCCGAAGCGGCAAGATTCAGTTTCCCGGTGATCGTATCGATTCCGAGCCCGAGGTCGTTGTAGGCTCCGTTCAGCGCATTGACGATGGTTTGCGCTTCCTGCTGTTCCGCAGCGGTCAGCTTTTCCTGTTCCGCCAACTGCTTGAGCCGTTCCAGCTGAGCAAGATGCGTCTCCTTCTGCGGATCGTTTCCGGTTTGAATGATTTGTGCGGCTGCGGTAAATTGCCTCTGTGCTTCCGTCAAGGCGACGATACGTCCCCTGGCCGTATCCACGGAAAGTCCGAGGTCGCCATATTTTGCTCTGAGCTGTTCCAGCAGGGTGTTTGCCTCCGCAATTCCGGACGCGTCCAGCTTCGGCATTTGAGAAAGTGTCTGCAGACGGCTGACCTTGTTCGCGTCCTCCGTTCCGGAGACTTTGATGGAAATCTCCCGGAGACTTGCAGCGACACTGTTGAGCTTGACGATCTTTCCCGCTGTCCGGTCGACCGCAACTCCAAGATCGCCGTATTTCTTCGACAGTTCGCCGATCAGTCGTTCCGCGTCGTTCTGCTGATCCACATCCAGTCTGACTTCCAGAGACAACGCTTTCAATTTCAGCAACTTGTCAAGGTCGCCGTCGTCCTTGATGGAAAGCTCCATGGCTCCGATCCGGGCACTCTCCGCATTCATGGCTGCAATCTTTCCAGAGACCTTGTCCACAGTCATTCCCAATGAGCCGTATTTCGCTTCCAGTTCGGAAATCAGCCGCTCCGCCTCTTCCTGCCCCTGCACATCCAATTTTGCCTGAATGGAGAGGGCTTTCAGACGATTGAGCTTTTCGATATCCTCACTTCCGCGAACTTTGAACGAGAGGTCGCTGATCGCTCCGGCTACGGTGTTCAGACGTTCAATCTGTCCCGTTGTCCGGTTTACAACCAATCCGAGATCGCCGTATTTTTTTGACAGTTCTCCGATCAGGCATTCCGCATCATTCTGTTGCGGAATCGTCAGATCCAGCTCCATGGAAAGAGTTTTCAGCTGATCGAACTTCGGCAGGTCGCCGGCGTCAATTTTCGTTGAGAGTCTGATTCCCTCCAGACGCTCGGCTTCTTCCGATAATGCACGAATCCTTCCCCGTGCACGATCCACTTCCAGCCCAAGTGCGCCGTATTTGGCGGAGAGTTCTTCGATCAGAGCAGCCGCTTCATTCTGTTCATCCAATTCAAGGCTGACTTTGACGGAGAGTTCCTCCAGTCGCGCCATCTTTTCCAGATCATCGGCGTTGCTTACTTTGAACGTCACCTCGCCAAGTTTTGCCGCAGCATTGGAAAGAGCCGTAATTCGCATGGTGCTGTCGCTGATCGTGATCCCGAGGTCGCCGTATTTTTTCTGCAGCTTGGATGCCAGCATACGGGCTTCCGCCATCTCGGCATTCGTCAGTTTTTGCTTTGCCGCCAGCTGCTGGAGCCGTTCCATGCGGATTTCATCCGTTTTGCGGAGCTGGTCTCCCTTTTCCCGAAGCGTGCTCATCTTGTCCGAAAGCTGCGCGGTATAGGATCCGGCGCGGGAGAGATAGATGCACACACCCGCCAGAACCGCCCCCAGCGCAATCAGCGCAACCGCCACCGGGTGAGCGGCAATAAAGCTCATGACCGCTCCCAGAGCCAGCATTGCCGCCGCCGCGACCTTGGCTGCCGCCGCCAGCAGGAAGTTTCCCGCCGCAACGGCGGAAACCGCAATCACAGCTTTCAGATTCGCCGCCGTGAAAAGCGCGGTCACGGCAATTCCGGCTTTGCGGACCTGATTCAATGCCACAGTTCCCGCTGTGCAGAGCGCTTCCGCAACTGTTTGCGCTTTCACTGCGACAGTTGCCGCAATCGATGCGGCCGTATAGGATTTCAGAGCACTTGCCATGGCCGTCCATGCGGTTGCCAGTGCGCGTCCCGCCGCCATGGCTCCTTCTGCGACAGCCTGTGCCTTGAGTGCCGCCGCTGCCGCGATGGAAGAGAGTGTCAATCCCTTCAGAGCGTTCGCCATGGCCGTCCAGCCCGAGACCAACGCCGTTTTCACCGCTGCCGCCGCTTCTGCCGCCGCCTGTGCTTTGGTCGCGGCGGTTGCCGCGATGGCGGCTAAACTGAAGTTTTTCAGCGCACTTGTCATGGCTGTCCATTTTGCCGCCAGCGTCGACTGCGCGGCAGCCAGAACTTCTGCCGCCGCCTGTGCTTTGGTCGCAACGGCTGCCGCCAGCGCCGTGTTCCGGAATGCGGCAAGGGTTTTCGTTACGGCCTGCCATTTGGCTGCCAGTGCCGACTTCGCTGCCGCGGCGGCTTCGGCATTGCTCATCAGAATGATGCTTGCCCGCGCCCGGTTCGCGGATGTCGAGGCAAGCCCCAAAGCCGCACAGAATTTTTCCGTACCGACCAGTGCCGGAATCGCCGTGTTGCGGTAGTTTGCGAACGACTGCGTCAACAGCGTAAAGGAGGTCTTGAGTGCTGTCCCCTGCGCAATGGCCACCCCCTGAAGGAAGGTGAATCCCTTGATCGCCGTCTGAACTACGGCGATTCCGGCCGCCGCCCCCTTGGCGGCAACTCCGATGGCAATCAGAACCACGGCAAGGCCGGCCGCCCCCGCCACCGTCACGGCAAAGGCGGTCACCAGCCCCTGATTCGCTTCAATCCATTGGGTGAAGGCGTTGATGACCGCCGTTACTTTGACTATCAGCGGCTGAAGTGTCGAATTCATCGCATCGGCAATCGCATTCATCGCTCCTTCCACTGCGGAAAGCAGAAGGCGGAATGCGCCGCCAAGTCCGGCATCCATCTTTTTGGCGGTGTCCGCCGCAACTCCTTCCACATCCTGGAGCTTGACCAGCATCGCATCCAGTTCATCGGTATTCGCCGTCAGCGTCAGTCCGGCAAGTGATCCGCGAATATCAAAAATGTCCTCCGCAAACGCCAGCTTTTCAGCGGTGGGCATGGTGCTCATTGCCTTGGCGATGTCCCGCATGATCTCCGCCATTTTGCGGAGATTCCCGTTTGCGTCGACTGTTTCCACGCCCACGGAACGGAGCTGATCCTGAACTTTCACCTTGGCAAACTGCGAGAAACTCTTGCGCAGAGCCGTTCCGGCGAGAGATCCTTTGATGCCCATGTTCGCAAGAACCGCGATCGCCGCACTGGTTTCCCGAATCGACTCCCCGGCGGCGGCTGCCTGCGGTCCGCCCATTTTCAACGCCTCAAAGAGGTCAATCAGTGTCTGTGCCGAACTGTTCGCAGTGACCGTGAGAACATCGGCGACGTCACTCATCTGTGACGCTTCAATGCCGAAGATCCGCATGCTGTTCGCGGCGATGTCGCCCGCTTCCGCAAGTTCCGTTCCCGTTGACCGGGCAAGATTCAGCACCGCATCGATGGATGCCTGGATTTCCGTCGGGGAGAACCCCATTCGTCCCAGCGACACCATTGCATCCGCAGCCTGCTGCGCGGTATAGGAGGTGTCACGTCCGAGACGCTGCGCGGTCTTGGTCAAAGCCTTGAAATCGGCGTCGGTCGCCTGTGTAACCGCCTGCACAAGACGCATGCTGTCATCGAAACCGGCGAATGACCGGGCCGCCATCACGAGCGGTGCGGCCATTGCACCCGAGAGCATCAGGAGATCTTTCCCGACATTCGTACAGGTTCTTCCAAAGTTTTGCAGCTGAGCCTGGGCGCTGGTCAGATTCCGCTGAAGTTTGCTGGTCTCGGCGGTTACCTCGACATATGCCCGGCCTGCCCGGATATTGCTCGATAGGGACATTTTTTCTGCCTTTTTTGATTTTACGTCTTGCGTTTAACGCGAAAAGATATATATTGTGCCATGAAGAAAGGGGTTTCCACATGATAAAAAGTTTCAAATGCAAAGAGACGGAACAGTTGAAAGCAAGCGGGCGAAGTCGCAGATTCAAAGCATTTGAACGGATTGCATTGCGGAAACTGGATATGCTTGACGCAGTTGTCATACTGGAGACTTTGCGGATTCCTCCAAGCAATCATTTTGAAGCATTGCATGGGGACCGCGAAGGACAATACAGCATCCGAATCAATCTTCAATGGCGTATCTGTTTCACGTGGCATGACGGCCATGCGTATGATGTGGAAATCGTTGATTACCATTAAGGAGGTGAATCATGATCCGAACAGAAAATCTTATTCATCCCGGCGAGATTCTCGCGGAAGAGTTCTTGAAACCGATGAACATCAGCCAGAACAAGCTGGCGATGGACATTCATGTTCCGACTCCAAGGATCAATGCCATTGTCAAGGGATCCCGGGCAATTACTGCGGATACCGCATTGCGGCTCGGCAAGTATTTCGGGACTGGTCCGGAGTTCTGGATCAATCTTCAGGCCAATTACGATCTCTGTGTCGCGGCGGCACAATCAGAAAAGGAAATCGCCGCTATTCCACAACTGGCTCTT
>ENA-UOOA01003106-UOOA01003106.1-human-gut-metagenome-genome-assembly--contig:-P61old-NODE-3106-length-21494-cov-10.670320_pt1 | contig 21494 bp, 24 predicted proteins | sample MGYA00242467_ERZ724014 | MGnify/ENA metagenome assembly ERZ724014 | reverse complement strand
TTTCATTTTTCAGCCTCACTTTCTTATCTATAATATGTGGTCACTTTTTATTTTTATCAAATCGGCAAAACAAAATTTTTTTGAAAAATTTTTCGGAAATGACGGCGTTTTTTCAGAAAAGAAAAATCGGATTTGAACTCAAAATATAATTTTGAATATACATGCCGTGCGCTTGCAAGTAATTGAAAATTAGACAGTTAAGTTAAGATTTTTAGAAAAAAGTGCGGTTTTGAGGCTTTTCTGCCCTATATAATAGAGACTTGTTTTTCTCGCTTGTCTCTGTCTTTCTTCTTTTGCCCCGCGTGACGTGCGCGGGGAACTTTTTTCAGATTGCGAGATTGCGAGATCGCGAAGTTGCGAGATCGCGAGAGAAAACCATCAACTGAAAATTACTACCGTCTCCGTGGCAGAGCGGCCAAATGCAGTCATAGGTGGCACGGTTGGCGGCGCCGCTTGCCGTGTCTCGTCGGTTCGAGTCCGACCGGAGACGCCATTTTTTGAACCCACAACATGAGATAGCACGACGTGCCGGGCAAGACGTTCCCGGACTTGCCGCCGCGTAATCTTTTACGCAGGATTTGAGGCGGCTCGGAGGGATAGAGCCGGGATATTTTAACGCCCGGACGCCGGAGCAGCGCGGTTTATCTGCTGCATCCTTTTTTTACTCATTACCTTGGCCGGGTTGACAGGCTGATTCACAATATGAGCGCGGGCTCCGGCGCGTAATCCGGCGCTTTTTTTTCAGATAGCGAAATTGCAAGATAGCGAGATTGCGAAGTTATGGGCAGTAAAAAGCAGGTTAAAGGGCGGCAGCCCTTTCCTTCACTGACCACTAATCACTAACCACTGATCACTAAAAAACTCTTAATTCTTAACTGAAAAGGGATATTATGGGCGATATTTACTCGATCATTTACGGCGCGGTCGGCGGCGGCGTGACCGGCGTGATCGCGGCGATCCTCGGGGGTATCGCGATTGCATATTTCAAACGGATCATGGCCGAGCGCGACAAGCTCGCGGAGGCGCGGATGGCATCCGCTGAGGCGGAGATCGCGAATCTGAAAAAGGATTCACAGCGTCACGGGGAGATGCTTGCGGCAGTGAATTCGCTGGCAAAATCCGTGGAGACTCTGGGCAGGGACATCAAACAGGTTCTGTCCACGGATGCGGCGCAGAGTCAGGCGATTACGAATCTGACCAATTACATCGGGAATCTGCGGGAAGATCTGGGGGAGCTCCGGAAAGAGCTTCAAAGTCATATCCTGCTGTCAATGAACACGAGGAGCAAATAATGAATACCTATGTGATACGGCGTGCCATTTTGGGCGCGTTTTACAGTTACCAGAACCCGCAGGAAATCCGGGTGATTCTTTTCAATCAGGATCTGTGTCTTGCCTTCAACCGCCTTGTCATTGAAAAAGATAACGCGATCACGGTGCGGCAGGAGATTGATTTTCTTTCGGAGAAAGGATATCTGGAGCCGATACTCGGTTTTGACTCCTGGTATAAACTCAAGGGTGAAATCCGTCTGAAACTGGATGCCGCGCTCGGAAAAATCGAACGTTCCGAATTGCGGAGCGATCCGTTTCTGTTCGGACCGGAGGCGATGCGATGAGAACGGGTCCGAGGAGTAATTTTTCAATGCTCCCCGCCGCTTTGCGCTGGAAGATCATTTTCATGATTGACGACGGCGCGACATTTGAAGCTGTCGCCAATGATCCGGAGATTGCCGGGGAATACAAAAAACGGGGGTTGCGTCTGACTGCGCCCGCGATGAGCGGGATCAAGAAAAGCAAAGAATATCAGGAAGTAACTGCGGCGCGGCGCAGGAAACAGCTTGCGGACCGTTCCAGCCAGCTCACGACGGCTCTGCTGCGGGACGCGGGGACGCTGGAGACGGTGTCCGACCAGGCGCGGGTTAAGCTGATTCAGGCTTTGTCGGACCTGTCTGACCTGCCGGAGAATTCTGACTTGTCGGACGGGGATCGCGTGAAGGCTCTGCGGAGTCTAGCGCAAAGCGTCGCCGCTCTGACCAATCCGGCGAAGGATAATCAGATCGCTGAACTCAAGCGGAAACTGCGCGAAAAAGACGATGAGATCGAGGCAGCCGAAAAAGAGCATGCGGCGGAAATTGCGAGGCTCAATTTTGAGTTGAAAAAACGGGACGACGAAATTGCGGAACTGCGAAAACTTGCGGGAACCGTCGACAATGAAGCCGTCATTCAGAAACTTAACGAATCGGTGGGACTGACATGAAATTTTTACCGTATCAGGCACGATGGATCAAGGATGAGTCGCCGATCAAGCTCTATGAGAAAACCCGTCGCGGCGGCATCACTTACGCGACCTCATACCGGGCGTGCATCAAGTGTCTGCGGAGCGGTAAACATGACTCGAAGTTCGTCCAGTGGGTCAGTTCGCGGGATGAAATCACGGCGAAAGAGTTTGTGGTCGATTACGTTGCGCACTGGGCGAAAGAAGCCAACAAAGCGGCGCGGGAAATCGCGCAGCAGTGGGAGGGCGTGATCGGGCTCGACGGCGATCTGGTCGAGGTCGTGGACGAAAAGAGAGGGATCACGGCACGTGTCGTCAAGTTCAAAAACGGGGCGCGCATTTATTCGCTGTCCTCGAATCCGCTTGCTTTTGCCGGTAAGGGCGGCGACGTCCTGATCGACGAATGGGACCTGCATCCCGATCAGGCGGCAATCTACGATATGGCGTATCCCTGCACCACGTGGGGCGGGCAGCTCGAACTCGTATCGGCGTATGACTCCGAGGGCAGTGAGCACAGCGAGTTTGCAAAGCTCTGCAAGGCGTGCCGGAACGGTCTGAAACCGCAGATCAGTTTCCACCGCACAACCATCATGGACGCGATTTCGGAGGGATTTGTCGAGACCGTCAACGAGGTAAAAATCGCAAAGGGGGGCAAGCCGCAGACGCGGGAAGATTTCCTGGCGCAGATCAAGGACGGTTGCCGTACGCGCGGCGCGTTTGAGTCTCAATACATGTGTATTCCGAATCAGGCGTCCGGCGATCAGATGATCTACGGAGACGACCTCACAGCGGCACAGCAGCGGCTTGACGTGATGTGGCTCCAGATCGAAAACATGGAGCAGCTTGAAAGTTATATTGATCTCTTTGACCCGCTTTACTGGGCGCGGCTTTTCGGACATGAACGTTATGCGCTCGGGTGGGACATCGCGGCGACCGGAGACCTGACCAGCATTTTCGTCAACCGTCTCAGGGAGTCGCATATCGCGGGCAAGCCGAAACATGAGCATTTTGCGCTCATTACAATGCACCGCTGCGAGCGTCTGACGCGTCAGCGGGACGTCATCGACGCGATGCTTGCAAGCTCTTACAACGTGGTCGGTGCGGGCGACAAATCCGGCATCGGGCTGAGCGAATGCACCGAGCTGGAGCGCAAATACCGGATCGACAAAAACCGGACACGGTTTCTCGGACTCAATTTTTCGGCGTCGAAAATGATGATCGGCACCACGATGCAGGCCGCATTTGAGCAGGGACGTCAGATTTTGTCCTCTGATTTGCCCGAGGTCGTAACCGATATCGCAGGCATCAAAAAAGACAAGACGCCCACGACAAAAAAGCTGACTTTTGTAGCGACGAAAAATGAGCTGCTTGCAGACAGCCATTGCGATATCGCATGGAGTGACGGCCTTGCGATTTACGCAGGGGAAAATCTCCAGACCTGCGGCCCGTGCCGGATGGAGGCAAGCAGGAGCGTCACGCCGGAACAGGCAATCAGAGACAGTTTTAACGAACCGAACCGAATGAGGCAGAGACAATATGAAATATCAAAGACAAACTCGTGGCCGGTCTGAACGGGCCATACCGCAGAGCGGGGCGTTTCTCCTGCCCATGCCGGGCGACCGCTCCCGCTACGAGTCAATGGTCACTTATACGCCCGAGCGTCTGACCTCAATCATGAGCGCCGCGAATTCCGGCGACATCGAACAGCTTGCCATTTGCGCACGCGAAATCATGGAGCGCAACTGGGACGTCATCGGCGCGATGGAACAGCGGGCGGACGCGATCAGCGGCGTCAAATGGGACGTCGTACCCGGGGGAACCGGGGACGCCGACAAAGCCGCCGCGAAAGCATTTGCCGCGGAGCTTGCCGAGTGCGGCGAACTCAACGGCTACGATACGTTTTATGACCTCATCCGCATAAAATTACTCATTTCTCATTTCTCATTACTCATTCTAATTGAAAAGGGGTTTCAGTATGAAAATCCAGGGAATACGGGCCGGGGAACTGCTGCTGCATGACGGGATCATGCTGAGCGCGGAATCGCCCGGAGTCAAGCGCGACGAAAACGGCGTGCCGATCGAATGGACGCTGCTTAAAATCGGAGAAAATCCGATTGTCAAAAACGGCGAAGCGGGGAGCCTGACGCTCTCCGGCGAGGACATGAAGTCCATCGTTGATTATTTTGAGTCAAAAGGCGAACTGATACCGGTTGACTCGAACCATTATCTGCATGAGCTTGCCAATATCAAAAAACTCGACGAGTCCGAAGTCCTGCGGCTGTTGCCCTCGGGTGTCGCGGCGATGGGTTACGGTTCGCTCGCTCTCAACGGCGACGAGCTGCGTTTCAAAGTCAAATGGACGCCAACCGCGTACGAGCTCATGAAAGAGAAAATTTTCAAATATTTTTCACCGGCTTTGCGGGGGCTCGTAAAGGGTCCGCTCCGCCTTACATCGGTCGCGATGGAAAATGAACCGGCGATCAATCATCTGGACGCGCTTGCCGCGTCCGCAAACTTAACACCGTCCGACAGATCGGACAAGTCGGGCAGGTCCGACAGAAAGGAAAGCATGGGCAAACTTGAAAGTGCGCTCGGAAGGCTGCTCAGGCGCGACAGTCTCGCGCTGAGCGGGGAAACCTCGAACGAGGAAAAAGACAAGATCGCCTGCGAGGTCGAGGAGAAAGCTGATCTGCTCGAACAGATCAAAAAACTCATGGGGCTCGCGGAAGAAGCGGGCAACTCCGAGATCGCGGCGGCGCTCAAGGCGATCATCGACAAAGCCGCCGGAGCGGATGAAAAACAGCAGAAGCTCGACGAAATGGCGGCAAGTGCAGAGAAAGCCGAACATGCCCGTCTGGTTGCAGTCGGAAAATCGCAGGGCAAGGTCGGTCCCTGGAATCAGGCGTGGGTTGACAGTCTTGACAGCAAGGCGCTGAGCGCGGCACTGCCGCACATGGCTGTTCAGGTCAATCTCAAGACCGTCACGCCCGACACGCGCAGAGCCGACGACAACGACGTCGCATTGAGCGCGGACGAAGAACGGATCATCCGCACGCTCGGAATCAAGAAAGAAGATTATCTCAACGAAAAGAAAGGAGCCTGATCATGGCGGCACTTACGGCAGACAGGGATACCCGCGAACGGGTTCCGCAGCTCCGCACACCGGTTGCGGCGGCAAAGATTCACGCGGGGGCACTGGTCGCTCTCAATTCGGACGGCAAGGCGGTTCCCGCCGCGGATACCGCAGGGCTGATTGTCATCGGCGTTGCGCAGCATCCGGCTGAAATCGGCGAACGCATCAACGTCAAGCGGGGATGTTTTGCGTTCGGCGCGACCGGGATCACGAACGCGGATATCGGCTCGACGGTTTACGTCACCGACGATCAGACCGTCGCCAAAACCTCCACCAACAAAGTCGCAGCGGGCGAAGTGTTCGAGGTCGACGATGAGGGCGTATGGGTTATCACCGGCAACGCATATGCAAAGGCGGATCACAATCATGACGGCGTTTATGAGCCCGTCGCAGGATAAAATCAGAAAGGGTTTTAACAAATGGAACTGAACAGAAAAAATCTTGACGCGATGAGAGTCGCGTTCAACCTCAAATTCAAAGCCGGGGTTGAAGGCTACAAACCGCTTTACAGCAATCTGGTCATGGTCGAGGGCGACATTGCTCACGACTCAATTGAGTTTCCGTATATCGAGCAGTTTTCCGGGATGCGCGAATGGCTCGGCGACCGGCAGTTCAAGAACCTGTCGACCAAAACAATCCGGATCAAGGAGAAACCGTTTGAACTCTCCGTCTCCATTCCGCGCCGGTTGATTGAAACGGACAACTGGGGCATGTACGGGACTGTCATAACAACGATGGGCGAAAAAACCGAAGAACTCTGGGACAAGCTCACGATTGAAGCAATGGCGAATCCCGCCGACTGGTTCGACGGCAAACCGTTTTATGCCTCGAACCGCAAATACGGCACGGATAAAAGAGCGGGCACGATCAACAACACCGCCGAGCTTGCGCTGAGCTTTGAGAACTTCGGCACGTTTTATTTGCAGATGTCGACCTTTACCGGTGCGGCGGGAACGCCGATCGCTTCGCGTCCCACTCATCTGATTGTCGGTCCGCATCTGGAGGATACTGCCCGCATCATCATGCAGCAGGACAAATACAGGGACGCGGACGGAAACGAGGTCATGAACCCGCACAAGGGCAAGTGTCAGATCATCGTGCATCCGCTGCTGACCGGCGATTACGCCAATGACTGGTATCTCGGCAAATTCGACAGCGTGATGAAACCGATCCTGCTTCTGAAAAACAAAGTCGGCAAACTTGTTTCGCTGGACAAGGACGAGGATGACAATGTATTCATGCGCAACGAGGTCGTCTACGGCACCGAGGCATTCGGCAACGCGGCGGCTCTGTTTCCGCATCTGCTCGGACGCAGCAGACCGGCCGGAGGGTAAACAATGAGCTACGCGCAGATACATGATCTTGAGGCGCGGCTCGGCGTGATCTATGAGCCGGTTTACAGCACATCCGCAGAATCGGCGCCGTCCGACGATCTTGAGTCTGCGGCGGCGGAAATCGACGGTGCGCTTGCAAACCGTTACAAGCTGCCGGTCAAAGGCGGACGGTCACTTGCGCTGCTCAAAGACTGGAATCTCACGCTTGCCGAAGAACGGGCTTATGCCCGTTGTGCGGGCAGTGAGTATGCCGAAAAGGTCAAGCTGTGCATCGATCAGGTCCGCAAGTATCTTGATATGATTCTGGCGAATCAGTTCCAACTTCCCGACGCCGAGGAAAAAAACTCCTCGGAGCCGGGGAGCGGGATTGCTCTTTTTCAGGCGGAAAAACCGGTTTTCGGGCGTGATAAAATGAAAGGATTTTAACAGTGCGAAAACTGAATGGAATCTGTACGGATCTGAAAGAGCTGCTTGCTGAACATTTTGCGACGGTGCGGGTGACATCGGCTCAGATCAGCGAGCAGTTTCTGCTTGAACTGAAAGTCATCAGTCCGGCAAAACTCCCCGCTGTTGTAATTGTGTTTGAACAGAGCTCGTTTTCAAGCGAAAACACAATCCGCGAATTGCGGTTGTCGCTTGTCCTGATCAATGCTTTCATTGCGGGGAACGAGGAACGGACACTGTCGGTTTTCGAGGCGTATGAAAAACTGCTCGGGATTTTTACTCCGGACGGTCTTACATACAACGATGTGTTTTATCTGCCCGCCGAGTGTTACGCCGCGAGTGCGGATAAGAATTTTGCGTGCCTTGCCCTGACGCTGATCGTCAAGCAGGGAACGAACTGAAAAACAGAAAGGTTGTAAAAATGGCAATTACCTTTGGAACGATTGCTTACAAAGACAAAGTGACGGGAGTCTATATCTCCTCAATCAAAAAGGATCAGACCGGGAGCTCGGTCGATGCGATGAATGAGGCCGGAGAAGTCGTGCAGATTGACCGCTACGGAAAAAAGTTGACGATACAGGTTGACGGCACAGTCAAAGATGATATTTCAACTCTCAAGATCGGAGCAAAACTCACGATCGACGGGACAGAATATATCATTGACACCGTATCCACGACGCAGACCAACACGGGACATTACACGCTTTCCCTGACCGCTTCCGCGCCGTGGCCGCTTGAGACTGCTCCGGCTCAGGAACAGCAGGGCACATAATGTCACCTGATGAAATGATGCGGCTGGCAGGTGCGGAGTTCAACCGCATACTTTCCGCTGATCCGGTGCTCAAAGAGCTGGAGGCCGCGAAGTATGACGAGGGCGCGGAGTTTCAGGCTCTGCTTGCGGTTTTGCAAATCAGGGGAATCGGAATCAGGATCGGCAATCTGTCGATTTGGGAGATGCTGACGCCCGCGAAATGGGCGCTGCTTGACATTTTCAAGAGTCCGTTTCTGCGGGGCGGCACGGTCAGCACGGCAGATGCGGATCTGTTTCTCTACATTCTTGCACAGCCGGATTTACAAAAAATGGAGCTTGCGCTCCATGAGATACCGGGCGCGGCATCCGGATACTCTGCGGCAACGGGATTGAGTTTTGAGTCCGTCTGCGCGGAGATCAAAAGCGTGATCCATGTCGCTTTCCTGCCGTTCGGGATGCTGCCGCCTTGCGAACCAGCGGAAGGCTCATCGCATTTTGACGCGATGTGGCTGACGAATCTCTGCGGAATCGCCGCGCGGGAAAGCAACGAAAAAATCTCGCATGTCTACTGGCGCATGAGTCTGACGGAGGTCTGCTGCCATTATGTCAACTACCGGCGCCGCGAATGTGCCGACGGCGACAAGGTCAGGCGTCGTCCGGACTCGGAGACCACGGCGCGGATCGAAGCGCGGGTGGATGAACTCGCAAAAGAATTTTTAAGGGAAAAGTCTGACTTGCCGGACGGGTTGGACGAGTCGGACAAAAAACACTAACCTCTGAGGGATATCATGCCGACGGTCTGTAAGATCACACTCGACGCGGCCGAGTATAAAAAAGAGCTTAACGATGTCGTCGCGCGGTCTAAGGCGGCACAGACCGAGCTCTCGAAAAACAGTGTGCAGGGCACACAGGCTGCTGGCAAAGCCGCCGATCAATTCGGCCAGAAGATCTCCAAAGCAGGCGGGATCATGTCAGCATTCGGCTCACAGGCAGGCGGCAAGTTCTCCGGACTCGGTCAGGTCATCGGTTCGCTCGGTTCGCCGATTACGCTGATTACAACTGCGGTCGGAGCTCTGACGGCGGTGACAATGGATTTTCTGCGCAAGGGAATATCCGGCGCACAGGAAGCAGCGGACGCAGCCCAGAAAAACGCGGAAGCCATCCGTGAATCCGCCGCAGCCGCCGAACAGCAGCGTCAGAAAAACGAAGCGAATTGGAAAAGTCTGAAAAGTCTGAAAGATTCGCTGGATATTTTGAGTGTTACGGAAAAGGCGTCCAACGCACAAAAAACGGAAGCTGTAAGGCTGATCGGATTGCTGTCGAAAAGTTACGGCGACTTAGGAATTTCCATCGACGAGGCGACCGGCCGGATGCAGGGATTTGACAAGGCTTACGCCGCCGCTCTGGAAAAGGACAGGCAGAACCGCCTGAATGCCATGAAGGGCGAATACAAGGAACTGGAATCGGAAATAGCCAGAAACAATGAAATCATAGGTGGATTCTGGTCATCAAAAAACGATGTAGCCAATGCGCAGGGCAATATTCAGAATGCGACAAAACGCATGGCGGAACTGGCTCCGCAAATCCATGCACTTGAAAAAAGCAATCCCGGCAAAGATTATACGACCGCCGCCAAGTCTGCGGAACTGGACCGTAAACAGAATACGTTTGACTCCGCGTATGATCAGCTGAAAAACGAGGAACAGCAGCTCAAATATCAGCAGCTGATCAATGAGGGGCGCATTAAGGAGGCGAATGCCCTGAAGCTGATCAATGACGCCAAAAAACAGGGCATGGAGCTGGAGAAAAGCGACGCCGAATGGATCGCGGAACGCCAGGGAAAAGTCCGCATGGACAGTTACTATGAAAACGAGATGGACTCCCTCGCGACGAAAAAACGCGAGCAGGAACTCATCAACGCCGGTCTTGATGAAGAAGCCGAAAAACTGCGCATCATCATGGAGCTTGAAAAGCAGGGCGCCGAGGTCAGTGATGACAAGGTTGACAAGATCATGCACGAGCGCCGGGAACTGAAATCCATGCAGCTTGCATACGGGCTTAAAGAGCAGGCTTACGGGTTGCAGAATCAGGCGATGCACAAGGTCGGGCTCGGCAAAGAGGCTGACGAGCAGAAAGCGCTTCGCGACGCCGAAAAACAAAAGGGTGCGAAGCTTGACGAAAATGAAACGGCGCTGGTGAAAAGCATCGCCGATCTCACTTACAAAATGGGACATGAGACTCTGCCGCAGCTGGGCGATCTTTCGATTAAGACCAATTCCCTGACTTCGCGCGGCGGTTTTGCCTCCGGCGCGGTCATGCCGGACAAGGATGCCGTCAACAAGGCGGTCGCAAGGTTCAACCAAACACAATGTCAGCTGCTTGAAAACATCAAGGGACTTATCGGAAAACTGAATACGACAGTGGAAAAAAGCGGGAAGGTATAATGGCGGCAATCATCAAATTTCAGTCTCGGCAGGTGGAACGGAATGAAAGCGGGACGTCGCGCACAATCATCTATTCCGGGACGTTGGAGGAGATGCAGGAAATCCTCAACACACAGGCAATCGGGTCCGGCATGGGCGGCGAGCGGGTCGTCAGCGCGGCGATATCGCAGGAATCCGGCGAAATCTGGCAGTGTGAGGTCAGGTATCAGAATGACAGCATCAATGATGCGATTGTCGGCCCGGACGATACCGCTTACGGTAAAAAATCCGCGCAGCTTGCCTGCGGTCTGCTCTCCATGCCGCTGGAGGCGCATCCGAAGTATCTGGCGTGCTGGAACTATTACCTTGCGACAAGCCTGCCGGAGAATACGGTCCCGGAATGGTGGGAGACTGCGAAAAGCACGGTCCTCAACGACGAGACCAGAAAAAATTACAACTGGGTCAAATCCATCGGCGAGCTGCCGATCGGAGTCGACAACAACGGAAAACGCTGGCGGACGATCCGGAATCCGGTCAAGCCGGGCATAGAGTCCTATGATCTCGCGACCTATCAGATCACGGAGTCCGCGAAATATCCGACGCCGCAGAAAGCGGGACGGATGATCGAGGGAAAACTGAACAAGATCGCCACGCCGTCGCAGACGTTCGGACTCGGCGGCGACAAGGTCAAAAGACTGTCGCCGGACAAGACGCCCGCCCCGAACTGGAAATGCGACGGCGCCAGCATTTCATGGAACGGCAAATGCTGGATCGCCACGCTCACTTACACACGATCCGGAGATGATCAGGGGTGGGACACCGATCTTTACCAGAAAGAAGCCGCGAAAGGCAATCAACTTGAGGATCAGTTATGAGCCAGCTGCCTAGTCCGCTGAAAAGCGGCGATGTGTTCAAATCCTCCGCAGTGAAAGCGATCAACGCCCTGATCGATTACATCAAGAGCCACGAACTCAAAGGCGACAACCGGACCATCCGGCTCAATCAGACGCCGTCCGGCATCATGATCAGCGCGATCCGGCCGGGCGGAGGAGGATACGGAACCGCGCCGGAGCCGTATGACGGACCGTTTGCCGTGAGTTATGACGCGGAACGCGAGCTGCTGCGCGTCAACGGCGGCTGGTGCAACATCAACGGATACAAGTTTACCGAAGTCGCCGGAACGGACTCCATCACGCCCGAAGCGGGCAAGCTCTGCCTGCGGGTGCGGTTTGACGCCGCCGCCCGAAAATTCACCGATCCGGAATTTGTGATTGCTGAACCTGACCTTGAAAATTTTCCGCTCGCGGAAATCGAAATCATCGAAGCCGGAGAAAATGAAAAATATGTCGAGATCCACCAGTATTATGTAACGGTCGCGGTTTTTCTGCTCGGCCGCGAGTGCATCTACGCTAAAAACAAAGGGACTATCAGTTAAGAGTTAAGAGTTGAATAGTTAAGAATGGATGAAAGGGCTGCCGCCCTTTAACCCGATTTTCACTAACCACTGATCACTAAAAAAAACTCTTAACTCTTAACTCTTAACTCTTAACTGACCACTAATCACTTGAGACAGGAAATGAGCGAAGAATATTATTTTGATGAACGCCCCGGCGAGGGTTCCGGGCAATGGCAGCCGGACGGAGGCGGAGACGACGGCGGCGGTTCCGGAGGCGGGGGCGGATCAGGCGGAGGCGGCTCGGGCGGTTCCGGAGGCGGGGGCAGATGGGATTACTGGTGGAATGATCCGGACGGCGGCGACGGCGGGGATGACAACCAGCCGGGCGGCGGCAAACCGGAGTGGCCGGACGATGAGTCCTCCGCTCCTTTTTTACGCCTCGACAATCAAGGCTTTCTACGGCTTGATCCAATCGGCAGAATCCTGCGCGGAACGCGGTCATGTTTTGTCGCATCATCCCTGATTGTCTACCTTGCAAAAGATGCGCGGACGCACTCCCGCTGCGTGCTCTGCAAGTCGTCTGCTCCGGAGCGTATGATCACACTCAAGTCGGCATCCGATTTTTTGTATGAGGATTTTGAACCGCGACCCGGCAGATTTGAGCTGTACATGCGCTGGCAGGGCGGGCATTACGACTACTCAGAAATCAGCGCTGTCCGCGTCATGGTCTACGGCATCGATCTCGGATGGATCACACTGCCGCTGTCACGCTGGATGCGGGTTGCGACGGTTGACGTCAAGGACGATTACACCATCTATGTCAACCACATCAAGGGGAGCGCATCCGGCAATCTTAAATTTTTGAAAGAGAAAAGATGAAAGATGAAAGATGAAACTTCTTCCATTCTTTGATCTTTTCTCTTTTCTCTTTCATCTGAAAAAAACGGAGTTTTTTTTATGGCATTGGATTTATATTACAACTACGACGCACGGTATCTCTGCGATGCGGTCGGGGACGCGATACAGGATATTCCCGAGCTTGCATTTTGCGAGCAGCCGGAGTGGATTATCCATCCGGTCCGGTCGGGCGGCGCGCCATTGGATTTTTCGCGCGTCAAGGCATTCCGCGCGGCGGTGGACTCCGATTTCAAGAGCGAGACCAATGTCATGTGCCGCACGATCGCGGAGTCGATCACGTTTGACGGCGAGACGATCCGCGTGCCGCTGGACTCCAATACGCAGCGTTTCCTCGAGGTCGTCAACGGCAGCGAGTCGCAGGTCGCCTATTTTGAGCTTGCCGGGCTTGATGCAGCCGGGAAACGGATTTTTTACCTGATCTTCCGGATCACGGCGCGGATGATCCTTGATCCGGGCTCGACGGACACCCTGCCGGAGACTTCCGATCTTTTTGCGGACAGGACCTACGTCATGGCGCTCCTGCGCTCCGGATGGGCGGTGCAATACTCGGCAGACGGCACTCAATGGAGCGACGACGACACCGGCGCGGAATACATCCGCATACGCAACCGCGAGGCGGGCGGCGACTGGTCTGATCCGATCCCGCTGCCGCGCGGCGCGGACGGCAAGAGCCTGCGCCCGGATGCGGTCGGCCTGCTTGCCGACAGGCCCGGAACGGCGGAGGATAAATACTGCTACATTGCGACCGATACGGGTCTGATCTACATCTATCTCGGCGGCAAATGGTCGGAGGGGATACCGGTCGGGCAGAATGGCGCGGACGGACGCGGAATCGTCTCCGTCGAAATGACCGGATCGGAAGGTCTGGTGGACCATTACAAGATCACTTATACGGATGGCTCATCGTTTGAGTATCAGCTCAAAAACGGTGCGCCGGGTCAGGACCTCAGGATCGATGCGACCGGCGACATCGAGGAGCTCGCGACGTATGCGGACAAACCTGCCGGATTTGTGTTTGCGAGCGCAGTCCGCGACTCCGCCGCACGCACAACGACGATGTATCTGTATGTCAAAAAATCTTATGCGCTCAACGACTGGTGCAAGCCTCTCGCGATCACCTACTACTCCAAAGGCGAGACGCTCCCGCTGATCAAACCGCTGGAGTTTCAGGCTCCGGAGGGCGACGCTAAAATCTTGAGTTTTCAGTTTAAGGATTATCCGGCGGCGTCGGTTGCGTCGGTGGTCATTGATACGACGCTCGGCGAGCTGACATTGCCTTACTGGTCGGCGCTGGGAATCGAAAAAATCTACCGGCGGCAAACCGGGCAGGTCGATATTTATTTGGGCTCGCTCTGCCCCGAATTTGAGACGGGCAGAGTCTACTTTTCCCAGGGCGCGGCGGGGCTGACACAATATCAATGGTATGTCGAAAACGGCGGCACGCTCACGTTTGACGAGTGGATGGCCGCCGCATCCAATGCGGTGCCGGAAGCGCCGAAAGACGGCCGCATTTACGGGCGGTGCAACGGCGCATGGGTCGTGCTCGAAAACGCCGGAGCTCTGACCATTACAGGCACAACGAGCTATACGGTCAACGGGGCGTTGGAAACGGTTTTAACACAAACGCTTGACGCGATCGCCTCGGACGGTTCGGCGGTTACGTTTGCCGTGACGGAGGGCACGCTGCCTGCCGGATTGACACTCAATGGCAACACGATCAGCGGCACGCCCACGGCGACTGCCTCGACAACGGTCAAGATCACCGCCACGGCGGGAACGGCGTCGCTGGTCATCAGCGTGACATTTCTGATCGCCGCCGCTCCGGAGCCGATGTATTACGGTTACATCACCGGCGAGGTCGCCGGATCGGTCATCAAGGTGACGCAGATTACAACGGCGATGATTACGGCGGCGATCGAGGCGGGGACGATGCAGGAGGCAATCCCTGTCGAGCTCAACAAAACAAGCATCGGCACGGTGCCTGCGGGCGCTCTGATCGCGGTCATGATCCCGACTGCGGCAGGCATGTCGGCGGCAAAGTTCGACGGTATCGGCGGACAGGCGGCGTTTGACCTCGACAACGGCGGCGCCGGAACCGGCGCGAACGGCGCATCGGTCACGCTCGACGGCACAAGTTACAAGGTTTACGGCGAGTTCGCGCTCGTCGCAGGCGAGAGATACATCTACGTAGTTAAGAGTTAAGAGTTAAAAGTTAAGAGTTAAAAGTTGAAAAGCGGGTTAAAGGGCGGCAGCCCTTTCCTCCACTCTTAACTGTTTCATTCTTAACTTTTAACTGAAACAAGGAGAGCTTATGGCTAATATCATAACTTCCGGGGCATTGCTCCCGAGCACGGCGGACACGCCGCTGGACGCCCGCACCCGGATCTCAAATCTGGATGCGGTTGAGTCGATTGGCAACCCATGCGTCGGCATGATTTTTTACTGCACCGGCACCGGCAAACTTTACAAAGTCAAAACGCTGAAAAGCGTAAGTATCGGCAGCGGCACCGGCTATGCGGTAGACACGTATGAGGCGCTGCCGGATGCGGCGGATTTATCCGCCTTGTCCAACCGGATCGGCGACTTTGAGGCAGCGGCAGACGCGATACTCGGAGAGGAGTCGTAATCATGGCATTATCCGACATCCTGACAAAAATCACCGCGCGCCGCGACCGCCTGATCAGCATCCTGACGGCGCGGGGAGTCGAGATCGCCTCCGATGCGACGGTCAAGCAGTGCCTTGACGCGCTCGCATCGTTTTTGCAGGTCGAGCTCTCCGGCACGGCAACTTACAGCGTCAGCGGCAAAAAAGGACATGCGCTGACGCAGGCGCTCGACGTGACGGCGTCGGACGGCTCCGCGCTGGCTTATGAAGTCACGCAGGGGACGCTGCCCGCAGGGTTGACGCTCGGCAACGGCGTCATCAGCGGCACGCCCGCGGCGACCGGCACATCGACGGTCAAGATCACCGCGACAAGCGGCAACGCGTCGTTTGTCGTCACGGTCAACTTTGCGATTGCGGAGCCCGTCACGCTCTCCGGCACAACAAGCTACAATGTGACCGGATACAAGGACTGTTACGGCAAAATACTGGAGAGCGACACCGCGTCCTCGGACGGCTCGGAGATCACTTACGAGATCATTGAGGGCACGCTGCCGGACGGGTTGAGGCTGGACAGTTACGGCCTGACTTATCAGATGTGGCTCGGCGGCACGCCCACGGCGGCAGGCACGTCGACGGTCAAGATCAGGGCGGCCAGCGTGGACGGCGAAACGCTCGACATCACCGTCACGATCACCATCCGGACGCCGGTCATCAGCGGCACATACGCATACGTGGTCGAGCACAGCGGCACGGCGGCGGTCAATCTGACATTTGACTGCGTGTCAAGCTCCGGACAAGGGGTCTCCTATGCGGCGGCGGGGACGCTGCCGGACGGCCTCACGCTCTCCGGCGGCAAGCTGACCGGCAATGTAACGACAAGCGAGGCGACTCTTGCCATCCCGATCATTGCAAGCGCCTCCGGTGCGGTGTCGCAGACGATCACGGTCACGCTGACCAATATCGGCATGGCTGATCCGGGCACGCTTGCTCCGACGACGTCGCTGACGCTCATCGCGCCGGACGATCTGAGTCTGTATGCGGGCGGAAGTCCGGACGGGCATTACTGGAGCGACGACGATGAGCTGACGCTCAAAGTCTACAACGGTGATACGCTGATCGCCAGCGGCGGCACGGGATATAACGGAGTCGGATTTGAGGCTGACAACTTTACGCATTTGTGTGCGGGCAACCGCGTTTCAGTCGACATCGGCGATCAACCTGCCGGTGTCACAAGTTACGATCTTACGGTCAAGTGGCTGCGCGGCGGGACGGTCGTCAAGACCGAGTCGCGCACGTATGACTGGCTGCATCATCCGCAGTATTTCACGCGACCCTCCGGCGATGGCAACTGGACGCTCAAAATCAACGGTTCGGCTGCGACGGCTCAAGTCTGGAGCGGCGGCGCATGGATCGCATTTCCGAGCGGCGGGCTCGGTCCCGATTACGCAGGCCACGCGGTCCGCGTCACGCCCGATCCTGCACTTGACGCAATCGCCTGCTGGAGCAATGACGGCGCAGACGGCGATCCGTTCTGGTACCTCATTTGAGTTAAGAGTTAAGAGTTAAAAAAAGAAAGGAAAAACCATGAAAAAAATCTTGAGTCTTGTGCTCGCATTGTGCGCGATCACGGCATTTGCGTGCCAGTATCCGGAGGTGGATGACGACCATTACGGCATGTCGGTGCGCTATATCTATCTTGCGGGCGTCAACGCGGTCACGAACCACATGAGCGACATCACCATGCAGGGCGGCAGCACCATTGATCCGCAACTCAAATACACCGCTTACAACAATATGACGGTCGACCTGCCGCTGACCGTGTATATTGCGACGGCGGACATCACGGCGGACGGCAACAATCCACTGGAGCTGAAAGCAAAAGACCTTGAGCTCACGCTGCAATACCGCGTGCTGCCGTCGACGACGTGGCATACGGTTACAACGACGCGCGTCTCCAATCTCTCCAACTCGCTGCTCGCCGGACGCCGCAAACTGTTCGGCGCACGCATCGACACAACGGTCGGAGCGGGCTCCACGATGCTGATCCGTGTGTATATCACGGCGGCGAAATACAAGTTTGATCAAAACCTGCAAGAGGTTCTCACGGTGATCGAAAATGCCGATCCTGATTCGCCGGTCGTCACGAGCGCGGCCGATGTGCCTGATACCGCAACTTATCACCGGCGCACATCAACCCCGCAGACCAGCGATTCCGGCGGGATCACCGGAGGCGGATACACGCGCCCCGAATTTGTCGGATTGACCGCGCCGGGCGGCGAGGAGATCGACCTCGGATCGACGACCATGTATCTTGACGGCTGGATGCCGCAGCATGTGATCGCCGTCAAAATCTCCGGCAAAAGGAGACCGCAATGAGAGATTGCAAGATTGCAAGATTGCGAGATTGCGAGATAATGAAAGCGGGTCAAAGGGCGCAGCCCTTTCCTGCACTCTGAACTCTTAACTCTGAACTCTTAACTGAAAGGAAAATCCGATGAATAAAAAAATCACAGCCATCACTGCTGCTGCGGCTCTCGCAACAGGCGGCGCGCTCTATTACATGAGTGACGATCTCCCGAAAGATGAGCCCGCCGAAAACGTCGATGACGTCGTGGCGGTCACGGTCGAGCTGCCGAAAGTCGAGCTGCCGGTCGTATCTGTTCCGGGCGTCAAAGCGCCGGAGGTGGATACTCCGCAGATCGTCACTCCGGAGATCGTGATCACAAAATTTGTGAGCGCGCTTGAGCTGGACAAACTCAACATCCCCGCCGCCGAAGTGCAGGCCGTAAGCGCAACGCCCCGTATCGTGCTTCTTCCGACGCCGCAGGGCGTCAAAGTTGTGTTACCCGAGGTCAGTGATCCGGCAGAGCGCATCCCGCTTGTAATCGAGCTCCAGCGCACCTTGCAGACGCTGTTCCGCGACAAGCGCAATCTCGCTTACGACAGATCAATCGGGATTGACTCGACGGCGTGGAAAAAGTGGATTGAGATTTACCGCAAGAACGAGCCCTATGCGATCGCGTATCAGCCGATGCCCGCAGGACTGCGGATCATTGCCGAGGTCAAGTGTCCGCAGGACTCCGCGCAGATTGAGACGCTCGACAAAAATCTTGAGGCTTACAAGGCCGCCGGATACAATGCGGTGCTGCTCACATTTGACCTCACGGAGCCGCTGAGTAAACTGCTCGACGTGATCTCGTTTGTCAAAAGCAAGGATATGCGCGTCGTATTTGCCTACGCCGGTCCCGAGCGCCTTGAGTGGAGCGTGTTCCAGGACCCGGATAAGATCGCTGATTATTTGAGTTCGATCGGCGCGGCGTCCGATGCGTTTCTGATCGGCTGGCGGCGCACGAGTCTGCATCTGCTGATCCCCGATCCGCAATGGATCAATTTTTTGATCCGTCATGCCCGCAAATGCAATCAGGATTTGCCGGTCATCGGCGAGGCATACCTCGGGCAAACCGCCGAAAGCAATGAGTCTGAGCGCGCGGTCACTTACAACATACCCGAAAATATTTCGGCGGTGCTGATCTTCGGAATCGGTTACAAAGGCGTTGCGATCGAGCGTGCGATCGATCTTGTTTTTCCGCAGGCAAAAGGTCTGCCGCGCATCGGTCTTGCAATCGGGGAGCGTCCTTATTTTGACTCCCGCAATGACACTAAAAAATCAATGGAGGAGAACAACAAAATCAAGGCTAAAATCGAGTCAAGATTTTTACGCGCCGGTTGTATCGGCACCATGACGATCCGGGGCGACGGTAGCGACGGCATTTACGACAAGACCGTCACCGAAAATTTGTGTTTACCCTACAAAGAGGAGGCAGGCAGAAAATGAGTTAAGAGTTAAGAGTTGAGAATTAAGAGTGAGGGGAAACTTGTACGTCAGGGCTGTTCCGTCCGACAAGTCCTTTTCCGCGCTTCAGAAAAAATTGAAATCAAAAAAACAGAAAGAAAAATCATCATGAAAAAATTCTTTGCACTTCTTTCGATCGCTTTCGCCGCCGTTACGCTCTCCGCCGCAGATTACACGTTCCCCGGCTGGAAATGCACCGACAAAGCAAAAATCACTGCCGCAATCGCGGCGGCACCCGATGACGGGATCAAGTTGAGGGACAGTATCCTGTTGCAGCTTGCCGAAACTCCGCCGAATACTTACGCGGAGCTCTGCGCAATCGTCGACAAAACGATTGACGCATCCGATGTCAAGGCAAAAGATTACCACAAAATCGCGTTTAAAAAACAGTTCCCTTACTGCCGCAATGAGTTCGTTGTTGAGGCGTGGGAATACTGCAAAAAGAATCCGTCCAGCTACGATTTTTATTACGTGGCATATAAGGCGAAACAGCTCAACTTTACCGACTTGCAGGTCTATGCGTATATGCGGGATTATCTGTTCAAAAACAGCCCAAACGCAACCTTGACACGTCAGGCGATTGACGTGCTGCTGAACGCAGCGGTCATGGTTGACGGCACGGACGGGATCAATGTCAAGAGCGATCTCCAGCGCCTCAACCGCAAATTCAGCAAAAATTTGCTGGACAATAAAGCCGCATGGGAGCCGGTCATCGCCAAACTTCGCACCACACTCGAAACCTACTGATCAGTTAAGAGTTAAGAGTGAAATAGTTAAGAGTGAAGGAAAGGGCTGCGCCCTTTGACCTGCTGACCAGTGGTCAGTGATCAGTGGTCAGTGATTAGTGATTAGTGGGCAGTGATCAGTAACTCTTAACTCTTAACTCTTAACTAAAAAAACTCTTAACTAAAAAAAAAAGGATTTTTCAAAATGCGAAAACTGTTTGCAATTCTTCTTTTCATCGTGTTCGCGGCTCCGGTCTTTGCCGCGATTGCCACGCCCGAACAACTCAAGATTTATCAGGAGCGTCTCGCCGCCGCGACGAACGATCTCCAGCGCGGAGACGCGCAAGCCAATATCGACATCAACGGCGGCGACGATCCGCAGTCCTTTGATGAGATTGTTACACGCACAAAAGCGGCCTTTGCCAAACACAATTATGTCAATGACAAATATGCAATCTCAAAAGCCTGTCAGATCGCCTGCTGGAGCTACAACGGCAAGTTTGTCGCCGACGCTTACAAAGCGGCAAAAGCGGACAATAATTTTTTTGTCTATTATCTCGCCCGCACCCACAGACAAGCGCTCGGTCTGACCGATGATGAGTGTTTCGACATTTACTCCGCCGCTCTGCTTCGTGGCGGCCTCGGCATTGACGGCGTCAGATCGGCAGTCGACGCTCTGATCAAACTCGCACCGATGGTCGATGAGACCAAAGCCAAGACGACGCTCAAAAAGCTCAACCGCCTCTACTCGCCGCGCCTGATCAAGGACAAAGCGTCATGGGAGCCCGTCGTGGCGATGATCCGCACCGCCCTCGACACCTACTGATCAGTTAAGAGTTGATAGTTAAGAGTTGAAAAGCAGATCAAAGGGCGGCAGCCCTTTCCTCCACTCTTAACTATTTCACTCTTAATTCTTAACTGAAAAAAGGAGTTTCCATGTCCGTTAGCGAAATTGCAAAATTGCGTGCGGCCTGCGGCGATTATCAGCTTGACGGCCGTGAGGTCCTGATCCCTTACACCGACGCCGAGCTCAGCCACATCTACAACGGCGCAGGCCCCGACCGCTGGCTGCCGCTCGCGCGTGATATCCTGACGTCGCTGATGATGCTGTATAAACCGGTCGTGCTGATCCACGATGTCCAGTTCGAGCATTCGGACGGTTCCGAGCCCGGTTTTCAGCACACGGTTGACTGCTGGCGCCATAACATCCGCGTGATCTTCGACGATCAATACCCGCTCTGGACGTGGCGCTGGCTCCTCAGCCGCGAGTATCGCCTGCGCCGCGCCTACTGGTGGAGTGTGATGAAAACGGCGACAATCGCGATCAGCGGCGACGAGGCCCGCCAAGCGTGGATCGACGCCCATAACAGGAGATAAACAATATGCGCATAATCACAATTGGTTTCAGCACGCTGGCGATCGCCGCACTCCTCTCCGGATGCGCGGCGGTGGACAGCCTGACCGCCGCCACCAAAGACAAGTCAATCGCCGCAGGCTCCGACACATGGGGCGGCGGCGCAGATATCTCGGCGGTCAGCGCGGAGAGCCCCGTCCCGAACCTGTCGGCATGGTTTGGCCGCCGTAAGGTCTGGTATGTATCGGTCAAGGACAAGTCGACCGGCGAGGCTGCCGCAAAAG
>ENA-UOOA01003105-UOOA01003105.1-human-gut-metagenome-genome-assembly--contig:-P61old-NODE-3105-length-21499-cov-10.918299_pt1 | contig 21499 bp, 19 predicted proteins | sample MGYA00242467_ERZ724014 | MGnify/ENA metagenome assembly ERZ724014 | reverse complement strand
CTGGTTCAGGCTGTTTTCCTCCACCGCCACGCGCCACGCCCAGCCCACGGCCAGCGTCAGCACCGCCATGCCGACCACCACGGTCAGCCAGATGCGCAGGGACAGGCGCCGGGCGAAGGGGTTGGAGAGTTTCACGGCTCAGTCTTGCTGCTTTGCAAACACATAGCCCACACCACGCACGGTGAGGATGCGGCGCGGGTTCTTGGCATCTGCCTCAATGGCGGCGCGAATGCGGCCCATGTGCACGTCGATGGAGCGGTCAAACGCGTCCAGCTCGCGGCCGCGCACCGCCTCCATGATCTGGTCGCGCGTCAGCACGCGGCCCGCGCGCTCGGCCAGCGTGACCAGCAGGTCGAATTGGTACGAGGTGAGGTCGGCCACCTGCCCGCCCACGGTGACGGTGCGGGCGTCGCGGTCGATCTCTAGCGAGCCAAAGCGCAGCGCGGGTGTGGCGGCGGGGGTGCCGCCATCGGTGCGCCGGCGCAGGATGGCGCGGATGCGCGCGAGCAGCTCGCGCGGCTCAAATGGCTTGGGCAGGTAGTCGTCAGCGCCCAGCTCCAGGCCGATGATGCGGTCCATGGGGTCGCCCTTGGCGGTGAGCATCAGCACCGGCACCTGCGCTGCGGGGCCTTGCAGCGAGCGGATGCGGCGGCACACCTCCAGGCCGTCCATGTCGGGCAGCATCAGGTCCAGGATGACCAGGTCGGGCAGGGGGCCAGCCTCGGGGCCCTGCAACTGGGCGAGGCCGCTTTTGCCATCGGCCCGATGGGTCACATGCAGGCCCGACTGGCCCAGGTATTCACCCACCATCTCTGCGAGGCGGGTGTCGTCTTCGATCATCAGCAGTTGCGAGCTCATGGTGTGGTGTCTAGTGGGTGCCGTGGGGTGCAGTTCGCCCGATCGTGCCCTGGGGGCGTGCAGTGCGCTTGTCGCTTGTGTAAAGCTGCCGTAAAAGCCGGGCTCTGGTGTTGTGATAATTGCTATACAAAATATAGCTGCTTGCGCTTGTATATCAAGCGCTGGTGCCTGTTTTGACCTTGGATGCCAGCCACACCAGCAGCAGCACCGGCAGGCCCAGCAAGGCGGTGGAGGTAAAGAACTGCGCGTAGCCAAAGGCATTCACGTAGTCGCCCGAAAAACCGGCCACAAACTTGGGCAGCAGCAGCATCATGGAGCTGAACAGCGCGTACTGCGTGGCCGAATAGCTCACGTTCGTCAGGCTGGAAAGGTAGGCAATGAACGCGGCCGATGCCACGCCCCCGGCCAGGTTGTCGGCCGACACCACGGCAATCAGCGCCGTCACGTCGTGCCCGTGCCCGGCCAGCCAGGCAAACAGCAGGTTGCTGCCCGCGCTCAGCAGCGCGCCCAGCATCAGGATGCGCATCACGCCAAAGCGCATCGACAGCACCCCGCCCACAAACGCGCCCAGCAGCGTCATCACCACGCCGTAGATCTTGGTGACGGTGGCCACCTCAGCCTTGGTGTAGCCCATGTCCACATAGAACGGGTTGGCCATGATGCCCATCACCACATCGCTGATGCGGTACACGGCAATCAGCGCCAGGATGAGTGCCGCGTGCCAGCCGTAGCGGCGCAGAAAGTCGGTAAACGGCTCCACCACCGCACCTTGCAGCCACACGGCCAGGTTCTTGGCCGGGGGCAGTTGCAACTGGGCGGGCTCGTTCGAGAACAGCACCGTCACCATGCCCACCACCATCGACACGGCCATCACCAAGTAGGCCATCATCCAGGCGGCATTCTGGTAGCTGGCAGCCTGGCCCAGTGCGGGCAGCACTTCCGAGCGGTCGGCAATCCACAGCACCCCGGCGCCCGCCCAGATCATGGCCAGCCGGTAACCCGTCTGGTACGACGCGGCCAGCGCTGCCTGGTGATTCGCGTCGGCTGATTCGATGCGAAACGCATCGAGCGCAATGTCTTGCGTGGCCGAGCCAAAGGCCACCGCCAGCGCGCACCACACGATGGGGCCCAGCGCGTCGCGCGGGTCGCTCACGGCCATGCCCACCAGCCCGGCCACCACCAGGCACTGCGACAGCAGCAGCCAGCTGCGCCGCAGCCCCAGCCAGCGCGTGAGCAGCGGAATCGGCAACCGGTCTACCAGCGGCGCCCACACCCACTTGAAGCCATAGGCCAGGCCCACCCAGCTCAGGTAGCCAATGGTGCTGCGGTCGATGCCCGCCTCGCGCAGCCGAAAGCTCAGCGTGCCCAGCACCAGCAGCAGCGGCAGCCCGGCCGAGAACCCCAGCGCCAGCATGCGCAGGCTGGCGGGCTCCAGGTACACGCGCAGGGTTTGCAGCCAGCTGGGGCGGGGGGTGACAGGAGGCGGGGTGGAGGCCGAAGGGGAGGCTGGGTGGGACGCGTCTGACATGGTGAATGCGGGTTTTTGTCTATTATTCCTGCATGTGCTTTTTGTGCCCCCCTCCTTCTGTTGCGCCTTCATCGCCATGGTCCGCGCGCCGTGGCTTTTTGCTGGCGGCTGGCAGCGCCGCTGTAGCGCCCGCGCTGGCCCAGGTGGAGGTGGGTTCGGCCTCGCCCCTGCGCAAGCTGGTGCCTGCCGAGACACTGGAGCGCTCGGCCGCTCAGCAATACCAGCAGATGCTGGAGCAAGCCCGCGCCAAGCGCGCCCTGGCGCCGCCCGAACACCCCCAGCTGCAGCGGCTGCACGCCATTGCCAAGCGGCTCATCCCGTTCACCGCCCCCTGGAACGAGCGCGCTGGCCAGTGGCGCTGGGAAGTCAACTTGATTGGCAGCCAGCAGATCAACGCCTTTTGCATGCCCGGCGGCAAGATCGCCTTCTACACCGGCATCCTCGACAAGCTGCAGCTCACCGACGACGAAGCCGCCATGATCATGGGCCACGAAATGGCCCACGCCCTGCGCGAGCATGCCCGCGAACGGCTGGCCAAAACGCAGGCCACCAACCTGGGTGTGCGCCTGGGCGCACAGCTGCTGGGTTTGGGCGACCTGGGCAACGCCGCAGCGGGCCTGGGCGCTCAGCTGCTCACGCTCAAGTTCAGCCGATCCGATGAAACCGACGCCGACCTGGTGGGGCTGGAACTGGCCGCCCGTGCGGGCTACCAGCCCGATGCCGCCGTCAGCCTGTGGCAGAAGATGGGCAAGGCCTCGGGCAGCCAGCAGGCGGGGCTCGCGTTTTTGTCCACCCACCCCTCGGGGCCCGACCGCATCCGCGAGTTGCAGCAAAACGTGCCCAAGGTGCAGGGCCTGTACCAGGCGGCGCGCAAGACGGGCTGAGTTGGCTTTGAACAGGGTCTCACCGGTCCTTTGCCAGCGTGACGCGGTTGCGCCCGTTGTCCTTGCTGGCGTACAGCGCCTGATCGGCGCGGGCGGTGGCGGCTTGCAGGTCGTCCAGGCACCGCACGCTGCTCACCCCGAACGATAAAGTCACGCGCACCTGGGTGTTGGTGTCACTCACGCTCAGTGTGAACGCCTCCACGGCCTCGCGGATGCGTTCGGCCGCTTCCAGCGCGGCGGAGGGTGAGGTGCTTGGCAGCAGCGCCAGAAACTCCTCCCCACCCCAGCGCGCCAGCAAGTCGCCTGCGCGCAGGTTCTGGGTCATGGTCTTCGCCATGGCCTGCAGCACCTGGTCGCCCACGGCGTGCCCGTGCGTGTCGTTCACCTGTTTGAAGTGGTCGATATCGCACAGCAACAGGGCCACGGGCTCCTGGGCGCGCTCGCACGCTGCCAGCGCATGCCGGGCCTGGCTCTGGAAGTGGCTGCGGTTGTACAGGCCGGTCAGGCCGTCCAGCGTCGCCATCTTGAGCAGCTTGTTTTCGGCAATCACGATGGTGCGCCGGTATTGGCCCGCCAGGGCTGCCGACAACGCAAACGCAATGCAGATGTGGATCCAGTTGACGATCTGCTGGCCCTTGCCGGCCAAGGGTTCCAACGGGCCCAGGTGATTGCACAGCGCCCACAGCCCCAGGTAGTAGGCCAGCAGCGCCACCACAAACGGCACCGCATAGCGGCCCGCATTGGCCACCACAATGGCGGGCACAAACAGCAGCAGGTAGTAGTGAAAGCCGCTTTCCCAGCCAATCAGCAGCGAACCCAGGGCCGTGTGCGCAGCCACTTCCAACCAGATCAGCGCCAGCCCCCAGGCATTTTTGCGGTGCCGGATGAGCGCGTAGGCCGCCAGATACAACGCAATGCTGCCCACGTTGACCAGCGCGAGCGGCCACGACCCCAGCCACATAAACAGCGCGATATAGCCCACATCAATGCACGCTGCGGTGAGCACCAGCCGCCGCACCATGGCCCAGTAGGCTTTGCCCGCCAGGCTGGAGCCGCGCGGCGTGGCGGGGCTGGACCATGCCAGGTCGGCAGACGGCTGTGCAGCAGAGTTCATGGGATCGGCCTTGTAAGCCCGATGGACGTCGGAGATGGTAATTATGCTTACAAATTGATACCGGAGGTGCTATGCGTTCCAAAGAGTCCTGCGTGCGTTCGGTGCACATGCGGGCAACCCGCCAGGGGCCTGAGTGAACGGCGCAGCTTATTGGAGTTTTGCTATTAAATTAATAGCTGCTGGCGCTTTTATATCAAGCGCTGGAGGCCATTTTCATTAAAACACCCCAGCCGCTGGCGCAACGCGGGGTGGCCCTTGAAGTGCGTCGCAACGAATCAGGTGTTGCCCACATAGGGGTTGCTGCGGCGCTCGCGCCCAAAAGTGCTTTCGGGGCCATGGCCCGGAATGAACACGGTCTGGTCGCCCATGGGCCACAGGCGCTGGGTGATGCTGTCGATGAGCTGCGCATGGTTGCCCTGCGGGAAATCGGTGCGCCCAATGCTGCCGGCAAACAGCACATCGCCCACAAAGGCGCGGTCGATCTGCGGCGCATGGAACACCACATGGCCCGGCGTGTGGCCGGGGCAGTGGCGCACATTCAGCGTCTCATTGCCCACTTGCACCGTGTCGCCGTCGTGCAGCCAGCGTGTGGGCGTGAAGTGCTGCGCGGGCGGAAAGCCGAACATCGCGCTTTGCTGCGGCAGCCCGTCAATCCAGAACTGATCGCCCGGGTGCGGCCCCACGATGGGCAGTTGCAAGCGCTGGGCCAACTCGCCCGTGCCTCCCGCATGGTCGATATGGGCGTGCGTGAGCCAGATCTGGCCCAGCGTAAGCCCCAGGCGATCCACCTCGCCCAGCAGCACATCGAGGTCGCCCCCCGGGTCAATCACCGCGGCCTGGCGCGTGGCATCGCACCACACGATGGAGGCGTTTTGCTGGAAGGGGGTAACGGGAACGGTGAGGTAGTGCAGCATGGTGGTGATTATTGTGGTTGTTGCTAACAGAGAATGGATTTTGCAAACAGAATGTGGATCTGTTGACAACAGAGAGTGGACTTTGCGAACAAAGACTGGACCTTGCTGACTTGCGGTTGGCACTCTCTGCCGACATGCGCCCGGCGCAGTGTGCTGGGCTAGTGGGTGAGTTTTGCGATTTGGCGAAGTCCGTGACTCACAGGAGGGCTGCTTCCGTTTGCGTTCGGTGACTCCAACAAATAAAGTCCGTCGGGCGCAAATAGAGACCCTCGGGAATTTTCCGAATCGTGGAATATCGACAGCTTCGTCCTGCTCGGACTCTGTTCATTTTGACCCGTTGAGCCGCATCGACCCGTAGGGAGTGCTGAACAAAGTTTTAAAAAAGTGAACATAGTTTCAAAGCTCGGTTCGTCGCAGATCCAGCGGCCCAAACAAAGTCTTGAAACATGTTGAACTGATTGGACTTTATCAATCGTTCGCGTGGCCTTGCGTACCTAATTGGCGAAGAACGAAATAGCAAGGGGGCAGCGCCGACTTTGCATAACTGCTTTGAGCCGCCCTTCTTGACCAAGCGATAGTGGCGAGTGGACAAGATGCGCAATTTCGCCAAAAGATTAGCGGAGAGGCGTGACCGCGGTGCTGAGCGCAAGTTTTGGTCGTAAAAATAAACTCTGTAACCTAAAAATAAAACCTGTAATGGTGCTGTGCGCCTTTAGCCATGGTTTCCAAGCGCCTCAGTTGAGGCGCTTTTTGTTTGCAGAACGCGAAGGTATGAAGGTGGTTGGATGGCTGCTTTAGGCTGGTTGCAGACGCTCAGCTTTCATCGTCGAGTGACGGCCGCCGCCGAAACCTGCCGTTCGGGGTCCGCTGAGTCGATCGGCTGCTTCGTTCGGAAACCCGCCTCAGCCGTTTGCAAGGCTGCATCCGGCAATTCAACTTCAGTCTTGCACCACTCAATCAACCCACTCCGGATCCAAAAATGACATCGGCACATTCTCTGCTGATGAATAGACGGGGAGACCGTAGGTCGCTGCCAAAAGTCTTGATCGACTTCCCAGCGTGGACGACGTTCGGGATTCAATGACAGTGATATCTGCACACCGCATCCGCCTGGGCAACCCAAGCATGCCCATTTCTTGACGCCGCCGTCCACCACCAGCCACAGCTCACCCGCAGGAATCTCGGTCTTGCCCGGGTGTCGAGCCACTCGTTTAACGAGGAAGTTGAAGTCCAGAAGGCCGAGGCTGCGCAACATCAATGCGAAAAGACGCTTCATACAGTCAGCCAATCACGCCAAGAAAGGGGTTCACGTCACCACGGCCCCAGATGGCCTCGGTTCCACAAACAGGGCAGGTCGTAACTGGTCGGCACGTCGTGGAGCGTTCCTCCACACGGTCGAATCGGCGAATGCGGTTTTGCGCCATGCCGCCTGGGCCGCGAAAACCTGTCAAACCCTGGATCAATTCATCAACTGCAGCGCAAGCAATACTGGTGGTGAATGTGACCACTGCTGGTGCTGGATCGCCACCGCCTGCCACATACGCCTCAGCCTTACGGCGCTCAAACTCCGCAGGATCATTGCGCTGCAAACCTTCGGCTGCAGCACGCTGGGCGTTGACGACGCCAAGACACATCAGGCAAGGGTTGCCTGGTCGGATGGTCGTGATTCGGCCCGTCATGTCGTAGTCCACGCCGCTTTTGGCCGACCGCATACGCAACCCCACGTCGATCAGCGGAATCCCGTAGTAGTGGGAAAGCCGGTTCAGCGTGAGACGCCCCTGGTTGTCATCGGTACAGCCGAAAAGCACGTCGCAAGACCGCAGAACGTCACGCAGCGATGGATCGCCCACCCACGCCCGCCGGGTGACTACGTGGTTGCCCAAACCGCACGCCTCGATTTCGCGTGCGAGGATGTCCACTTTGGCCAGCTTGGCAGGTACGTCTGCAGCGCGTGAACCGTGAACACGATTGAGGTTGGTCGTGTCGATCGTGTCGTTGTCCATCAACGCCAGGTGACCGACCCCCAGCCGAGTCAGCAGCGAAGCCACGGCACTGCCCGTACCGCCGCAACCGATCACGCCGACGCGCAGCGCCCGCACGATCGGATTGAATCCTTTGCCGAACAGTGCTGCTTGCCGAGCCAAAAACGCCGTGTCTTCGTGCCCAGCATCCTCACGCCAGATCTTGATCTGGCTTCCGACAATGGAGATCGATGAGGCTTGCGTGGATGCCTTGGCCGATGTCCACAGGCGCCCCACGATGGCGTCGTCCTGGCCGAAGACCATGCTGGCAAGCCCCTGTGTGCCCTTGTTGAAGGTGGTGCGCGCTAGCTCAGCTTCGTTGCGGTCGTCCTGGTCGGAGAAGAACGCCTTGGCCCCAGGATGTGTGTGAACCAGCCCAGGAACGAGGTTGCGGTGCTGCGCCAAGCCCAGCAGCCGCATGAATCCCTGCGTCGACCACGTCACATGCGTCGAGGAGGACGAAACCATTTCGTCTGACGTGATCGGCACCACCTCGTGCGAGATCAGGCGGATGCGTGGCTGCTTGGACCACGGGTCTGCTGCGATCTCGGCCTTGCCGAACAGCACATAGGCGGCTGCCTCAGTGCCGTTTTCCCGGTGAAGCAGCGTGCGCAGCGCCGCTTCATGGGATTCAAGCAAGATGATGTCCAGCGCTGCGGCCGACATCACTTGGCCTCCGCTAGTGCGTGCTCGATGCGCTTGATCATCGTGTGCAGGCCATCGACACCCGGCCGCCAGCTGGTGTTGTGGCGAGACCAGCGTTGCCAGTTGCGGCCCATGAAGGCGTGCGGCTGATCCGCACATGTCGGGTAGCGATCAGCAGACACCAGCGTCAACCAGGGGTCGCAGAAGAACATATCCGGTGCCACGTCGGGATAGCCGGGCGGGAGGATCACCAACACGTCGGCCGCAGGGTGGTTGAACTTGCCTTGCGGCAGTTGCATCTGCTTCAGCACAACACCCGTGTGCATGCCGTCACCGACCACTTCCACGGCGAAGCCGTGGCTGTCCAGATAGCGCTGATCGGCCTCCGGCAGCGCCGCGAGTCCTTCCGTCGTGTCACGGATCAGCGTGATGAAGCGCTCGATGCCCGGCTTGCTGAGGTCGAGCAAGTCGGCGTCGCGGATGAGAACATCCTGGCCGCCGCCGCGGACTTCGAGGTAGACGTCATAGGTGTCGGTAGGGACGCCAGCCAACGCCTTCAAGATCTTGCCGCTGATCGAGGGCTTACCCCATTCCATTTGGCGATCGTCGATCGTGAACTTGAATGCGCGGTCCGTCTGGAAGATGACGAAACGCTCCGCGCCGCGCTCACGCAAGTCGTAAGTCTCGTCGAGACGCAGATCTTCAAATTCGCCGGATGGCAGGATCGCGTAGATGCTGTAGTCAGCCACCGGGCGAACTCCAGCAGCCTGCAGGATCTGGCGGCCGGTGGGGACCGGATCACTCAGATCCAGGTTGCGCTCGTTGAGCTGTTCATTGGCCACCACGATACGGTAGAGGTGTGCCAGACGAAGGCCACGGCCTTCGCGGATGGCGGCACCGATGTCTTCGAGCGGGATGCGGCTGTCATCGCCAGGATTTTGCGTTTGCATTTGATTGACTTTCTGTCGGCCATCTGCGGGATTGCAGTTTTCTTGGCCTCCACTAAGTCAATCGCGGTCAAAATCCGGACCGGAAAGCTGAATCAAACTTTTTTTATGGTGATCGCGCCAGCCGGGAGGTCGCCGCAGATAAAGAAGCTGGGGCACCTCGGGCAAGTGCGCGCCTCTTCCTTTACAGGGAAGTCGCCAGCGCGGACACGCCTGACGAAATCCTGGACCTTCTCGCTGCGCGTCTTGAGTTTGCGCTCTGTGATCTCCATCGGTTGCGTTGTCTCGCTAGTCAGGTAGGTCACCTCGACCTGGGCCGATCCGCCATACTCCTGCGTGGTCGCGAGGTGGAGCAAGGTGTACTCGATGTCATCGAAGGCATTGGATCTGGGCTTCCCGGTCTTGACGCGCCGAACGACGATTTGCCCGTTGTCGCCTCGGGCGACACTGTCCGGTCGGACAAGTATTTCGCCTTCCGCCCAGCCGAGCGAGATGGGAGTCGCGGGAGCCGGTACGCCGCGACTGCGGGTCTCAACTACAACATCCACAAGCCGCCGAGCGATGCTGCGGTAGTCTTCCGCATAGCCATGATCGACCGGTCCCTTTGATTGCCATGCCTGGTCGAAGCGTACGCCGAGTTCGGCTTCGGTCGGCATCGTCATTGCATGCACGGTCTTGAGCCAATCGAACACGTCCGAAACAACGTTGTGCATCTTCATGAAGGCCGTCTCCGTGCGGCGGCCTCCAAGTTTCATGACGTGGGTATAGAGAAACCGGCGTGGACATCGTTCGAACAGGTTGACTTGACTGTCGGTCCAGGCCGGCTTCTGCTCCCAAACAATCTGCAGGGCTGACGATGCTCGCAGTCCTGCATGGCGCTGAGCCGGAATCGGCGGTTGGATCAGGTGATGCAGGATGGAGGGCATGAACTTGGAAGGGTTGCGCGTTCTGCCATCCGACTGAACTGACGACGCGTAGAGGAACAACCGATCGCGCGCACGGGAGAGGGCGACGAAGAACAGGCATTCTTCCTCTTCATCGTGTCCGGCCTTCACCGCTTCCAGTCCGGTCATTTCGTCGGAGCCATGAATGAGCCCGTCGGGTGGCACGCAGCGCGGTGCCATGTTGTTGCGCGGCAAGCCCGAGGTCACCATGCCAGGAATATGCACTGCGTGGAACTCGAGCCCCTTGCTGGCATGGATCGTCATCAGGCGGACGGCATCGATGCCGTCGGCAACACCTGGCAAATGGCGCAGCCCACGATCTTCCGAAAGTAGGACGAGTCGGCGAATACGATCAAGGAGACGCACGCAAGGTGAACCGGTGTCGGAGGGTTGCTGACGGCAGAAGTTGAGGAACTGCCACAGTGCCAAGCCCTTCATCCTGCTTCGTGCATCGCCTGCCAGATACAGCGACTTGGCGAGGCCGAGCCGATCTATCACCCATGTGGTCAAGATGCTCCAAGGGTTGCCCATCGGACTCACCCCATCGAAAAGCATGGCGGCCCGGGCTAGTGCCGTCTTGCTGGCTTCCGCAAGTTCCGGTGGCCAATTTTTATTCAGGCGCCACTCGAGAGGCGCCACTTTGCTTTCGCGCAGGCATTCGATGATCTGCACCACATCTTGCAGCGGCAGTTCGTAAGTCGACATCGTGGACACGCGCACCAGTCCAACGGCATAGGGGTCGCTCAGCATCGAGAGCATGGCGAGGAGATCCTTGATCTCCGGTCGCTCAAACAGACTCCCAAGGTGAAGCACAGGAATGCCTCTGGCTTCGAGGCCCTCGGCAATTTCGCTCAGGCGGGCATTGGATGCGCAAAGAAGCGCTTGATGACGGAATGCAGTGCCGGCTTCCTGTTGATGCTTGATCGTGGCCGCCACCGCTGAGATTTCGTCATCCGTTGAGCGCACAACCTTGAATTCTGGCCTGGCGCCCGAAGCACCGCGGCTTGCATTCAGATGCAATGGCATGGAGCCAGTCGATGCTTTCATCGTGCCGGAGAAGGCAGTAAAGGCATCGATGACCTCTTGTCGAGAACGATAGTTGACGCCGAGTTGGGCGATTTGCGCTCCGGGAAAATCCAAGCTGAATTGAGCCATGTTGGTGGCCGATGCGCCGCGGAACCGGTAGATGGATTGCCGCGCGTCTCCGACGACCCAAAGGTTTCGACCTTCACCAACAATGGCTTTGAGAAGGCGCACAGACGAGCGGTTTACGTCCTGGTATTCGTCCACCAGCACATGGTTGTGCCGCGCGCGCAAAGCACTTCTCACCTCAGCATCGTTTTCTACCAGTCGCACAGGTTGGGCAACCAGATCTCCGAAATCGATCAGTTGCCTCGCCGTCATCAGGCGCTCGTAAGTCTCGTAGACCAAGGCAACTTCCATGCACTTCTCGGCGTTCTTCATCGCCTCGGCATCCGTACCGCAAGTCTGTTCCATGGCCACGGCCAATGCCCGGTAGCCGGCGGCATCGACCACTTCGTCCTTGGCGCGTGAAATCGCACTGAGCATGTCACTGAGATCAAGCGCCGGATCCCACAAGTTCCGGAAGTGGCGCAGCGATAGCCGTGGCAGCTCGTCCTCCAGCAGTTCGATGCCTTCGGATCGATCAATGAGACGGGGGTTGGCGGGAAGTCCGAGCTTGTCGTGAAAACGGCGCACGATATCCAAGCCGAATGCGTGAAACGTACCGATCCACATCGCTGCGGCAGCCCGCGGATTCCGGGCGGCGAGCCGCTCGCATAACTCGTTCGCCGCCTTGTTGGAGAACGTGAGAACAAGGATGGAGATCGGATCCACGCCCTCAGCCAGAAGACTCTCGATGCGCTGCACCAGTGTGCGGGTCTTGCCCGTTCCCGGGCCTGCTTGTAACTGAAATGCCGTGTTGCGATGGTTGGCCGCCTCCATCTGGGTAGGGTCAGGTGTGGGTACGGCAGCTGCTGCGGTAGGCTCCACGACGGCAGGTAGCTCGTTCGGCAAGAGCAGCGAATCCAGCAGTTGCTGCTGGACCACTTGCAAGGGTGCTCCGAGGCGTGTGGCGATATCGGCGGAGGAGCAACCGCAGTCGATGTAGTGGTGCCGCACCATTGAACGCGGTAGCAGGAGCTCGCGCGCAAACAGATCCATCCGGACCTCTCTGCGTTCCCTGGCGCCGTAGTCGAGCACGCGTTCCACGCCGACCGGTGCATCTTCGGCCGAACGGCCGGGTTCGACTTCACCTGTCACCACGTTCTGAGCATCACCCTCCAAGACGAAATGTCCCAGTTCGTGCGCTATCAAAAAGGCGCGGTCGAATGCCGAACCGATGTCTTCATACAGGATGCACTCGGCTTCACGGTCGAGCACTGCACGACCGCCTTTCAGTGCCGAGTCACCAGTCGCTAAAGCATACACATCGAGATCTCGCCGAGCCGCTTCGCGGCTGACGAGTTCGAGCAGGTTCCATGGATCAACACCGTCCGCGACCGCAGCTTGGTGGATGCGTTCTGCCTCGCGCCGTGCGGCCTCGGTTGCATCCATGATCAGTCTCCCAATGCCTGCAGAGCTTCCTTTTGGGCAGGTGTCAGCTGGGATGTCTCGACCGCTTGATTGAACGGTATCTGGGCGGTCACTTCGGGCTTCACGTTGGATCGAAAACTCAGGCTGGACGCCATGGTGGGCGGGCTACGCAGATAGGCCGAAACAGCATCAGCGGTCGCGCCAAGTTCGGCAGCGAGCTGCTGAACGAAGCGTCGGGGAAAGGTGGCGGCATCGATTGCTCGTTCGCGCACGCGAATCAAGAACAAATTGCTGACGTCCAACCTCCTGGCTATTGACTTGAACGCTGTGGGTTGCAACTGCGCAAAGGGGTTGGTGATAGCAACAGTGCCTTGTGCCGACCCCATTGCTGCCTGGAATTGCCGCCAAGCCTGATCGACGACCTGATCTGACGAAACCTGAACCTCGTCGCCGGAGTGGGAGCCATCCATCATCAGCTCAATCGAGCAATCCACGAGGGCCAGCGCATGTTCCGGGTACTGGTTCAAGTAATGATCCAACGTGGCGCGGTCATGCCGGGGCTCGACGGAAAACGCATGGAGAACTTCTTCTTCGTCGGGTCTGGAATTTTCGGTGTTCATAGTTCGACTTCCTTTTCAAGGATGGCCTTGAGCGCCTTGCAGGCGCGAGTCTTCCTGTTGCGAACCGTCCGTTCGTCGCAATCGAGCATGCGTGCAATGGTCATGACATCTGGATCCTTGGCGTCAATTGGAATTCCCTGCAGAAATAGGCCGATGACCTGTTTCTGATCGCGGGGTAGACGGTCAATCGCAGCGAATAGCACCAACCGGAAAGCAGGATCGTCAATTTTTTGTGGGTCGCCACTCAGAAACTCTTCGAGTGCCGCTTCGACTGCAGCGGAAATCTCAGGGCCCTCACCATCTTGACTACCTAGCGGAACCGCCTTGATCTTGCGAGTGGCGGGGCCGATCTTGCGCAGCACAGTGGTTCGAAGCGCAACCATCGCCTTGTCAAAGCGGATTTCGTAGAAGTCCAGCAAACCGGGGTGTGTGTTGCAGTCCTTGGTGAGTAGGACGACGAAACGGCTGCGAATCTCATCGCGAATGTCTGCTGCACCGTCCATGCGCGTATCAGGTATCGCTGAGTACAGCGACTGATCAATACGTTTCAAAAGGATGCGAAAGGTCTTCTCGAACTGCCCGTGATCTCCATCGACCCACGCTCGCCGCAGGAAGTGAAGCACGACCTCCGTGGGCACATACTGCGGATGCTTTCTTGACGCGCTGTCGAACCGCGAAAGCCGAGCCCCTGCGTCGAGCACCTCAAGCTTCTCGATGCAAACCTCGATCTCAGGTGGCCGCTCGTAGGGCTTGCCGTCTTTGTCCTTGCGTTTGAGTGCTACCGGCATTCCTTGACTCCCGTATTCTTGTTTGGTGGATCAGGGTGACTGTGTTCGTTTCAACGAATGCGGATCGGCAACGACACTTGCGGCTGGATCGGCACCAGCGTCTTCGCATAGGCGCGCAGGATTTCGTTGTAGAGGTCGGCATGCTTGGGGGCCTCGACGGTGATGATCAGCGCGTAGCGGATCTTCTCGGCACCGTTGGCCTTATGGCCAGCTTCGCGCGCGTTGTAGTGGATGTCGAAGACCGGATTCTTGAGGGTGCTGCCGCGCATGTTCTTCGCGCTGTGCAACACCGTTTCCCATTTGCCCATGTCGGAGCGGCGTTCTTCCTCGGTGGCGTATTTCTTCATGTCGAAGAAGCTTTTGGTGTCGGCGTTGGCCTTGCCGTCCTTGATCTTCTCGTCGCTGGGACGGAAAACGACTTCCAGGCCTGCGCGCGTGTAAGCGGCGGCGTCCTGCGGATCGGTCGGCGAGGCATAGCAGAAGGTCGCCTTGAGGCGGATACTGCCTTTCAGGCCGCCGATGGGCAATGGCAGTGAGGCGCGCAGGTATTTGCCCGGCTTCAACTCTCCCTGGTAAACCACGCGCGCGACCCCTTCAGGGCAGGTGATGATGCTCATCAGGTCTTCGGGCACCTTGCCCCAGCCGACTTCGAGCTTGTCGTGCGTCGCAGCGTCTGCGGCGTGGACCAGCAGCGCCTTGATCGCCAACGGCGACAACTCGGCTCCGAGGATGGCGCGAATGCCGACCGCGCTGCGCAACAGATACGGAGAAGCGAAGCTGGTGCCCAGCTGCGGCGAGAGCGCCGCTTTCTTTCCCGGTGAGAGCACATGGAAGTAGTTCCCGGCATTGCCACCGAACGCCATCAGGTCAGGTTTGATGACACCCGGGCTGCGGCCAGGGCCGACGGCACTGTACGGTGCACGCGCCCAGGTGGCTTCAGTGTCGTTGGCTGCCCCGACGGCCAACGCGTTGACGCAGTCCGAAGGCACCTGCACGCGGGCGTTGCCGGAGGCCCGGTCCATTTGGCCGTTGTTGCCAATGGCCACGGTCATCAAGGTGTCGCCATCGCTCAGCAGGTCGTCGATGACCGACGTCCAGGCGTGTACGTCGGTGTCTTCAATCGGCAGGTCAGGGCCGAGGCTGAGGTTGATGAACTGGTACTGCCGTGAGAGCAGCACCTGCTCGACGAAGCCCAAGGTCCGGTACAGCTCCAGCGGGTCTTCCGTATCGGCGTCCTTGTCGAGTACGCGCAGGTGGTCTACATAGGCGAAGGGGCGGCTGGCGGCGCCGTTCGGCTGGATGGGACCGAACAGGAAGGCGGAGCTGACGGCCAAGCCATGCTCCAGGCCCGCCGGATCGTCCTGCGCGTCTTCGTCCAGGACACGGTAAGAGCGCAGCCACGGGCCGATGGCGTTTTGTTTGGGCAGACCGCCGTCGAGGATGGCGACCTTGGGCTCTGAAGACAGCGGCTGTTCGGTCGGCAGGCTACACCCAACCGTCACCTCGCCCGTTCGGTGAACGGGCCGCATGCCTCGCAGCTTGGGCACCGGACGGATGACGCGCACGAAGACGAATTCGGCAAGCCGCTCGATGTGATCGTGCTTGCCTTCGACGGGCACGAACCACAGGTTGCCAGCCGTGAAGCCCAGGTCGCTGTGAACCTTGACACTCACCTCCTTGGCGTACTTCACGAAGGCCTGCTGGACGAACAGGCGGCTTTCCTCGGGTAGCAGGTGAATGCCGACCTCAAAGAAGCGATCCTTGGCGCTGCCGTAGTCTGCAATGCGCTCACGAGGCGTGAAGGCGGCAAACTGCTCGATGTGTGCCAGGTCCAACGCTTCGTCTGACTCGGGTTCGATCTGCCGAGTCCATTCATTGAGATGGCGAAATGCCTGGCGTTTGCCGGCGACAAACAGTTCTGTCGTCGTGCACTCCTGTGGCTCGCCCCTCTTGGTCCAGCCGCCAGGTGTCACCTTCACGGTTCGGCTACCGACCGATTCCAGGCCGACGGTGCGAAGCATCGCCGTTGGGAAGAACGACCGGGCGATGTAGCTGGGGTTCATCGTCAGTCGGGCGACCCCGAAGTCGCCAGGACAAGCGTGCGGGGGGCAAGGCGTCCAGGGACGTTGCGGTCGCCACGAATTGCGGTGTCAGTCGCTGTGCGGCCTGTGCGAAGGAGTACACCTCCGCTTTGCCTGGCATGCGCTTCGGCCCTTTGATGTCATGCGTCAGCAGCTCGCCGCGCCCGATCAAAAAATTGGTTTGGCTCATGCTTCAGGCTTTCCTTTCGAGGTCTTCTTCGCTGCTACCGGTTGCTCGCTGGTGTACTTGCGGATCGTGTCGCGGCTGACGCCTGTGATGTCGGAGATGGTGTGTTGCGACAGGCGGGTTTGCTTTGCCAGAAGGACGGCCAGATCGATGCGGCCTTGGCGTTCCAAAACCAATGCGCGCGATTTGACGAACTCTTCGATCAGATCGGCGTCCGAAGCCGTGCCCAATGCAACAGCGCGCCGGAAACGCTGGAGATCCCGCTCGATGTCGCTGAACGACTCGCCGTTGAAAGCGAAGGTCAGGATGTCGATCCAGCGGCCGAATAACGCATAGTCCGGCCCGAGAAAGCGCTTGATCGCCTGTTTGACGGCAGGCATTTCCGGCGCCTTGAAGTTGATCACCAAGTCGAAGCGACGCCACAGCGCCGGGTCGATCAGTTCCGCGTGATTCGTAGCCGCTAGCAATAAGCCGGTAGCAGGCCATTCATCGACTTCCTGCAGAATGACCGTGACCAGGCGCTTCAATTCGCCAATGTCGGTGTCGTCGCTGCGGCGTTTGGCGATGGCGTCGATTTCATCGAGCAGCAGCACGCAGGGGCTGCGCTTGGCGAAGTCGAGTGCGGCGCGCAGGTTGCTCCCGCTTCGCCCGAGCAGGCTGCTCATGACGGCGGTCAGGTCGAGCACATACAGCGGCACACCCAATTGAGACGCCAGCCAGCGCGCGGTCAGCGTCTTGCCGACGCCGGGTGGGCCGACGAAGATGGCCGAACGCGTGGGGTTCAGGCCCATCGATGCCAGTCGCTTGGTCTGGCGGCGTTCCTGGATCAACTGGCTCAAGGTTTCTTCCAGGTCTAGAGACAGCAGCGGTTGCTCACGATCAGGGTCGTCCTTGAAGACCTTCAGCAGCGACAACCTCGATTCGTCATCGACTGGTAGTGGCTGCGCCGCGGACGCGGGCGGCGCGACCTTACGCATTGGAGCGCTTGCGCGGGGTGCCTTCGCGCGCAGGTACAAGTCCATCTGTTCAGCTAGTTCTGGGTCCGTGTTGCGGTACTTGCGTACTAGCCGGGCCACGAACAGCCGCACATCCTCCGTCTGCTCTGCGAGTGCAAGCCGGATCAGCTGGGCTAAATCTGACTGAACATCATTCATTTCGTCCAACATTTGCGTAACTTGTTGATATTAAAGAGAAATTTACAAATAAAAAATGGAATAGGGATATTTTCTCACGTTTCCGATGTAAGCGCTGAAAAAGATCTCAAGCGCAGCCGCTCACGCACCAAAATGGGGAACCATGTCCCACGCACGCCAGATCGGATGAGAGACCCTCCTAGCGCAGTGAACCGCCCCAGGGGCGGGTTCAGAACGACCGCTGAGGTTCGACAGCGCGAGTTCGACCCTTAAAGTAGACGTTCATGGCAGGTTGAAGGGGTGACCTGCCGCCCGCCAGGCTGAATGACCGCAGCGCACTCGACTCCGGTCATTGCAGTCGCCCAGCTTTCAGGTGAGCCGACGACGGCTTCAAGTCACGCACCGGGAAGCTGTCTCTCGGCTTCGAACGTCCGCAATCGCTGCAGAGCCGACTTCAGCATGAGACGGTTGCAGATACTGACCTTCAGAAATCGGTGCCTGTCGATTGGGAGAGTCACGGCTGCTGACCAGTCAGGCATTCAAGAAATGTATTCCTTGCATTCATGGCGCCCGGGTGAGGGCCCACCACTCTTGCGTCCAGATCCACGCGCTGGTTTTTGCGGACCGGGGCACCTCAGAAGTTTGCGTTTTAACCACCAAGCGCGCAAAACAAAGCCGCCTAAGGCCAATAGCCAGAGGCGGCTGCGAACAATATCGAGGGGCTTGAAACCCGTAGCTTATTTGCCAGCTTTCTCCGCCTTGCGCTTGGCTGCCTTGGGATCCACCACCGCCTTGAATTTGGCACCGGGCACAAACTTGGGCACGGTGGACGCCGGAATCTTCAGGGCTGCTCCAGTTGACGGGTTCTTGCCGGTGCGAGCAGCACGCTTGGCAGACTTGAAGGTACCAAAGCCCACGAGTTGGACGGCATCCCCCTTCTTGACGGCGGTTTGGACCGTTTCAATGAAAGACTCCAGCACCGCTGCAGCTGCGGCTTTGGTCAGGTCGTTCTTGGATGCCAGGAATTCAACGAGTTCTGCGCGGTTCATGTGTTTTCAGTAGATAGAGGAAGAGGCAGTGTTTATAGCGCTACCGCGGAACGCCCCCTAAAGTGAGGAGCCGCTCCGCACTTCAGCGCAGTTGGTGCATTCTCACCTTGAGCTGCTCACCTGCTGCAGCGGTTAACCCTGTCTTCCGATCCGACAAGAACAGCGACTTGCAAAACGGCCGAAACAACCAGGTACGGTCATCCAATGCCAGCCACGGCAGGTACGGCACGTCGTTGCTTCTCAGCCATGCCTGGCACTCGGCCTCCCGCTCGTAGGCGACAAGGCTGGAAGGCACATCGACCAAGGTGTTGAATCGGGGCGTTTCACCCACAACTCGCTCAGCGATGTCTGCAGAAAACCGGCTGCGCAGTTGGTCTAGCGACTTTTGCAGCCGCCAAGTGCTGCTAATCACCACCTGCCACTCCGGCGCCTGTCGCAGTGCGTCTTCCAGCACGGGCAGACAACAGAAATGCTTGGACTCATGGCAGTGCTCTGGATGCAAAACTCCGTCAAAGTCCAGGAACAGGATGGGCATGCAGACTCCCCAGGGGATGGCCTCTAAAAGGCTGGCAGGAGGATTGTCTCCTCCTTCACGTTCCCCGAGTCACATAGCGCGATCAGCGACCCGAGGGGTAAACCGCGTGCACCAGCGTGGGATGGCGTGACCTTCACCGCCCAAACAGCTAGACTGGTGCAACGCAGGAATGATCATGAACGGCCACACCTACCTCACGCTCTCGCTGATTTCGGCCGGACTTGTTCTGTTTGTGGCGTTCATTGGTCCATTGGCCAGTCGTTGGCACCAAAAACTCGAAAGAGATCTGCAGCGGATGAAAAAAACTGACCGCCGCCACCCCTGACAACGCCCGTGGCAGAGGCTCGGTACTGCTACTTACCAACCCCCGGCAAAAACTCCACCCCCGTGCGTCGCACCAACTCGCGGTAGCTGATGGGAGCCGAGACTCGCTCCCCCTCCCGGTTCTCTTGCCAATGCGCCCAGCTGCGGCCTGTGGTGGCGTCGTACACCAGCTTGAAGAGATAACGCGGAACCTGCACTCGGCCTTCCCCAATCGTTGGGGCTTTGGACTCAAACACCGGCCCGGTGATCACATACACATCCCCTTTGGCGCGCAGCGCGTACTTGCGCGTGTCCTGCTCAATCTTGGCCCAAGAACCACCGTTTTGCTGCGCGTTCTGGGGAACCATGTTCGCCAAAGAAAAACTCTGCGCCATGGCCGTGGGGGTGGGCATGTCTCCTGCGGGTGCCATGTGTCCGTGTGAATACCCCGAGCGCTTGTCATCCTCCAACTCTGCACGCTCCGCTACAGGAAGGCGTGCATCTGCGAAGAACTTGTCCGCTCGTCGTTCATCCGCGTCTTCAATGCTCTTGCGATTCAGGCGCTGGGCCACAAAGACTGGCGTCTTGGACTCCCCACTGTGCAGCACGGCAAACGCTTCATAGCAAAGCTCACGCAGAGCAGGGCGAGGTGCCACCATCGGAGGTCGTCCCTCCGCAAAAAACTGTCGGCACTCGGCAAAGCTCGTGGGGTGGGGAACGATCAGCGGCGCCAGGTCATTGAAGTAACCACGGGCCAGGGCGGACAGGGAAACAAAGAACGCCAACGCAAGAACAAGCGCGGGGCGGCGGGCAGAAATAGTCACAGAATCAGGTGCAGCAAAAAGGGCGCTGATTTGAACACCACCTTGATGCAGAAACCCCTTGATACACTGGCCCGCATGGGGGAAAAGATGAGAGTCGATGCGCATGACCAGTAACCAAGTCTTGACCCACAGTGCACTGCGCACTGGAGCACTTCTCGGGCTCTCCCATGCAGAATTCGCACGGGCCTTGGGCCTGGACCAAAGCACGGTCTCAGCGATGGCTGACGGGGCAGCAGAGCTTCAAGGCGTCACCCCCAGCGGGCAGCGTGCTTTCACCATGATCAAGATCTACCAGTCGTTGACTGCCAATGTGGGCGGGGATGAACAAGCCTGCAAGCAGTGGGTTTGCTCACACAACACAGGCCTTGCGGGAACGCCTGCTTTGCTCATGCAGAGCGAAGAGGGAATAAACGCTGTCCTGGCCTACCTACAGAGCATGGAAGCTCCGCAGGGGCGGTGAACGCTGTGCGTACCGGCGCCTCCCCCTTCTTGCCCATGTCCACTCCGCGCAGCGCGGACGTGGTGCTGTACCTGGATCTTGACGGAGTGGTGCACCACGAGCAGGTGCTGTGGCATCCCCACAAAGGGATCTATATGAGCCCGTACGAAGCTCCAGGGCGCAGCTTGTTCGAGTGGGTGCCGATCCTGGAAGCTGCCTTGGATCCTTACCCCAGCGTAGCGCTGGTGCTCAGCAGCACCTGGTGCATCCGGCCGGGTTACAGCGCAACCCTCAAACGACTCCCTCTTTCCTTGCGCTCTCGCTTCATTGGCGGGACATACCACAAGCGGGTGCATGGCGCAGACCCTTGGAATCTGGCGATGTTCCGGGGTATGCCACGGGGCGAGCAGGTGCTCGAAGATGCCCTGCGCAGAAAGCCTCGGCAGTGGCTTGCGCTGGATGATGACCTGGAGGGCTGGCCTGAGGCTTGCCGGGAGAACCTCATCGCCTGCGAGGGGACGACGGGGTTGTCGGACGGGGAAGTTCAGCGAGAGCTTGGGGAGAAGCTGCAGCGTTGCCATGAAGCACTGGCCGTCCTGTCGCGCCCGAGTTAGCGCTGCTCGTGGAGAAGACGCCGACCATCCTCCTGCCTTCTTTCTTTTTTAAAGAGGCGTTTCAGTACCGTCCAGCCCCACCATGGCGTTTGCGGGGCCGATTTCTAACGGAACACCCATGAACTCCCGCTCCCAGCCTGATTGCAGTGGACTGGCGATGGATTCATTCACCAACTTGCGTACCTGGTTCAGCGTCGTCAGTGCTGACTGCTGCTCAGGCGGAGCAGGTTTTGCAGAGAATTCTTAGATGATTTGGGAATTAGAAAACAAAATTTTATTGGTTTTCATAATTAATCATGCTGCGGACAATGCAGACTAGATGGGCTCCGCAAGGCCTTCATTTCCGGACGGGTGCCGTCCACTTAACTTCGGTAGATCGATCATGTCCCTTCGTCGCAAATGTCTGAAAAAAATGGCCGTGCTCCTGTGGGCTTCTGCGTTGTCCTTGTCAGCACTGCCATCGTTTGCACAGTCTGTGACGCTGCTCAACGTCTCGTACGACCCCACCCGCGAGC
>ENA-UOOA01003101-UOOA01003101.1-human-gut-metagenome-genome-assembly--contig:-P61old-NODE-3101-length-21520-cov-10.938411_pt1 | contig 21520 bp, 18 predicted proteins | sample MGYA00242467_ERZ724014 | MGnify/ENA metagenome assembly ERZ724014 | reverse complement strand
ACGCTCATCACCGCGTTTCTCGAACAATCGAGCATCACGCCCAAGTACCCTTTTTTCATTCGTTTTTTCTCCTTGTTTCCCCGCACGTTTTCGCACGCGTTTTTCAAGTATTATTATATATAAACCCGAGCAATTTTGCAACGAAAATCGTTCGGGTTTATAACAAAATATTTCACTCGTTCAAATTTTATATAAGCCGCCGCGCCGCCTTATTCCGCGTATTTTTTCACGATTTCCTTCATCTCGTCAAAATGCGCCAGCATATCTTTCGCGAGAGCAAGCTGACACCGTGCCCGCACAAGATTATGCGTTTCGTAATCGACGGAAAAATACTTGTCGCCGTCCAGATAATCGGTTAAAAAACGTACGCCGCATTCCACCGTCATCGCCAGCGCGCCGCCTGCGAGAGAATCGATTTCCGCTTCGGTGAGCGCGTCTTTATCCACGCCTAAAAATCCGCGCGTAAACGCTTCGAATTTATCGATGTCCAACGCTACGTTCGATAAATCCCGCTCGTCCTCCGCCGCCGTATTCGCCCCGGCGCGGATAGCGTCGCCGAAATCGAACGCCACCAACCCGGGCATCACCGTATCAAGATCGATGACGGACAAATGTTCCTGCGTTTTTCTGTCGAACAGAACGTTCGAACACTTGGTATCGTTATGCGTTACCCTGAGCGGCAGCACGCCGGCTCGCTGCAACCGGTAGGTTTCCGTAGCTTTTTCTTCCAGCGCGAGATACTCTTCGATTTCGCGGCGGACTTCCGCAGCGCGCCCCGCCGCGTCCGCTTCCGCCGATTTTCTGAACGTTTCGAAACGCATCGGCGTATTATGGAAATGCGGAATCGCGATGAACAGATTTTTTACGGGATAATCGGCAAGATATTTCTGAAATTCTCCGAATGCCTTGCCCGATTCTTCCATGACGAACGGAGAAGCGATGAGAAACGTCGTCGAATCGTCGATAAACCGGCTGCACCGCCAGAAATCGTTCTTCTCGTCAATGAAATAATAGGCGCCGTCCGGCGTTTTATGATAATGCAGCACGTTCCGCTTTGCAGTTACGCCCGTCGCCTTGATCTTCGCGCGAATATACTCGGTAACGGAAATGATGTTGTTCATCACTTCCACGGGATTTTTGAACACGTACGTATTTACTCTTTGCAGGATGTAATCTTTTACCTCGCCGTCGCGGTAAAAATACACTTTATACGTCTTGTTGATGTGCCCGCTGGTAACCTGTTCATAACTGCGGTACTCGCCCTCGATGGAAAAATTTCTGCAGACAGCCTCGATTTTTGCGTCGGTCAATTTCCGTCCCCCTTTTTTGTTTTAATTTCCTTTTACGCCCGAACCTTTCCCGGCGAGGGAAGCGTTTCGCCCGGACGGTAATTTTCCTTTTCCGGAGATTCCGCTTTCCCGGCTTTCCCCGCAATAGAAAAGTCCGGTTGAATAACCTCTTCTTTAGCCTCGTAAGTATACGTAGGAACCAGTTCGGCAAGATACTTTTTCATCTCGTCCGTTTCGGCATAAGCTTCGGCATAAAGTTTATCCAACGTATGCCACAGCTTATTTTCGTCCAGATCGATGGGTTTTGCAATGTTAATCAAGCCGTTTTCCGTTTTCTGCAAGCCCTCTTCCGCCATCAGCCGTTCTTCGTACAGTTTCTCGCCGGGGCGAAGTCCCGTGCAGATAATGGGAATATCCACGTCCGGTTCGTAGCCCGAAAGCTGAATGAGATGCCGCGCAAGGTCGTAAATTTTCACAGGCTCGCCCATATCCAGAACGAAAATCTGCCCGCCCTTTGCGTACGCCCCCGCCTGTATCACCAAAGATACCGCTTCGGGAATCGTCATAAAATATCTTATGATGTTTTTATCCGTTACCGTTACGGGGCCGCCCTCGGCAATCTGCTGTTTGAAAAGCGGAATCACCGAACCGTTGGAGCCGAGCACGTTGCCGAATCGCACCGCCACGAATTTCGTGTGTTTGCTGTGCTTGCCGATCGTCTGAATAATCATCTCGCAGATCCGCTTGGTACAGCCCATCACGTTGGTGGGATTCACCGCCTTATCCGTAGATATCTGTACAAACGTTTCCACGGCGAATTCGTCCGCCAGCCGCGCCACGTTCAGCGTGCCGAACACATTGTTTTTCACGGCCTCGTTGGGGCTGGTTTCCATCAGCGGCACGTGCTTGTGCGCCGCCGCGTGAAACACAATCTGCGGGCGGTATTTTTCGAATACGTCGCGCATTTTTCCGATATCGCGCACGCTGGCTACCAGCGTTAAAAGATTGAGGCTTTCGTGATATTTCCGCTTAAGTTCCTGTTCGATATTGTACGCGTTGTTTTCGTAAATATCCAGAATAATCAGGCGCTTCGGGTGATGCGTCGCAATCTGGCGGCACAGCTCGCTGCCTATCGAACCGCCCCCGCCAGTTACCAGCACCGTTTTATCTTCGATATAGCCGAGAATCTGATTCAGATCTACCTGCACCTGTTCTCTGCCCAGAAGATCGGTGATTTCCACGTCGCGGAATTTCGATACCGTTACTTTTCCGTCGGTCAGTTCGAAAATGCCGGGCAGAATTTTCACGGGTTTTTTGCAGTCTTTCAGAATATTGATGATTTCTTTCTGGCGCCGGCGCGACGCGGAAGGAATCGCGAAAAAGATTTCGTCCACGTTATATTTTTTCGCCATTTGCGGCGCCGAGGCGATATCTCCCACGATTTTTACGTTTAAAATGTGCTTGCCCAGTTTGTTTTTATCGTCGTCCAGAATACATACGGGGCGGAAAGAAGCGCGCTTCGAAGTGCACTGCTCCTTGACGATCAGAAGCCCGGTTTCGCCTCCGCCCACGATCATCACGCGCTTTTTGCCCTTGAAACCGCGGCGGAAAAATACGCCGATTGTTTCGTTCAGGCGCTTGCAGAAACGCGAATACACCGCAAAATTCATTAAAAATATGCCGAATACCAGCACGGTGGAAACGGAAACGACGCGTTGCCCGGTAACCGCCGCAAAAACGATATTCAGCGCCGTCTGCAACGCCACGGCAAGCAGTATTTTCAACGCGTCGAAAAGCGTCGTCAGCGAAAACACGACGGCATATCCCTGCGCGAGGAACAAAAACAGCACGGCAAGCGCCACGTTTGCGCCCATCCACAACAGAATTTCTCTGCCGAACGGCGCCGTGTCCGTAACAAAAAAAGCGATCGTTTCCGCCAGCAATACCGAAAGCACGTCCATTACCAGCAAAAACGTCGCATGTCCTCTTTTCGTGTGCCAAAACTTCATCCCGTTTTCCTCTTACCGCGAAAAGACCGTCATTCAATCCGCCCGCAGCCGTCCGCAACCGATTGCGGCAAACAAAAGCCGCGCTCAATTCTTCCGTGTTGTTCTCAATGTATAAATATTGTAACACATTTAAATTATTCTGTCAAGAAAACCGCCGACAATTATCGACAAACCGACATTGTTTTTTCACCTATTTTACATTTTCTTTCCGGTACTTCCGAAAAATTCCTTGGGAACGGGAGATTTGAAAACAAGGCTTTCGCCCGTTACCGGGTGGCGCAGACAAAGCTCCGAAGCATGCAGCCCCAGCCTCTTCAAAGGCGAATCGACCAACCCGTACTTATCGTCGCCCACCACGGGATGCCCCGCCGCCTTCATCGCCACACGGATCTGATTTTTTCTGCCGCTGTCGATTTCCACGCGGAGAAGAGAATATTTTCCGTTTTCGCAAACCGTTTCGTACCGCGTTACGGCGCGCTTGCCCTCGCGCGGGGAAACGCAGTACACCAGATGATTTTTATCTTCCTTTAAAAACGAAACGATTTCGCCGCTTTTTTCTTCGAATGCGCCCGAAATCACGGCGTAATATTCGCGTTTTTCCACCAGCTCGTTCCAGCGCATGCGCAGCATGGAATGCAGTTTTATATCTTTGGCGAACGCCAATACGCCCGAAGTTTCTTTATCGATGCGATGCAGCACGTAGGCGCGCTCGTTTTTGCCCTTCTGTCGCAGATATTCTTCCGCGATATAGTACGCGGAAAGCCGCTCGTCATCGCTTTCTACCGATAACAGTCCCGCGGGCTTATCCAGCACCAGAAACTGTTCGTTTTCGAAAATAATTTTCGGCAAAGGCAGCCTTGCGGGGCGTCCCGCCGCAGAAGTTTTCAAACGGCTTTTCTCTCTTTCCTTCCCTGCGGCAACGCGGGAAAGCTCCGCCGCGGCGCTTGTCGTGCGGACTTTCGAAATGCGGATTTCGTCGTCTTTCGCCAGCGGAAAATCGAATTGTTTTTCCGCTCTGCCGTTTACCAGCACTTTTCCGCCGGAAAGCAGCGATTTTACGTTATTGCGCGACTGATTGCATTTTTTCAGCAGAAAATCAAGCAGCGTATCGCTGCGTTGCACCGTATATTTCGCCGTATATTCCGTTTTGGATTTATGCGCTTCTTTCGCCGCGCCGCGCGCCGTTTCCCTGGAATTTTCCCTCTTTTTCGTATACAGTTTTCTCTTGCCTTCGCTCATACCCGCTTTTTCCTTTTATAAAATTTTTCGCCTCTTCCGCATAAGGAAAAAGGCGAAAATGATTGCATAAAACGCGTTCGCGCCCCGATTTGCCGAATGAAAACCGGCTTGAAAGCATTCGGTTACTCGTCGTCCTCGTCGTCGGGCAGGTCTACGTTATGATAAACTTCCTGTACGTCGTCAAGTTCTTCCAGCGCGTCGAGCATGTTGGTGAATACGCGCACTTTATCTTCGGGCAGTGTGATTTTATTCTGCGGAATCATGGCGATTTCCGCCTGCACGAAGCGGATTTTCGGTTCTTCTTCGTCGCCGTGGCGCGATTTCGGCGCCGCCGCCATCAACTCTTTGTTCTTCTCTTCGAAGTATTTTCTTACGTCGGAGAACGCTTCGGGCGAAGTAAAAATTTCGTACACGTCGTCGCTGACGGTTACGTCGTCGGCGCCCGCGTCCAGCGCGTATTCGGTAACGGTATCTTCGTCCAGTTCGGGCGTGCGTTCGATGACGATGTAGCCCTTGTTATCGAAATTGTACGAAACGCAACCGGTGTTGCCCATCGAGCCGCCGTGCTTGCCCATAATCGCGCGGATGTCGCCCGCGGTACGGTTGTTGTTATCCGTCAGCGTGGTGATGATTACGGCAGAACCCGCGGGACCGTACCCTTCGTAGGTAAGTTCCTTGTAGTCCGCGCCGGAAAGTTCGCCCGCAGCCTTCTTGATGGAACGCTGAATGTTATCGTTGGGCATATTCGCCGCTTTCGCTTTCGCGATAATATCGGCAAGTTTGCTGTTGGTATCGGGGTTGGGATTGCTCTTTGCCGCTACGGCGATTTCTCTGCCGATTTTGGTGAAGATTTTACCTCTCGCCGCGTCCGCCTTGCCCTTTTTCGCCTGTATGTTATGCCATTTGCTATGTCCTGACATCGTTATTTTCTCCTGTTATTATTTTAATGGTTTATAAAAATTTTTCACGGTGCAGCGCGTACATGCACACCGCCGCCGCAACGCCCGCGTTCAGGCTTTCCTGCGTGCCGCGCATGGGAATCGCCACCGTTGCCGCCGTCAGCTTTTTCACGACGTCCGAAAGTCCGTTCGCTTCGTTGCCGATCGCCAGCGCGATTTTCCCCTCCGCGCGGAAGGTAAACACGTTTTCGCCGCCCATATCCGCCGCCAGAATTTTTTCGCCTGCAAACAACGCGGGCAGTTCTTCGCGGGAAAGCGTATAAAGCTTCGTGAAAAAAATGCCGCTCATGCTTGCGCGCACGCACTTGGGCGAATACGCGTCGGCGCACTCCGCAAGATAAATTTCCCCGTAACCCGCCGCGTTTGCCGTACGGATAATCGTTCCCAGATTTCCGGGGTCGGCTATACCGTCTAAAATCAGGCAGTCGCCTTCGGGCGCGCGGGGAACATTTACCGGAATTTTCACTTCCAGCATCACGCCCTGCGGCGTTTTTTCTTCGGAAACGAACGAAAACGCGCTTTCGGATAAATAAGTGATTTTATCCTCGCCCAGACCGCGTTTTTCAAGCAGCGCGAAAATTTCTTCCGCGCGCTTTCCCGCGTAGTTTTCCGAAACGTACGCACGCTCCGCCTGTAAAGAAGAACGCAGACATTCCGCCGTCAACTTTTCGCCTTCTGCAAGAAACGCGCCGTATTCTCTTCTGCCTTTCTTTTCTTTCAAAGCCGCGGCGCGCTTCACTATCGGGTTGTTTTTCGATGAAATAATCGTATTCACGGGCGCTCCTCCGCGCGTTCTGCGGCGAATATCTTCGCCCGGATTTCCGCCGCGTTTACGGCGTTTTCAATCAAAAAAGCCTTTCAGAAACGCACTCCAAAAGGCTTTTTCCCTATTCTCAGCCGCTTAAAATGCCGCTTATGCCGCTTATACCGAAAAATTCCGGCGCCGTTCCCGCAATTAAAGGAACAAGCTTAAAGCGCCGCTTTTGCCTTTTCGGCAAGCTGTGCGAACGCTTTCGAATCGTTCACCGCAAGTTCGGCGAGAACCTTTCTGTTCAGGTTGATGTTCGCCGCGGAAAGCCCGTGCATAAACTTGCTGTAAGAAAGACCGTTCAATCTCGCCGCCGCGTTGATACGTACGATCCACAGTTTTCTGAAATCTCTCTTTCTTCTTCTTCTGCCGATGTAGGCATAGTTCAAAGACTTCATCACCGCTTCGCGGGCGATACGATAAGATTTGCTTTTATTTCCGAAATAGCCTTTCGAAAGCTTGAAAATTTTTCTACGCTTTTTAACGGCGTTTACTCCTCTTTTAATACGCATGTTCTTCTCTCCTTATTAGTCCTTGTACGGCATCATGTTCTTCACCGTCTTTTCCTGCGTGGTGGAAACGAGGGTAGACTGACGAAGATTTCTTCTTCTCTTGCTGCTCTTGGTTTCGGCTTTGTGGTTCTTGCCGCCGTGAGGTCTGTTGACCTTACCGCTGCCCGTCAGCCAGAAACGCTTTTTGGTACCGCTATGGGATTTCTGTTTAGGCATATAACTTGTCCTCCGAATTATAATTTCTTGATTTATTGTGTAGCCGCCGTCCGCATGAATGCCGCGGCGGAACATAAACGAATTTTTATTGCTTCTTCGTCGCTTTCGCGTCTGCTTTCGCGGGAGATAACACCATTACGATGTTTCTTCCCTCGGCAAGCGGCGGTTTATCCATCGCGGCTTTGTTTTCCAGCATCCCGAAAAAGCGGTTCATTACGTCCACGCCCATCGAGGAACGCCCCATCTGTCTGCCGCGCATGCGGATGGAAACTTTCACTTTGTTTCCTTCGCCGAGAAACTCTATCGCTTTTTTCGCCTTGATGTTCAAATCGCCCACGTCGATGGTCATGGAAAGATAAATTTCCTTGATTTCCACCACTTTCTGGTTTTTGCGGTTCTCTTTCTCGCGTTTCGCCTGTTCGAACTTGAACTTGCCGTAATTCATGATTTTGCATACGGGCGGCACCGCCGCGGGCGAAATTTTCACAAGGTCGAGGTTCTCCTCTTCCGCAAGGCGCAACGCTTCCGCCGCGCTCATCACGCCGAGCATATCGCCCGAAGAAGAAATGACTCTGATTTCTCTGTCCCGGATTTCTCCGTTCATCTGATACTGGTCTTTAATGGTCTTGTACCTCACAAAAAAAATACAGGGCTGCTTTGCACAAGCAACCCCGTTTTTCGCTTTTTTGCCGCCGCTTTTCAACGCGGACTTTCCGAAAAAACTATCGAGCCGTACCGATTCAAACCGTACGGCGAGAAGGTTGACTTCTGCTTTGCCTTAATATATTAGCATACCGCGGCAAAGAAAGTCAAGCGTTTTTTCGCCTCTTTACGAAAAAATCCGTAAAAATTTATTCGTCCAGCCGTTTTTTGAAGTACGTCGCCACTTCCGCCATCAGCTTCACCGCCGCAGGCATCAGTTCTTTCGGAAATTTCGCGGCGAAATTACCCGATTCCAGCGTTACGTCGCCCTTGTAGCCGATTTCTTTCATCGCCGCAATCACCGCTTCGTAATCGATTTTTTCCGTAAACGGCAACGTGTGCGAATCTTCGTAAAAATTCACGTCGTGCAGATGCATCGACTGAAAATACCCGCCCAGCGCGCGGATCATTTCCGGCGCGGAAGTATTCATCGCGCGAAGCTCCGCATGCCCTATATCGAGATTTGCGACAAACGCGTCGGGCGGAAGCAGTTTCATGTGCGCGAGATAATTTTCGGGCGAAGAACATGCCGCGGGCGCGAAAATATTCTTCGCGTTATTCCAGTTCCACATGTTTTCCACGCCGATTTTCACGCCCGCCTTTCTCGCGTACGGCGCCAGCGGCAGATATACTTTAGCAGCGTTTTCTTCGGGCGTATAATCGTTGCACGGATGCACCACGCACACTTTCGCGCCCAGAATTCCGCTCACTTCTATCGCACGGATCAGCTTCGGAAAAATTTCTTCGTTATATTTTTCGTTGTTCCGGATCGCCGAAGGAAACGGCGCGTGCGTCTGATTGCACGGCAAAGAAATCGAATCGGCATACGCGCGCAGCTCGCGTGCGTTTTCAAGATAATTTTCGCTTTCGATCAGAAGTTCCGCTTCCGTGCGGTTATCGCACATCGTGCAGTCGTACGCCGTGAATCCGCTTTCTTTCAAAAGAGATAACACCTCTTTCAGAGAGCCGTACTTCCATAATCCGCCCGTCTGCGTGGAAACCATTCTTTCGTTCATCGTCTGCCTCCGGATACTTTTTAAAACGCCGTTTTATCCGCGATTTCTTTGGTAATCGCGGCCGTGAATTCCTCCACGCTCACCGCGCCCGTATCGCCTTTATCTCTGCGGCGTACGGCAACGGTGCCGCTTTCCGCTTCCTTTTCGCCCACAACCAGCATATACGGCACTTTATCCATCTGCGCCTCGCGGATTTTATAGCCGATTTTTTCGTTGCGGTCGTCCACGGAAACGCGCACGCCCTTTTCTTCCAGCGCCGCCGCCACTTTCTTCGCGTACTCGTTCTGCTTTTCGGTAATCGGCAGAATTTTTGCCTGCACCGGCGAAAGCCATACCGGGAATTTTCCTGCGTAATGTTCGATCAGAATACCGATAAACCGTTCGATCGAACCGTAAATCACGCGGTGCACCATAATCGGGCGGTGCTTTTCGCCGTCCTCGCCCACGTATTCCATTTCGAAACGCTGCGGCAGTTGGAAGTCCAGCTGAATGGTACCGCACTGCCACGTTCTGCCGATGGAATCTTCCAGATGGAAATCGATTTTCGGTCCGTAGAACGCGCCGTCGCCCTCGTTCACCAAGTAATCGGTACCCATTTCTTCCAGCGCTTCTTTCAAAGCGTTCGTGGCGTTTTCCCAGTCCTCGTCGCTGCCCATGCTGTTTTCGGGACGGGTGGAAAGTTCCACGTGATACTTGAACCCGAACAGCGTGTACACCTCGTTGATCAGCCGCACAACGCCTTTGATTTCGCTTGTAATCTGCGAAGGCGTCATAAAAATATGCGCGTCGTCCTGCGTGAAACAGCGCACGCGGAACAATCCGTGCAGCTGCCCCGATTTTTCGTGGCGGTGCACGATGCCCAGTTCGCCCATACGGATGGGCAGATCTTTATAGGAATGCGGCTCCGTTTTGTACACCAGAACGCCGCCGGGGCAGTTCATGGGTTTGATGGCGTAATCTTCGCCGTCGATTTTCGTGGTGTACATATTGTCTTTATAATGATCCCAGTGTCCGCTGGTTTCCCACAGCGAGCGGGAAAGCATGATGGGCGTGGAAACTTCCACATATCCTTCGCGGCGGTGAATCTGGCGCCAGTAATCGATCAGCGTGTTCTTCAAAATCATGCCGTTGGGCAGGAAGAACGGGAAGCCTTTGCCCTCGTTTAAAATCGTGAACAGTTTCAGTTCTTTGCCCAGTTTGATATGGTCGCGTTTCTTCGCCTCTTCCAGCATGGTGAAGTAAGCTTCCATTTCGTCTTTCTTCGCGAACGCCGTGCCGTAAATGCGGGTAAGCATCTTGTTGTGCTCGTCGCCGCGCCAGTACGCGCCGGCAATGCTCACCAGCTTGAACGCCTTGATTTTGCCCGTGGAAGGAAGGTGCGGCCCCTTGCAAAGGTCCACGAAATTTCCCTGCTTGTAGAAGGAGATTTCTTCGCCTTCGGGAAGATCTTCGATGAGCTCCACTTTGTAATTTTCCTTGAAGCCCTGCATATATTTAATGGCTTCTTCGCGCGGCAGCGTGAATCTTTCGATGGGGAAATTGCTCTTGATGATGCGCTGCATTTCCACTTCTATCTGCTGAAAATCGTTCATCGTGATGGGCGTGGTGAAGTCTACGTCGTAATAAAAACCGTTGTCGATTACGGGCCCGATGGAAAGTTTGCAGGTAGGATAAATGGTTTTTAAAGCCTGTGCCAAAACGTGCGCGCAGGTATGGCGGTATACGTGCAGACCGTCGCGATCTTTCAGCGTAACGATTTCAAGCGCGTCGCCCTCTTTCAGCACGTGCGAAAGGTCTTTCAGTTCGCCGTTCACGCGGGCGCATACGGCGTTTCTCGCCAGCCCCTCGGAAATCGCCTGCGCCGCCTGCATGCAGGTAGCGTTTTCTTCCGTTTTCAGTACGTCGCCGTTTTTCAAAATGATATTCATAATGAGTTCTCCTCCGTTTTTTTCGTGTTTCGTAAACGTATATGCCGTTATTCCGTGTTCCGGGCAAATAAAAAAGCGCCTCGAACAATGCCGCGTTCCGCCTGCTTTCCGCAAGCGAAAACACACTGTTTAAGGACGCAATCTTTGCGCGGTTCCACCTTAATTGCCGGGCGCCGGGCGGAAAATTCCGCGCGCGACCGACCGCTTTATTTATGCCGTTTTATCAAATCCGTACGCAAAGCGGTTTCGCGTTTTCCGGGATAAGCCGTCTTGCAGCCGAAGGACAGCCTCTCTGTGTACCCGCCGACGAAAAGTTACTTGTCTTTACGCAGCCGGACGGAACTCCCGACCGACTATCGTTATTTTAACCCTTTCGCGGAAATTTGTCAACGGTTTTTCGGTAGATTTTTTAACTTTTCGCGAATTTTTGTTTCAGGAACAGAAAAACGTTTTTTCGGGATAATATTTTTTTAAGAACGCGCGCGTTTTTTCCGATTGTCCGCCGAAGCAATATACAAGCTTCGCCGAGGACAACAGAATTTCTTTCGGCGCCGAATATTCGCCCGTGAGCGCGCTCTTTTTCAACGGACGATAATCTTCGTCGTACGCCGTATCGCCCTGCAGAAACACGCGCGTTTTACCCTCCGCTACCAGAAATTCAAGGAAGGATTCCAGCGCCTCGCGCGAAAAGGTGGCGGGCACGTACGATGCGATGCGCTCCCAGCTTTTTTTCAGTTCCTGCATGCGGAAGAAAAACACGCCGTCCAGAAGATATTCGTCCAGCCCGGAAAGGCGCGCTTTCACGTATTCTTTATCCGCGTCGAAATCGGCGGCAACCAGCGCCGTCAGAAGAATTTCCCGCTCCTCGCTTTCCAGTGCGGGCAGCGGCAGCAACCGTTTGAAAAAACGGTATTTGTACGATAAAACAAGCACTTCCGCCACGGCGGAAACCGTTTCTCCCCGGACGTACGGTTCGTACGGTTTTTCCGTGGAAAATTCCAGCGACGTTCTGCCGGAGCGCCCGAAAACGCCCGCAACGCAAGGCAGAGCGGCATATTTGCCGCTCACCCGTTCGCTTACGTAGGCTATACATTCGTCAGGTTTTCCGTCCTTCGACACTCGTATTTTTTCCACGCTATTATTGTATGCCAAACGCCGCGAATTATTTGACTTATATTTATTTTTCTGCTATAATATAACATGAAATTTTTTGCGACGGCGGAAAATAAGGCGATAATTCCCCCTTTCCGCACGCAAGTACGGAGGCAAAACAAGGTATGGACGTAAAAGCGGTAGAAAGCAAATGGCAGGCGCGTTGGGAGAAGAACAAGGAATACGCGTTCAATAAAAAGAACGCCGATAAAAAATGGTACGTTCTGGAAATGTTCTCCTACCCTTCCGGCGCAAAACTGCACGTGGGGCACTGGTACAATTACGGACCCGCCGATTCTTACGCAAGGTTCAAAAAAATGCAGGGTTTCGAAGTGTTTCAGCCGATGGGCTTCGACGCGTTCGGTCTGCCCGCGGAAAATTACGCCATAAAAACGGGAATCCACCCCAAAGATTCCACCGAGCAGAATATCGCCACCATGGAAAAACAGCTGAAAAACATGGGCGCGATGTTCGACTGGTCGGCGGAAATCAAAACCTGCGAACCCGATTATTACAAGTGGACGCAGTGGCTGTTCATCGAACTGTATAAAAAAGGACTCGCCTACCGCAAGCAATCGCTCGTGAACTGGTGCCCTTCCTGCGAAACGGTGCTCGCCAACGAACAGGCGGAAGGCGGCGTATGCGAACGCTGCGGTTCCCCCGTGCTTCGCAAAAACATGACGCAGTGGTTTTTAAAAATCACGGAATACGCCGAAGAACTCCTCGACGGACTCAACGACCTCGACTGGCCGGAAAAAACCAAACTGATGCAGAAAAACTGGATCGGCAGATCCACGGGCTGCGAAGTGATTTTCGAATGCGAAACGGGCGATCCGATTACGGTGTTCACCACGCGTTGCGATACCCTTTTCGGCGTGAATTACGTAGTGCTGGCGCCCGAACATCCCTTGGTGGAAAAACTGAAAGCGGCGCACCCCGAACGCGCGAAAGACATCGACGATTACGTGGCGTACGCGGCTTCCGCGAACGACATCGACCGTCTTTCCACCGCGCGCGAAAAAACGGGAACGTTTACGGGCGCCTACGCAACGCACCCGCTCACCGGCAAAAAAGTGCCCGTGTATATCGCCGATTACGTGCTGTATTCGTACGGCACGGGCGCCGTGATGGCGGTTGCCGCGCACGACGAACGCGACTTCGAATTTGCGAAAAAATACTCCCTGCCCGTAACGCAGGTAGTGCAGAAAATCGGCGAAGAAACCGTTCTTCCGTTCACAGAAGACGGGATTTTAGTAAACAGCGGCGAATTCGACGGATTGTCCGGCGAAGAAGCGCGCAACGCCATCGCCGCAAAACTGACGAAAGCGGGAAAAGGCGGCAAAAAAGTCAATTACCGCCTGCGCGACTGGTCGGTTTCCCGCCAGCGTTACTGGGGCGCGCCGATTCCCATGATCCACTGCGAAAAATGCGGCGCGGTGCCCGTGCCCGAAAAAGATCTGCCCGTAAAACTTCCCTACAACGTGGAATTTCATCCGAACGGCAAATCTCCCCTCGCTTCGTGCGAAGAATTCATGAATTGCACCTGCCCCGTCTGCGGCGGCAAGGCGCGGCGCGATCCCGATACGCTGGATACGTTCGTCTGCTCTTCGTGGTATTATCTTCGCTACCCGGACGCGCACAACGATAAACAGGCGTTTTCGAAAGAAACGGCGGATAAGATGCTGCCCGTAGACGTATACGTGGGCGGCGCGGAACACGCCTGCATGCACCTTCTGTACGCGCGTTTCATTACGAAAGCTTTGCGCGACATGGGCTATATTTCTTTCGACGAGCCTTTTAAGCGGCTTGTGCATCAGGGCGTGATTTTAGGACCGGACGGCAACCGCATGAGCAAATCGAAAGGCAACGTGGTTTCGCCCGACAAATACGTGGAAGAGTACGGTTCCGACGTCTTCCGCCTGTATCTGATGTTCGGCTTTTCTTACACCGAGGGCGGACCGTGGAACGACGACGGTATCAAATCGGTGGCGAAATTCGTGGAAAGAACGGAACGCCTGATTGTAAAAGCGACGAAATACGAGCCGATGAAAAAAGGCTTCGCACTCGGCTCTGCCGAAAAAGAACTGGACTACGCGCGCAACTACGCCATCAAGAACATCACGCGCGACGCGGAAGCGTTTTCCTTCAACACTTCGGTGGCAAGACTGATGGAATACGTAAACGCCCTTTCGAAATACGATTCGCTTGAAAATAAAAACGAAAGCTTCATGCGGCTTTGCGCGGAAGACCTCGTGCGCATGTTCGCGCCGTTCGCGCCGCACACCGCGGAAGAGTTCTGGGAAATGCTGGGGCATAAGAGCTCGGTATTCGAAGAACGCTACCCCGTGGCGGACGAAAGCGCGCTGGTGAAAGACGAAACGGAATACGCCGTACAGGTAAACAGCAAAATCAAGTGCAAAATGATGGTGGCGAAAGACGCGTCGGAAGATGAAATCAAAGCCGCGGCGAGCGCGCGCGAAGAAGTCGCCCCGCTGCTGGAAGGGAAAACGCTGAAAAAATGCGTCATCGTTCCCGGCAGACTGATAAACTTAATCGTCGGGTAAACTTAAACAGACAAATTAAAATTAACGCGGACGGTAGCCTTGCTCCCGTCCGCGTTTGCTACAATCATACATAAAATTCTAAAACTTAATTTTTATCTTTGACTTTTTATACAACTTATGATATACTGTAAATACCACATTATTTTTGAATAATTTTTCGTCAGGGGGATACTCTACTCTTTTGAGGGCGATTTATGCTATCGGTAGCAATATACGGAATCGCCTCAAAAATCGTTCTCAATGATTATTCGAAAATAGTGTGGTAACTATGCGAAACGTATGTTCTGCAGAGTGTCGTTTCTCATAGGAACGGCACTTTTTTTCTACTTTTTTCGGTACAATCATTATGCTATTATTAAAATACCGGTTAACGGAAAAGCGAAACATAAACTATCGAAGGAAAAACTTATGGCGACAACAAATCAATATGAAACTATGAGCGCAATCTCGGCACTCAATCTCGTGCAAAACGGAAATTTGCTGCTTCCCGACATTCAAAGAGAATATGTATGGGATATCTGCGATATCGAAGCATTATTTGAATCTATCGTAGACGACTACCCGATCGGTTCCTGTATTTTTTGGAAAACCGACCGCGACACAATCAATACGGAAAAACCGAATTTATATCATTTTTTCAATACGTACAAAAAAGGAAAAACTAAGAACGAAAAAGCGCCCGAAGTTTTCATAGATGAAAACTATTATTATATCGTACTCGACGGACAACAACGAATTACATCCTTAAACATTGCGCTCTTCGGATCGTATACATGCTATAAAGGCGGAAAAGGGCATCTTCGCTCAAATCATAAATCTTGGCTGACCAAAGAACTTTACTATAATCTCGATTACGATAAAACAAGCAACGCCGATGACGAACACCCCCGCAAAAGATTTTGTTTTTTAACAACCAATGAGGCGAACGAAGGTAACTATTTTAAAGTAAAATCTTTGATTCCAGATATGATTAAATATAAAAATATACAACAATTCGCCGATTTTATGCGTCGCGAGAACTACAACGAGCAAAGCATAAAATCTCTCATTCTCTTATATGAAAGACTTTTTTCTTCTTCCGGAAACGGGTTGATACATTATTATTGTATCAACGAAAAGAGTTACGACGCTGCACTCGATATTTTTGTGCGCGTAAACTCCACGGGGCGAAAATTATCTAAATCCGATTTACTATTTTCCACTTTGATAGACGGTTGGAAAGTCGGGAAAGAAAGCGTTGATCAGCTTTTGGAAGATATGAATCGTCAGGGCGACGGCTTCGCTTTCAACCGCGATTATTTAATGAGGCTGTGTCTTGTGCTCACCGACTCAAACACAAATCTGAAAATCAACTCTTTTAACAAAACCGCCGTAACAAATATCAGAAACGAATGGGATCATATTTCCGATACTTTATACAAAACCGTTTCCGTGTTAAAAAATCTCGGAATGAGCCACGAAAATTTATGTTCGTATAATGCCACTATGCCGATAGCCTACTATATCTACAAAGGCGGAACAATTCAAAGCGACGAACAAGAAAAAGAAGTCAGAAAATTTTTATCTGTTTCTTTCGCGAAAAGATTATTCGGCATTGCAAGCAACGAAGCTTTGAATGTTACAAGAAACGCTCTGAAAAATATCGACTGTACGCAAACGCCGTTTTCCCTTGCATTATTTAAAAATATAACGCTTACGGGCGCCAGAACTTTCACTGTAACCGAATCGGATATAGATTACTGGCTGGACAACTACGAAAAAGGACAAAATACGTATACTTTATTGTCTCTGCTTTACCCCAATTTAAAATTAAGTCAATTTTCTTTTCATCAGGATCATTGCCACCCATACGCGGGATTTGAAGAAAAACATATATCCGAATTAGGATTATCGCCCGAAAAAATAGAAGAATGGAAGAAAAAAAGAAATTTACTGCCCAATCTGCAATTTTTGGAAGGCTCGGAAAACGAAAGCAAAAATCAGACGCCGCTGAAAAAATGGGTATCGCCGAGTCGTGATTTTTTGTACCACCCGAAAGACGTTTCGCTTGAATTAAAAGATTTCGATACTTTCTTCGAAGCAAGAAAAGCGATGATGAAAAATAAGTTAATGGAAATTTTTGAAATATAAATTACGCATACAGAAAAAAGGCAAAGAAATTTTTTCTTTGCCTTTTTTGTTACAAACAAAATCTTTTTTACCGTGCCGCGCCCTTTTTCGGCAACGCAAACGCCGAAACGTCCGCGCCCTCGTTTTTCAGCAGCGCTATTTTCTTATCGATGCCGCCGGCATATCCCGTCAGGTTTCCGCCTGTGCCAACCACTCTGTGGCATGGAATGATGATCGAAATCGAATTATGCCCCACCGCGCCGCCTACCGCCTGCGCCGAAACGCGTTTTCCCGTTTCCTTTTCTATCAGCTTCGCTATGTTCCCGTACGTCATCGTCTGCCCGAACGGAATCGACAGCATAATTTCCCATACGCGCCTGCGGAAGGGCGAAATGCCTTCCATCGAAAGCGGCGGCGTAAAATCGGGCGCCTTCCCCGTAAAATAAATATCCAGCCACTTTTTCGTCTGCGCAAACACCGGCAGTTTTTTTTCTTCCTTTCCGAAGAGCAGCGCGTCGGCAAAATATTTCTGCCCGTCCAACCACAAACCGGCAAGCGCCTGTCCGCTGCCTGCCATCGTGATTCCGCCGATCGGCGATAAATATTTCGCGATATAATACATCTGTCCGTTTTCCCTTTCGTCGCCGGTCGCAAAGCCGGCAAACGATACTGCTCTTCGTTAAAATTTCACCGTAAATTTGCTGCCTTTTCCAAGCTCGCTTTCCACGCCGATCTGCCAGCCCGCCTTCACGCAGATTTTTTTCGCCACGGCAAGCCCCAGCCCGAATCCGCCGTTTTTGCCGTTATGCGATTTGTCCACGGTGAAAAACCGCGAAAACACCTTTCCGAGATTCTCTTCCGAAATGCCTATGCCGGTATCTTCCACTTCCAGTTTTTCGCGGTTCAGCGTTACCGTAACCGAGCCGCCCTCTTTATTGTACTTGATGGCGTTCCGCACCAGATTTCCGAATAATTCGCTCAGTCTTTCGTGGCGGCTGAGTAAAATCACGTTGTCGTCGATGCGCTCGGTAATCGTAACTTTTCTCTTATCCGCTTCCGGTTTCAGCGCGCTCAGCGTTTCCCTTGCCAACGCCGAAAAATTCACTTCGTACGCGGGCAGATCGTCGCTTTCAATTTCGCTGTAATTGATGATGCACGCAATCAGATTCGTCAGCCTGTCGCTCTGCGTTAAAATCGTTTTATACGCCAGCGCTTTCTGCTCGTCGGACATTCCTCCCGCGCTCAGCAGTTCGGCATAACCGCGTATGGAAGTCAGAGGCGTGTTCATTTCGTGCGTAACGTTGGAAATAAATTCGTCCTTCGAAGCCCGAGCCTGCTCCACCGCCTCTTTTTCCGCCTTGATTTCTTCCATCTGACGGTTGATATTGCGGCTGCGTTCGTTCAGAAGTTCCGCCACCGGCTGCAATTCGGAATAGTCCGAAGTAACGCTGTCGTTATTCGCAGCTTCTTCCGCCAGTTTTTTCACGGGCGTTACCACGATATTCGTGGCGGCGAACGCCGTAGCCACGCAAAGCAGCAGCATCACCGCAAAAAACGAAGCCAGCGTGGGCAGCGTTTTTACGAAAATCAGCCAGTCGCTGTCGGTTACTATCGAAATGCGCACCAGATACGCGCCGTCGAAATTACGGCAGTAATACATCATATTTTTGCCGATCGTGGCGCTGGAACGCACCGCAAACCCGTCGCCGTTCTTTCCGTTTTCCAGCGCTTCGATCACTTCCTCGCGGTTCGAATGGTTGGTTTCCGGCTTTTCGGCTTCGCTGTCCGCCAGAACGTTCCCCTGCGCGTCCATAAACGTAACGCGCGCGCCGTTCAGTCTTTCCGAAAACGCCTTCGCCCCCGCCTCGTCCAACGGGTATTCGCTTTCGGCGTATTCGTTCATATACACGCTTAAATAGTTTCTGCCGTCGTCCACCGAAGATTTATAATACACCTGCGTGCTTGCCAGCCCGAACATCAGCACGCAAAACAGCGTGATTCCCAGCGATAACAGCCATACTCTCCATTTCATATCCTTTTATCTCCGTTATGTTTCCGCCGCCCGGAAGGCGTCGTTCCGTTTCCATTCGTCAGTCCGCGGCAAGTTTATACCCTACCCCGAATACGGTTTCTATTTTTATTCCCAGTTTTCTTAACCGCGCCACGTGGTTATCCAGCGTCCGCGTTTCTCCCGCGTCGTACCCCCACACGTCGGTTAAAAGCCTGTCGCGCGAAAGCACTTTTCCCTTGTTTTCCATCAGTACGCGCAAAAGCTCGTATTCCTTTCTGTTCAGCGCCACCGCTTCGCCGCCCACCGTACACGAAAACGTCTCCGTGTTCAGCGTAACGTTCCCCGCAGCCATCAGCGCCGGTTTCTGCTTTTCGCGAAGTCTCGCGTTCACCCGCGCGGTAAGTTCCAGCACGGAAAACGGCTTCGAAACGTAATCGTCCGCCCCCAGATTCAGCCCGTTTACTTTATCTTCCTCTTTGGAAAGCGCGGAAAGAATGATACAGGCGACTTCGGGGTATCTGCTTTTCACGAATTGCAGCGCGTCCAGCCCGCTGCCGTCCGGCAGCATAATATCGATCAGCGCCACGTCCGGGCGTTCTTCCGAAATTCCATCCGTAAAACCGCGCACCGTGGAAAACGCCCTGAACGAAAGCCCGTTCATTTCCAGCGCCACCTTAATCAGCCCGCAGATGCTTGTATCGTCCTCTAAAATAAATACTTTTCCTTTCATATTTCACCTCGCCGCCGAATCTCAGCTTTTCGAAATCACCGTTCTGCAAAATCTTTATCTTGCGTAAATCGCCATGCTCAGCGTTCCCGCCGTCAGCAGTACCAGCCCCCACGCCTGTTTTTTCGTAAGCCGTTCTCCCAACGCGATATACGAAAACAACACCGTAACCGGAATGCTCAGCTTATCGATCGGCACCACAACGCTCACCTGCCCTTTCGCAATGGCATAATAATAACACAGCCAGCTTGCCGCCGTGGCTATGCCCGAAAGCGCCAGAAACAGAAAATCCTTTTTCGGCACGCGCTTTACGTAAGAAGCTTTGCCCCGGAAAATCACTATCAGCCACGCCATTACCAGCACCGCGCAGGTGCGGATAGCCGTCGCAAGATTCGAACTGACTCCGTCGATGCCGATTTTCGCGAGAATCGACGCAGCCGCCGCAAACGCCGCCGAAAGCAGCGCGAACGCAAGCCATGCCGTCTGCCGATTTTTTCACGGGCGCGTTTTCCTCTCCGCCCGCCATGGCGCCGCCCGCTTCCGCCGTCGCCGCGCGTTTTTCTTTTTTCACGCCCGTCATCAGATACGTTCCCGCCGTGGCGGCTGCAAGGCACACCAGCTTTATGCCCCATTTCGCCCGTTCCGCGGGGAACAGCGCCATGGCAAAAAGCACCGAAAGCACCACGCTTGATTTATCCGCCGCCGTTACGCGCGATACTTCGCCGAGCGACAGCGCCTTGAAATAACAAATCCAGCTTGCGCCCGTAGCTATGCCGGAAATCATCAGAAACGCGAACGATTTCGCCGAAATCTCTCCGATACCCGCTATTTCGCCCGTCAGCCCCGCCACGCACCAGGAAAGTACAAGCACGATGGAAGTACGGATTGCCGTAGCTACGTCCGAATCGGTGTTTTTTACGCCGCATTTGCTTAAAATCGCCGTAATTCCCGCAAACAGCGCGGATAAACCCGCAAATACAATCCACATACCGTTTACCGCCTTATACGGCAATTATATCACTTTTTTTCCGATTCGTACAGCGTATAGAGCCGTTTTAGCGGGAATCTTCGAAAATTAACCGAATCTGCCGTTGATATAATCGTCCGTGCGCTTATCGGCGGGATGCTCGAACAGCTTTTTCGTTTCGTTTACTTCAATCATTTCGCCGAGAAGGAAGTACGCCGTATTATCCGCGATTCTGAACGCCTGCTGCATGTTGTGCGTTACCATAATAATGGTAATGCGTTTTTTCAGCTCGACGCAAAGTTCTTCGATTTTACCCGTAGAAATGGGGTCGAGCGCGCTCGTCGGTTCGTCCATCAGCAGAATCTGCGGTTCCACGGCAAGCGAACGCGCGATACACAGCCGCTGTTGCTGCCCGCCGGAAAGCCCCAGCGCCGATTTGTTCAAACGGTCTTTCATTTCGTCCCACATCGCCGCGCCCTTTAAAGATTCTTCCACAATGCCGTCCAGCACGGAACGCGCTTTAATGCCGAAGGTACGCGGACCGTACGCGATATTATCGTATACGCTCATCGCCAGCGGGTTGGGGCGCTGAAACACCATGCCCACGTTTTTTCTCAGCCGCGCGAGGTCGGTATTCTTCGCGTAAATATCGGTGTCGCCCACTTTCACTTCGCCCGTGATTTTGCACCCCTCCACCAAATCGTTCATTCGGTTCAGCGATTTTAAAAGCGTAGACTTACCGCATCCCGAAGGACCGATGAGAGCCGTCAGCCTGTTTTTCGGAAAATCGAGATAAATGCTTTTCAGAGCGTGAAAATTGCCGTAATATAAATTCAACTCTTTCACCGATACGGCGGTATCTCCGCTCAGATCAAATTTTTCAATCACGTGATTTTTCATAGTTGTCAGATTTTTTCCTTTTTGTTATAGAGATATTGTACGAACGATACCAACAGGTTCAGTACGATCACAAACACCAGCAGCACGCTTGCCGTAGCGTAAGCTTCGTTCACCTGCAAACCGTTACTCATGAATTTCCACACCAGCACGGCAAAGCTCGCCGCACCGTCCGAGTAACTTTCCGGCACAAACGTAGAAGCCGAACCCACGGTGAATATCAGCGCCGCGCTTTCGTTCACAATCCGCCCGATCGAAAGAATAATCGAAGTAACAATCCCCGAAATCGCCTGCGGCAACACCACTTTAAAGGTGGTTCGAAGTTTCCCGGCGCCCAGCGCAAGGCTGGCTTCGCGCATACTGTCCGGCACTTCGGAAAGACTTTGCTCCGTGCTTCGTATCACGGTGGGCAGAA
>ENA-UOOA01003099-UOOA01003099.1-human-gut-metagenome-genome-assembly--contig:-P61old-NODE-3099-length-21541-cov-10.051894_pt1 | contig 21541 bp, 18 predicted proteins | sample MGYA00242467_ERZ724014 | MGnify/ENA metagenome assembly ERZ724014 | reverse complement strand
GGGGGCCGATTCCGTGCTGGAAGCCACGAGCGACGGCGGCGTGCGGCTCACCGCACTGGCGGATTTCCTCGGCCGCTCGGCCCGGATCGACGGACGGCCTGCGGTCACGGTGATGCGTCTGCGCGACACGACGGGCGTCACGGCCGCGGTCGCACGGGCCCACACATACCTCGGGCAGCCTTACGACTACTCTTTCCGTCCGGACAACGGCAAAATGTATTGCAGCGAACTGGTGTGGGCGAGTTATCTTGCGCCGGACGGCAGCCGACTTTTCACGGCGCGGCCGATGAACTTCCGGGCCGCGGACGGCACGATGCCGCAGTTCTGGACGGAACTGTTCGCAAAAGCAGGCGAAGAGATTCCCGAAGGAGTTCCCGGCACGAATCCCAACGACATGGCCCGGGAGAGCATCCTGGAATGCGCGGGCCGCTACTACTGACGCTCCGGGATTCGCCTCGGCGCAACGTCCGCAGGCGCATCCGCCGATTCGGCATCCGTCAGACGACCCGTTCGACGGTGATGTCGGGATTTTCGCGCAGCAGGTCGATGTAGCCCTCCTCGCTGGCCTGTCCCTTGGCGCGGATGACGATCGTGGCACGGTGTACTACCCCGTCGGAGGTGCGCTGGGCCTCGACTTCATAGGAGATGACCGAATAGTCCTTGCTTTCGAGACGGGCGAACATCGCGTCGATGAACTCTTTCTTCTGCGCCGAGAAGACGATCATCGTGCGGCGGCGTCCCAGCCCGCCGAAGAAAAGCGTCAGCACTTCGAGTCCGAACAGCGTCAGCACGGTGGCCGCCCCGGCGACGACATACATGTGCCCTCCGGCCGCGAGCCCGATGCCCGCCGTAGCCCAAAGGCTCGCCGCGGTGGTCAGTCCGCGCACCAGCTGACGGTGGATGATGATCGTGCCGGCGCCGATGAATCCGATGCCGCTGACCACCTGCGCCGCGATGCGGCTGGGGTCGAGCCGCAGCCCGTCGTGGGTCGCCAGAAAGCCTTCGAAGCCGTATTGCGAGACGATCATCATCAACGCGCTGCCCAGCGCCACCAGAAAATGGGTGCGGAATCCCGCATCCTTCACCCTGTATTCGCGGTCGAGCCCGATGACCGTTCCGCAAAGCCCCGCCACGCACAATCGCACGATAAGATCCCACTCCGTCTCCATATCCCATTCGTTTTTACACAGATACAACCGCCCCTCGGCACTCCTCCGGGTCCCGGTCATCCGGTCCCGGCGAAGAAATCCGCCGCACGGCGGGCCGGCGAAGGGTTTTATCATTCAAATATACGATTTTTTCGGCGATTCGATTGCAGAGTGCAAATAATTTCGTACTTTTGCAGGCTAAGTTTAACTAATTAACTATTTACGACAATGCCGAAAATGAAAACCAATGCCGCTGCGAAGAAGCGTTTTACCTTCACCGGCACAGGAAAGATCAAGCGCAAACACGCTTATCACAGTCACATCCTGACCAAAAAGACGACGAAACAGAAGCGTAACCTCTGCTATTCGGGTATCGTTTCTGCGGCCGACGAGGCCAAAATCAAGAACCTGCTCGTTAAGTAATTAACCGGCGGAATTTATTAATCGGAGCAGAACAGCCCCGAAGAATACGGGAGAACCGTATCGCTGTGAGCTCTCAAAAAACTTTACAATATGCCACGTTCAGTAAACGCAGTTGCGTCACGCGCACGTCGAAAGAAAGTTTTGAAACTTGCCAAAGGCAACTTTGGTTCAAGGGGAAACGTTTGGACCGTTGCGAAAAATACGGTCGAAAAGGGTCTGTGCTACGCTTATGCACACCGCGCCCTCAAGAAGCGGACATTCCGTTCGCTGTGGATCACGCGTATCAACGCCGCCGTCCGCGCCCAGGGAATGACCTATTCGCAATTCATCGGCAAGCTCAACGCCAAAGGCATCGTCCTCAACCGCAAGGTGATGGCCGACCTGGCGATGAACGAACCGAAGGCATTCGAGGCAATAGTTAAAGCAGTTAAATAATCCTTCCCCGGAAGGGTTTTAGCGGCGGACACCGGGGAGGTGTCCGCCTTTTTTCGGTATCAAACGGATTCACGATGGAGACCTGGAAAAAGACATTCGCCGTCATTTGGAGCGGACAGCTGGCGTCGATCCTCAGCAGCGAGATCGTGGCCTACTCGATCATCTTCTGGATGAGCCTCGAAACCGGCTCGGCCGAGGTGCTGGCATTCGCGGCCATCGCCGGCATGCTGCCCCAGTCGCTGCTGGGCCTCTTCGTCGGGGTCTACATCGACCGCTGGGACCGCAAGCGCACGATGATTCTCGCCGACAGCTTCATCGCCCTCTGCACGCTGGCGCTGGCGGCGCTGTTCTGGGCCGGGGCTGCCGAGATGTGGCACATCTACATCCTGATGGCCTGCCGTTCGGCGGGCTCGGCCTTCCACATGCCCGCCATGCAAGCCTCGGTCCCGCTGCTGGCCCCGCAGTCGCAGCTCACGCGCATCGCCGGAGTCAACCAGATCATCGCCTCGCTGTCGAGCATCGCGGGCCCGGCCCTCGGGGCGCTGCTCATCAACCTCACCTCGATCGGCAACATCCTGCTGCTGGACGTTGCGGGAGCCGCCCTCGCCTGCACGTCGCTGCTCTTCGTCCGCATCCCCAACCCGCCGCGCGACACGACCCGCAAACCCGACCTGTGGCGGGAGTTCCGCGAGGGCTTCTCGGCCATGCACGCCATCCCGGGCATGGGCTGGTTCTTCACGCTCTCCATCGCCGTCTGGTTCTTCATCATGCCCGTCGGGGTGATGTTTCCGCTGATGACGCTCCAGCATTTCGGGGGCGGGACCTACGAAATGAGCCTGATCGAAATCGTCTGGGGCGGCGGAGCGCTTCTGGGCGGCGCCGTCATGGGCGCACGCACCTACCGGGTCAGCCGCATCGTGCTGGTCAACCTGATGTATCTGATCGTGGGCCTCTCGTTCGCATTGTCCGGGCTTCTGTCGCCCTCGGGATTCCTTTGGTTCGCGCTCTTCACGGCAGCGGCCGGGGTATCCAGCAGCGTCTTCAACGCTTCGTTCGTCTCCGTGGTCCAGACCCGCATCGAATCCGGGGTACTGGGGCGCGTCATGTCGCTCTACCGCAGTTTCGGACTGCTGCCCGCGGCCCTCGGACTGCTCGGCACGGGATTCCTCGCCGAGCACGTGGGACTGACGCATACGTTCGTCATCGCCGGGGGTATCATCTGCGCACTCGGGCTGACGGGCTTCTCCATCCCGTCGGTCATGCGGCTCGACCGCAGGGCATAAAAAAACGGCGGCCCTTTTGAGCCGCCGCCGTTTTCGCATCGGAATATCAGTTCTTCGGATAGACGTAGCCGTTGTAATAAATTTTCTGATACAACTGATTGCCGTCGTTCGACCATACGTACCTCACATCGGGCGAAGGATAAGCCGCCGTGTCGTAATTAAAGGACTCGAAGCTGCACTCCTGCGTACCCTCGATGATCTGTCCGCTCCGGTAAACGCTGCCGGAACTGAGGTAATAGCTCATTCTGAGGTTCGAACTGTCGGTGCCGACATAGATGGAAGAACCCTCGGCACGTCCCTCGCTGATCTTGAAATCCTTGCCTCTGCACTCCGAATAGACGAGATCGGCATTCGCTCCGCTCAGCGTAAAGTCGGCAGACCAATTCGAATGTACCGTGCTCTGGTCGATGTTGGCGCTGAGACCGCGCACCGCAATGGTATACGAACCGTCGCCATTGCTATAAAGCGTCGTCGAACCGCCCTCCATATGCACCGTCTGGGTCCCGTAGTTCGACCTGGAAAGCACTTTCAGATCGTCCTGGATCTCCACCTGCCATACCTTATCGACCTGAGCGTCTTTCAGCTGCTCGGCACCGTTGGTCCTGACCAGCACCGAGCCTTTCAGATAGAAACCATCAGGCTGTTGGTAATCCTCGTTATAAGTGATTTCATAACTGCCGTCATCCTGCCGTTCGATCTTCGCTCCCGCGGTGAACAGCAGGCTGATGACCGAATTGGAGTTGCCCTCGATCTTCAGTTTGGTCAGGTCCACGTCCTTGAGTTCGGTATCGGGATACTGCTTCGCGGCCTCGGCCAGCAGCAGGGCCAGCCGAATGCCCGCATTGGCCGGCTGCATGGCGACGGCATTCTGCGTCATCGTCATATTGTAGATATTCATACCCGGTTGCAGGGGCAGTAATTCCTTGTAGCTGTCATCCTCCTTGATACAGCCCGACAGCGCGAAGGCCGCCAATACAATCGTTGCAAAAAGTTTATTCATCTCGTATGTTTGATTAATTTCCCTTAATAAACGGTCCCGCCGGCAATATACTGCGTCGGGAACGAAAAAAATCGCATTAATTCATTGCAAAGATAATAAATCATGCCGGACCGGGAGAACTTTCCGACAAATAAAAATGTCGTCGCGCCTCCGAAACCTCCGATTTGGCCGTTTCGCAGCAAATTCGTATCTTTATCCATGCGGAGGTACACAAACGGCCGACCGTCCGTGCACCGGAATACGGGCCGGACAGCGGCTCCGCCCCACGAAACGATGAAAAACAGCAAACCAATCGCAATTACGCTTATGTCAATCCTGTCACTCTTCGGATGCGGTCCCTCGAAGGCCCCCGAGTATCCGTCCGACCAGCTCACGGCACGCGACGGCACCCGGTTCACGATCACCTTTTTCAAACACGCCTCGCTGTCGATCTCCGCGGGCGGCAAATACATCTACGTCGATCCCGTCGGCGCCAACGCCGACTACGCCGCGCTGCCGAAGGCCGACATCGTGCTCATCACCCACTCGCACTACGACCACCTCGACGTGGCGGCGGTCGAGAAACTGCTCGCGCCCGACACGGAAATCCTTTGCGACCGCACGTCGGCCGAGGCTTTCGAAATGAACTGCTACACGATGCGCCCGGGCAGCGTCGCCACGCCGCGCGACTGGGTGAAGGTCGAGGCCGTGGCGGCCTACAACACCACCCCGGGACACCTCCAATTCCACCCCAAGGAGCGCGAGGACTGCGGCTACATCCTCACCGTCGGCGGCACGCGCATCTACATCGCGGGCGACACGGAGCCGACACCCGAAATGCGGGCGCTGCGCGACATCGACATCGCGTTCCTGCCCGTGAACCAGCCCTATACGATGACCGTGGAGCAGGCCGCCGAGGCCGTGAAGGCGCTCCGCCCGGCGATCTTCTACCCCTACCACTACGGCGAGGTGGAGGAAAAAACCGACATCGACCGGCTGGTGCGCGAGACCGAGGGGCTGACCGAAATCCGGGTCCGCCCGATGGAATAGCGGCGTAAGACGCCCGCCTTACGGGCGACGAATCCTCCTGCCGCTGCTCAGCCTGCGTGACGCCACGAACCGAACGCCCACCCAGTCAAACGGCAGGAGGGCCCGAATGGACCCTCCTGCTTCGATAACAACCCCTGCCGCGGCTATTTTTCGGCTGCGGCTTTTTTCGGTTCGGCCTTCACTTTGAGCGATGCGAAGCCTTTCACGATGTTCGCATCGTCGTTCTTCGTGCCGTCGTAAACCACGGTGACCTCCTTTTTGGGCAGGTCCACCTTCACGTCCTTGATGCCCTTGCCGAGCGACGGAACGTTGTTCATGATCTTCTTCACACAGTGATCGCAGTCGATGTCCGTAACGAACACCGTGGTCACGATTTTCTTTGCTGCGGGCTTCCCGGCAGCCGCACACACGCCGACACCCATCGCCAGAGCCAGGCAGAACAATACGAATTTTTTCATCTTTACTTTCTATTTTAAGGTTTTACATGACGTTTTTCACGCGGGTCAATAGAGGTTGAACCGCAGCCCGACATAGAACTTGCGGCCCATGAGCGGCCCCCAGACGTTCATCGAGTTGAACTTGTAGTCGTAGGGATTCTGCGCATTGAGAATCGGGTCCTTCTGCCGGTAGTCGGCGATGTTCTCGCAACCCGCATAGATGTCGAACTTGCCCACCTTGCGGCTCACCTGCGCATAGAACATCGGGTAACGGGGCGAATAACTGTCGTTCGCCAGATCTCCATCCTGCGTCGGGATGCGCGCCGGACCGTTCAGCTGCGCCGTGGCGTCGAACACCCAGCGGCGGAACTTCGTGGCATACTGGATGTTCAGCAACGTCTTGTACTGGCTCACCAGCGGACGTTCCACGCGGGCCGAGCCGCCGCCGGGACGCTTGATCGTCATTTCGCTGTCCGTATAGCGGAACGTGGCGAAGATGTCGAGCCGCTCGACGGGCGTCCACGAAAAGTCGATCTGATAGGTGTCGGTGAACGAACGTCCGTCGGTGTTGTAAAAGACGATCGCCTCCGGATCGTACTCCTGATCGGCCACGACCGAATTGTAGAACTGCGTACGGAAATAGTCGAAGCTCAGCGTCGCGTTGTCGCGTCCGGCCAGCGAAAAGGTCTGCGTCAGGCTTCCGCCGACGGTCAGGGCCTTTTCCATGCGGTCGAACTTCTCGAAATCGGACGTTCCGGAGGCTTCGTCGCCGAGGAATGCGATCTTCCGGCCCGTGGCCAGCACGCCGATATTGTCGGTGATGACGTTCGTCGAGCGGTATCCCAGACCCGCCGAGGCGCGCAGCGTCGTCGAGGGGGTGATGTTCCACTTCAGATGCCCGCGGGGCGTTGCGAAAAAGCGGTCGTAATAGGCGTTGTAATCGCCGCGGATGCCCGCCACGATCGAGAATTTGTCCTTGACGGCATAGGTGTATTCGGCATAGGCCCCCGCCTCCTGCTCGTCGCGGTCGAAGTCGAAATCGCCCGCCGCCGTTCCCGGAATCCACGGCGTCGGGTTGACCAGACGCTCCCGGTAGTAGTCCAGATGCGCCTGCACGCCGACGATCAGCGACGAACGGTAGGTGAAATAGTGGTTGTACATCAGGTTCAGCGCCGCGGCGTTCTGATTGCCCTCGTAGGTGTTGAGCCCGAAATAGGCATCCTCGTCGAAGTGGTCGAAGTCGGCCACGAACGCCAGATTCGAACGCATCTCGTCCTGTTCGTCGGGGTCGTAGACCGACGGACCGACGGGCATACCTATTTTAATATAGCCGTTGGCGTTGCGGTTGCGGATATGCGATCCGTAGAGCGGCATCGGTTTTCCCTCGGCCTCCCAGTCCCAGTTCTGCGCCATATCCTCGCGCATGGTGGCGGTGTTTTTGAAATCGAGCATGCCGCCCAGGCGGTTTTCCTGCACGAATTTCCAGCCCCAGCGCACCTGCGTGCCGTTGTCCGCCGAATAGAGCCATTTGTTGGCCACGTTGATCTGGTCGGATTTCGGCAGGTCGCGGAAATGGTCGTGGTTGTGGTCCATCTTCCGTGCGTCGGTGTCCATCGAGCCGTGGAGCAGGATGACGCTCGACAGCTTCTTGTCTTTGGTCACGGGAAACGCCGTCGAGATATTGGCCTCGGGACGCAGCTCGTCGTCGAGATAAAGGTTCACGAAGAGCCGTTCGTCGTCCGTGGGCTTGCGGTGTTCGAGGTTGATCTGCCCCGTGATGGCCTCGTGACCCGCCGTGACCGAAGCCACGCCTTTCGACACCTGAATCGAATTGAGCCACATACCGGGCGTATAGCTCAGGCCGTAGGGAGCGCTCAGGCCGCGCATGATCGGACGGTTTTCGTCGAGGATCTGGGTGTAGGTCCCGGCCAAACCCAGCATCTTGATCTGCCGGGCGCCCGAAATGGCATCGCTGTAACCGACGGTCACCGACGCCGAGTTCTCGAACGACTCGGCCAGATTGCAGCAGGCCATCTTGCAGAGACCCGCGAACGAGATCATCTCGCCCTTGACGATGCCGTCGCGCTTGACGAAATTGCCGCTGAGGTTCCCTTCGACCACGACATCTTCGAGAGCCACGCCCTCCGAACGGAGGGTGAATTCGACCTTATCGACGCCGCTTTCGACGCGGATCGTGTCGTTGATGTAGCCCAGGTAGGAGGCCACGAGTTTGTCGTAGCCCTTCACCCGGTGCAGTTGGAAAGCGCCCTGCGCGTCGGTGCCGGCGCCGATCGTCGTTCCGGCCCAGTAGACCGAAGCTCCGATCAAAGGTTGTTTGTCCGCATCGCGGACCACGCCCCGCAAATCCTGGGCGTTCAGCGTACCGCAAACGGCGAGGGCCGAAAGCGTAAAGAATGAGATTCTGTAAAAATTCATGGAAAAATTCCGTTATCGGTTAAAACTGATTGCGGACCGATGCACGCGGCATCGGTCCCGAAGGGAGTTTCAAGCCGATACGGGAGGGGCGCGGAAGCCCACGGGAAGAAGCACGGCCTCCTGCACGAAAGGCGGACGCCGTTCGGCGACCTTTTTGCGCAGGAAAGGAACATGGGCCGGACACGGGCACTCGGCGGCGAGTGCGGGAGGCAGGTCTATGACCGTGCAGCGAATATGGCGTTCGTCGTCGCCGGAGTTCTGGGAGATATAGAGTTCTACCTCGGTCGAATGGAGTTCGCAGCCGCAGCACGCACGCACGACCTCGTGGTCCGGAACGTCGTGCCGGCACTCCGAAAGGCACACATGCTCCGCATGGGCCTTGCGCTCCGCGCACCCGCAGGTCAGGGAGAGCACGGCCGTTCCGGCCGTCGCCAGCAGATAGACGGCCGTCAGCAGCAACGCTATGCCTTTCTTCATTTTCATCCTTTCTCGATTCCGCACTCCGCGAGACAGCCGGCTTTTCCCGATGCAACGGTCGCATGCCCGCCGGCCATCCGTCTAACGCCCGGACACTTCGCAAAAGTATAAAAAATTCCCAAAAACGCCTAATTTTCTTTTCGTTTCTGCTTTTTTCAATTACGGATTGCATAATTTCCAAAAACCGCTTATCTTTGCCGTAGCGGTCTGTGAGGGCTGCTGACATACGACAATAAAAAGCGTTAGCTTTAATCTTGCTTCTCTGAAACTTAGGAAATTTCTCGAAGCTGCCAAGAGTAAAGCGTAAACGCTCACGTTCCACACGTGGGCTTTACTCATTTATTTGGCAGCATAGGTATCCTAAGACCTCAGAGGGCAAATAAAAGTTTAGCCCGCGTTTTTTATTGTTTGGTGTTGGAAAACCATTAACCCACTAAACAATACGTATTATGAAAAAAATTCTATTGCTTCAATGTTTTCTGCTGTTCAGCGGAACAATGGCATTTTCCCAAAAAGAGCTATCGGAAAGTCCCTTCAAAAATGTCATAGGTCAAACTATTAATGACCTTGATAAGCATCTATATTGGATTCAAACCAGCGAATATTCTATCACATTTCACTACTATAAAAAGAACCAAACTTATACAATCATTGACATAATTCCATTCCATGAATTCGTAGAAAATAAAGTTCCAAAACAAATCAAAGACTCAGTTAATTCATTTCTACCTCCTAATTACCTCATTTGTGTCCTGAAAAATAAAGTAACAGGGCTTACCAACAATTTTATCTCACCACAAAAAATATCAATCGCAAACGACACTTTGACTTTCATTACCGATTCCGTACAATCACAATTATTTTTTAAATTTTATCTTAACAGATTCAAACATATATATACCGACTGTGGAATAAACTATTCTGGAGATATTTTCTTATCCACACGCACTGGATTCAAAATTCCTATACAAACTAAAATTCTGAATAAATTAGAAATAGTTTTTGATAAACAACTTCAAGCACAACATCAGGCAAAAATAGAGGACCAACAAACCGAAGCTACAAAAAAACTGGTAGAATTTGAAAAGCAACGAAAAAGACAAGCCCTGATAAAAAAATACGGTACTCATTACGCACAATGCATCGAAGATAAAAAAATCGAATTAGGAATGCCCAAAGAAATATTCTTCGAAATCAAAGATAAAGATTTTATCTCTCGGATACAAGAAAGTTTGGTTCACGGAGTACGTGTCGAAATTTATCAGGAAATCCGAGCCGGGTCTGCCCTGATCTATGGATATAACAAGTATAATTACTACCGTTTCGAAAACGGAAAACTCGTTTCATATTTATATGATTAACCTAAATGCTATGAAAAGTAAAACCAAAGATGGATTCGTCTATGTAATGTCGAATCCATCCATGCCGGGACTGGTAAAAATCGGTATTGCACGGGAAAGCGTCGAAAAACGCAAAAAATCGCTTTCTTCGCCGTCGGGCGTTCCCACTCCGTTCGTGATCGAATATGCTTGTAAGGTCACCGACTGCAAAGCCGTGGAAGATGCATTCCACACGGCATTCACTCGCGACCGAATCAACATGTCGCGCGAATTTTTCCGGATCGACCCCATTCAAGCCATCGTCCTGCTGGAATTGATGAAAATCGAGGATGTGACCGAACAGGCCACCGCCGATCAGCCGGAAGCCAAACGCAATCCCCGGTTTGATTTCGACAAAATGGGCATTCCCGTTGGGGCAGAATTGGTGTTCGTACGCAACAACAACATAAAAGCTACGGTCGGCGAAAACAATAAAGTAAAGTACAATGATAAAATCTTGTCGCTTTCTGCACTTACCAAAAAATTGACCGGCTATATTGTCCGTCCCGTACAATATTGGACATATGACGATCGTAACCTGCTGAATATCTACAACGCGACCTACCCGTCGAAAGGATAGGTTGCCCGGCTAATTTTCACTGCGGAGCGTCCCGAAAGGACGTTCCGTTTTTTTGCTCCCGTCCCGCTTTTCACTATCTTTGTATCATGGAACCCGCTTCGGACAGGATATACGACACGCTGAAACGCTACTGGGGCTTCACGGAGTTCCGTCCCGTGCAGGAGCGGATCATCCGCTCCGTCATGGAAGGACGCGACACGCTGGCGCTGATGCCCACGGGCGGCGGAAAGTCGCTCACCTATCAGGTTCCGACCCTCGCCCGCGAAGGCGTGTGCATCGTCGTCACGCCGCTCATCGCCCTGATGAAAGACCAGGTCGATCGTCTCCGGGCACGGCGCATCCCGGCCGTGGCGATCCATTCGGGCCTCTCGCCCCGGGCCATCGACATCGCGCTGGACAACTGCGTCTACGGCGACGTGAAATTCCTCTACGTTGCGCCCGAACGACTGGCCACCGAGGCGTTCCGCCTGCGCGTCGTGCGGATGAACGTCTCGCTTCTGGCCGTTGACGAAGCCCACTGCATCTCGCAGTGGGGCTACGACTTCCGCCCCTCGTACCTGCGCATCGCCGAACTGCGCGAAAAGCTCCCCGGAGTCCCCGTGCTGGCGCTCACCGCCTCGGCCACGAAACCGGTGGCCGAGGACATCATGCGCCACCTCAAATTCGCCGAACCGCACATCCTGCGCAGCAGTTTCGCTCGCCCCAACCTTTCGTACAGCGTCCGCCGCACCGACGATAAGAACGGCCAGCTGCTGCGGCTGGTGCACAACGTTCCCGGCTCGGGCATCGTCTACATGCGCACCCGCGAGGGCACCGAGCAGACCGCCGAATTCCTGCGGCAGGAGGGCATCCCGGCCGCGGCCTACCACGGCGGACTGGGGCACGCTGAACGGGCGCTGCGGCAGGAGGAGTGGCTCTCGGGCAAGGTCCGCGTGATGGTCGCCACGAACGCTTTCGGCATGGGCATCGACAAACCCGACGTGCGGTTCGTGGTCCACTACGCCATGTGCGACTCGCTCGAAAGCTACTACCAGGAGGCGGGCCGCGCGGGCCGCGACGGACAGCGGGCCTACGCCCTGCTGCTGGTGGCTTCGGACGACAGCGACCGCATCGCGCGGCGCTTCGAACAGGAGTTCCCCCCGCTCGAAAAGGTCAAAGACATCTACGAATCGGTCTGCTCCTACCTGCAAGTGGGCGTCGGCGACGGCGGCGAAGCGTCGTTCCTGTTCAACATCCACGACTTCTGCGCCCGCGAGCACCTCTACTCGGGGACGGTCCTGAGCGCCCTGAAACTGTTGCAGCAGAACGGCTACATGACCCTCACCGACGCGCAGGACAACCCCGCACGGGTGATGTTCTGCGTCAGCCGCGACGAGTTGTACAAACTCCGCGTGCAGCGCGACGAGCTCGACCACTTCATCCGCACCCTGCTGCGGCTCTACAACGGGGTCTTCACCGAGTTCCGGCCCATCGACGAAGGCGAGCTGGCCACGTGGAGCGGCTACACCGTCGAGCGGGTCAAGGAGTTGCTGAAACGGCTGTGGCAGCTGCGCGTCATCCGCTACATCCCGTCGAACCGCTCACCGATCCTCTTCCTGAACGAGGAGCGCCTTCCGCGCGCCGACCTCTACATCGCCCCCGAAACCTACCGGCTGCGGCAGCAGCTGATGCGCGAACGGTTCGAACAGATGGTCGCCTACGCCGACAACGACGACGAATGCCGCAGCGCGGTGCTGGAACGCTATTTCGGCGAGGGCGATCCTGCGCCCTGCGGGGTCTGCGACGTGTGCCTCGCGCGCAAGCGGGCCGCCAAGGCCGCCGGACGCAAAGCCGCCGGGGATGCCGATCCCGATTCCGCCGCCCTGCGCGAAAAGCTCCTGCAACGCCTCGCCGACTCCCCCGCCGACCCGCGGCAGCTGGCCGACGGCATGGCCTGCACGCCCGAACGGCTGGCCGGAGAACTCCGGACGCTGCTCGACAAGGGAGAGATCCGAACGATGCCGGACGGCAGGCTCGCACTTTCCGGAGATCCCGACAGCCTCGGCCGGGCAAATTAGTCGTACGACGGGCAAGATTTGTGAAAATAATTCCGTAAATTTGTGGGAATTTTCACCGCATGACCACTGTAAACAATTTCATCGATAAAATCAGCAACGAGCAGACCGCCCTGCTTCCGGCCATCGAGTTCCGGGGGGAGATCCGCCTCGTCGAGCACGAGCGCGACATCGCCGAGGCTTGCAAGCGCCTCGCCCGAGAGCCGCTGATCGGCTTCGACACCGAGACGCGCCCCTCGTTCCGCCCCGGCGTGACGTTCCGCGTGTCGCTGCTGCAACTCTCCACGCCGACGGTCTGCTACCTCTTCCGGCTCAACCGGATTCCGCTGGCCAAACCCATCCTGCAACTGCTCGAAAGCAGCGATGTGCTCAAAATCGGCGCCGACGTGGCGGGCGACCTGCGTTCGCTGCGCCAGATCCGCCACTTCCGCGACGGAGGCTTCGTCGATCTGCAAGCCCTGGCCCCCCAATGGGGCATCGGGGAGAAGAGCCTGCGCAAACTCTCGGCCATCGTGCTGGGCCAGCGCGTCTCGAAAGCCCAGCGGCTGAGCAACTGGGAGGCCGCGACCCTCACCGACAAACAACAGCTCTACGCCGCCACCGATGCCTGGGTCTGCATCCGCATCTACGAACAGCTGCTGCGCACACCGAAAAAACCGATCCGCAAATGATACCTAAGATCTACCTGCGCCGCGGCAAGGAGGAGTCGCTCCTACGCCGCCACCCGTGGATTTTCTCGGGGGCCATCGACCACATCGAGGCCGAGGAGGAGTCCGATTTCGCCGAAGGGGCCCTCGTCGAGGTCTACACCCGTCCGGGCGAATTCATCGCCCAGGGCCACTACCAGGTGGGCTCGATCGCCGTGCGCGTGCTCTCGTTCGAGCGGGAGCCCATCGACCAGGCGTGGTGGAACCGCCGCATCGCCGTGGCCTACGACGTGCGCCGCACGCTCTCGCTCACGGACAACCCCGCGACGACCTGCTACCGCCTCGTCCACGGCGAAGGGGATTCCCTGCCGGGGCTGGTGGTGGACATCTACGGCACGACGGCCGTCGTACAATGCCACTCGGTAGGCATGTACCACGCCCGGCAGCAGATCGCCGAAGCGCTGCGCACGGTCTACGGCGGCCGGCTCACGGCCATCTACGACAAATCGTCGCAGACGCTCCCCTTCAAGGCCGACCTCGGGGCCGTGGACGGCTACCTGTGGGGCCACGCGGAGCACTCCTCGCAGGTCGTCACGGAGAACGGCGAGCGCTTCCTCGTCAACTGGGAGAAGGGACAGAAGACAGGATTTTTCCTCGACCAGCGCGAAAACCGCGAACTGGTGAAACGCTATGCGAAGGGCCGCACGGTGCTCAACACCTTCTGCTATACGGGCGGCTTCTCGGTCTACGCTCTTTCGGGCGGCGCCAAAGAGGTCTGCTCGGTGGACTCCTCGGAGCGCGCCGTGGCGCTGGCCGCCGAGAACATGCAGCTCAACTTCGGCGACAGCGCGGCCCACTCGGAGGTCGCCGCCGACGCCGTGGAGTACCTCAAGGACATCGGCGACCGATACGACCTCATCATCCTCGACCCGCCGGCCTTCGCCAAGCACCACAAGGTGCTGGGCAACGCCATGCAGGGCTACAAGCGGCTCAACGCCCGGGCGCTGTCGCAAATCCGCCCCGGCGGCATCCTCTTCACCTTCTCCTGTTCGCAGGCGGTGTCCAAGGAGCTGTTCCGCACGACAGTCTTTTCGGCCGCGGCCATCGCGGGGCGCAAGGTGCGCATCCTGCACCAGCTGACCCAGCCCGCCGACCACCCGATCAACATCTACCATCCCGAGGGCGAATACCTCAAAGGGCTGGTACTCTACGTAGAATAAGCCATGAAAAAACTGCTGACCTCCACCCTGCTCGCGCTCGCCGCGGCCCTGACGGCCGGGGCCCAGAGCCGCACCGAAGTCTACACCCTCCCGAGCAAGATCCTCGGCGTCGAGAAAAGCTGCACGGTCTACCTGCCCGACGGTTACGACCGCTCCGGAGAGAGCTACCCGGTGCTCTACCTGTTGCACGGCGCCAGCGGCTGCCACACCGACTGGACCCAGAAGGGCTACATGCGCCGCATCACCGACGAAACCGTCGCTTCGGGCATGGCCCGGCCGATGATCGTCGTCATGCCCGACGCCGCAGGCGAGGGCAAGAACTACACCGGCCGGCACATGGGCTATTTCGACGTTCCGGGCTGGAGCTACGAACAGTTCTTCTTCGAGGAGTTCATCCCCGCCGTCGAAAAGCACTACCGCATCGTCGGCGACAAGGCCCACCGGGCCATTTCGGGGCTCTCGATGGGCGGCGGCGGCACGGCGGTCTACGCCCTGCGCCACCCCGAAGTCTTCGGCTCGGCCTGCCCGATGAGCGGCCTTCTGGACGCCCTGCCCGGCCCGCGCAACTACGACGACGCATTCAAACAGTCCGTCGCCGACAACTCGCCCGTGGCGATGCTGCGCGAAATGCCCGACGACAAACTCGACGGCGTGCGCTCGGTCCGCTGGTGGGTGGACTGCGGCGACGACGACTTCCTCTGGAAATGCAACGTCGATTTCTACTCGCTCATGCGCGAACGGAACATCCCCCTGCAATACCGCATGCGCGACGGCGGCCACACGTGGCGCTACTGGGAAACCGTCCTGCCCGACGTGCTGATCTTCGTCTCGGCGGGATTCGGCAAATGACGACACACGAAAAGGGCTTCCGACGGAAGCCCTTTTCGTTTCAGCGGTACAACACCGCCGCCAATGCCGCCGGATCGCCCGGCAGTCCGGGCCAGGCTGCGGAGAGTGCGGCCGCAAGCGCTCCGGCATCGGCATTCTCCGCGACGAGGGATTTCAGTTTTTCGAGATAAGCGATCTGGAACTCCACCTCGGCCGGCGTTGCGGGTGCGCCGTGCCCTCCCACGAAGAGCGTGCAGCCCGACGCCGCAGCGGCTTTCAGCGCCGCAAGCTGCGCATCGACCGCCTCCGGTCCCGTGATTTGAAGCGGGGATAAGTGGGCCTTCGCCGGAGCGAAATGCGTGTAGCACACCTGCCCCCCGATCACCACGCTCGAGGCCGGAAAATCAGACGACGCACCCCGTGAGAAATCGAAGGCAACCCCGGCCCATATCCGGCGGCCTTCGGCCGGCACTTCTTCGTGCCCCGCGTGTTCACGCAGGTCTATCGCATCGCCGAACGCCGCTTTGAAGCCTTCGAGCATGCCGCCGTAAACGGCCCCTTTCGCAAATTCGGACATTCCCTCGACCAGCACGACCTGATCGGGCGCATAATCGGCCACGCCGCCCACATGATAGTCGGCCACGACCTTCACGACGGGTTTTCCCAGTCCTTTCAGGTATCCGGCAAACTCTTTCAGGTTCTCTTTGAAGAGGGGCATTTCCAGTATCACCAGTCCGTCGCGGCCTTCGACGACGGTCGTCGCATCGCCCAACGCATCCTGCGTCAGGTAGACATGAAGCCGAAACCCGTCCATGTCATACGTCTTCACCTCACCTTTCAGCAGCGCCGCATCGCCCTGCGCTCCGAACACGCCGCCGCCTGCCAGGAGCGACACGATCCATAAAATCTTTTTCATCGCCTTAACAATTTAGAAATGAACATCGGTTACTTTTAGTAATATGATTACTATTATTTACCGCAAAGGTAAGGCAACGGTTTCGGATATGCAAGAAGGCACCTGCCGATCAGTAGGTTACCCTCGTGTAACGAATATTCGGAATGAGGCGATTAAATCGGCGAAAAAACTGAAAAAATTTCGAAGCCAGCGAGTCCTGCGGCCGCAGTTTCCGGCAGGGAATCGAAAAAGCCCCTCGGGGAGGGGCCTTTCCATATTCATCTATTTCACCTTTTCGTAGACGTAAATCTCGTGAATCTCCCGGTCATAGCCCGGATAGAATCCCCGCGGCATCCCCAGCACGATCCGCGCACCCCGGTTGGCCAGCACCAGCAGATCGTCCGTCGCGGGATCGACCGCCAGCCCCTCGATCTCGCCCGCCCGCCGGAAATCGTCCATCGAACGGAACGGCAGCACCGTGGCGCAGGACTTTCCGTCGCGCAGATCGGCGATGTAGAGGTTGTCCGGCTCGCCGAGATCGGCATCCCCGTCGTCGGCCGAGATCAGCATCCGTCCGCCGGCCATGAAAATCCCCTGCTGCCACTGCGGCACGGGGCGCAGGTGCACCTTGCGCACGTATCGGCCCGTCGAAAGGTCATATCCGTAGACATAGCGCCCATCGACCCAGTCGGCCATCCAGACCATGCCTCCGTCGCGGTCCACGGCCAGTCCGCATACCTCGACCTGTCCCGACGCGGGTTCCCAGTCGATCGAACGTTTCCATTCCAGCGTGTTGGCATCGTACACCGCGACCTGGATATTCTCCCCGCGGCCGTCGTCGAAGGTCTCGATTCCGGCATAGATCTCACCGTTCCACACGTCGATGTCGCCGATATGGTTCGCGGCCAGCGGCAGCCCCTCGAAGGGGTGCTCGTTTTTGGCCGCCAGCCGCCCCTGCTTGTCGTACTTGTAGAGCGCCGTGCTGCCCGACACGTAATAATAGGCCGAATCGGCGGCAATTCCCTGCCGTCCTTCGACCGGAATCACCCGCTTCAGGCGGTATTCCGCCCCCAACTCCTGCGCCGCAAGCGGCATCGCGGCCGCCAGCAGCAGCCCGAAAATCAACCCTTTTTTCATTTTCGTCTCCATCTTACGCCCTCTCGGGCAAAAACAGGGCCGGAGCCGCATTCCCCGTCGAGGAATCCGCTCCGGCCCGGATCGAAAGCGGATCGCCGCCTATTTTCGCTTCGCGCGCTGCTGGGCCTCCTGCTGACGCAGAAGCTCCTCGTAACGCTGCTGGAATTTCGATTTCTTGCCTTTCGACTTCCTCGCGGCATTGGCCTGCATGATGGCGTGTATCTTCTGGTCATCGACCATGCGGCGGATGACGAGCGTCTGCCCGATGGTGAAGAGGTTCGAAAGCAGGTAGTAGTAGCACAGACCGCTCGAATAACTGTTGAACCAGAAGAGCATCATGATCGGCATCAGGTAGACCATCATGAACTTCATGCCGGCCATCTGGGGCTGCGACGAGGCGGTCTGCTGATAGCTGAAATAGGAGTATCCGAACAGCGACAGGGCCATCAGCAGGGCGAACAGCGACACGTGATCTCCGTAGAAGGGGATCGAGAAGGGCAGGTTCAGCACGCTGTCGTACGACGAGAGGTCGTCGGCCCACAGGAACGGCTGTTCGCGCAGCTCGATCGAGGCGGGGAAGAAGCGGAACATGGCGATCAGAATCGGCATCTGGATCAGCATCGGGATACAGCCGCCCATGGGATTGATGCCCGCCTTCTTGTAGAGCTCCATCGTCGCCTGCTGCCTTTTCATCGCATCCTCCTGCTTGGGGTATTTCTTGTTCAGCTCATCGACCTGCGGTTTGATGAGGCGCATCTTGGCCATCGAGACATAGCTCTTGTAGGTGAGCGGCGAGATCACCAGCTTCACCAGCACCACCAGAATCAGGATGATGATGCCGAAGCTGCCGATGTAGTTGCGCAGGAAGTCGAAGACCGGAATCACGCACCAGCGGTTGACCCATCCGAAGATGCCCCATCCCAGCGGCACGAGCCGTTCGAGATGGATCTCGGCGCCCTTCGAATCGTCCACCTTCTTGAGGATCGAGTACTTGTTAGGGCCGAAATAGAAGGCGAAATCATACCCTTCGGTCTGCGGCGTATAGGGCACGCCCATCTGCGCCGTGAAGGTTTTCAGCAGCGACGATTCGGGAGCCGCCGTATCGAAAGCCAGGTTCGCATAGGAGACGTTCTCCGGAGCGATGAACACCGACGAGAAGAACTGCTGCTTGAACGCCACCCACGAAACCTGCGTCGAGATGTTCTTCGACTTGGCGCCGTCGCTCATGCCCAGCTCCTCGATCGACGATTCGCCCGGGAAGCGGTAAGCCAGCGTGGTGTACATGTTCTCGTTCTGAAAACCCTTCTCGTTCTGGTAGGTGGTGTTGGCCCAGTCGATCTGAATCTGGGTCTGGTTGGCCATCTCGCGGGCCATGTTCACCAGCCGCACGTCGAAATCCACGAGGTAGTCGCGTTCGGGCGACTTCGTGTCATAAATCGTGTAGCGATACTCCAGATACGACCCTTCGGCGACCGGAAGACGCATCGCAACCACGACGCTCTCCGCACCGTCGGCGGCCGTCGTCTCCGGCTCGGCCGTGAACACATAGTCCAGCGTGTTGACCGGGATGTTCCTCAGCCCGTTTTTCACGTAAAACGAGAGCCCGAAACGCGCCGTCGCGGGGTCCATCAGCTCGATCTGCTGGTTGCGTTCGCCGCGCGGGGCGTACTTGGTGTAGTCTTTCAGCGTGACGCCCGTGATCTGGCCGCCGCGGGTCGAGAAACGCACCGCTATCACGTCGTTCTCCACCGTGAACTCCTCGGGTTCCGCCTCGCGGGCATTCGCCAGCGACTCGCCCAGCGTCTCCACCTGGCGTTCGCCCGCCGCGGCCGCAGCCTCCGCCGCCGTCCCTACGGGCTGCACTTCGCCCGTGGCGGGCGAATCGGCCGCCGGAACCCAGGGCCGCGGCGCGCGGGCCACCGAGTCCATATAGGCGTCATACGCCTCTTTCTTTTCGAGATATTCTTTCTGCTGCTTGCTGTTGATGTAGGCGAATCCCAAAAAGAGGACCGCCACGACGGCAATGCCGATAATTGATTTCTTATCCATTAAAATACTGTTCCTTTTTTCTTTTCAGGAGGTAATTACTTCTTCTCCGCATAGGCCAGCGCGGCCTTCACGAAAGCCACGAAGAGCGGCGAAGGACTCAGCACGGTGCTCTTGTACTCGGGATGGTACTGCACACCGACGAACCACGGATGGTTCTCAACCTCGACGGCCTCCACCAGATTGGTGTCGGGGTTGACGCCCACGGCCTTCATGCCGGCGGCCTCGAACTGCGCCAGATAGTCGTTGTTGAACTCGTAGCGGTGACGGTGACGCTCCGAAATATTGAGCTTGCCGTACGCCGCGGCGACTTTCGAACCCTTCTTCAGCGCACACGGATAGGCGCCCAGACGCATCGTGCCGCCCTTGGCCGTCACGCCCTTCTGCTCCTCCATCAGGTCGATCACCGGATGGGCCGTCGCCTGCTCCATCTCGCTCGAATTGGCGTCGGAAAGTCCCATCACGTGACGCGCGAACTCGATCACGGCGCACTGCATGCCCAGGCAGATGCCCAGGAACGGAATGCCGTTCTCACGGGCGAAACGCACGGCCTCGATCTTGCCCTCGATGCCGCGGTTGCCGAAGCCCGGGGCCACCAGAATACCCGACATCCTGCCCAGCAGCGAGGCGGCCGTCTCGGCGGTGACCTTCTCCGAATTGACATAGCGGAGCTTCACCTTGCAGTCGTTGACGGCCCCGGCGTGAATGAACGATTCGCTGATCGACTTGTAGGCGTCGGGCAGCTCGGTGTACTTGCCCACCAGCGCGATTTCGATCTTCTTCGACGGGTGCTTGATCTTGCCCACGAAAGCGCTCCAGGCGGCCATATCCGGTTCCTTGTCGGCCGGGAGGTTCAGCTTGTCCAGCACCACTTCGTCCAAGTGCTGTTCGTGCATCTTGATCGGCACCTCGTAGATCGTCGGCACGTCGATCGACTCCATCACGGCATTGGCATCGACGTTGCAGAACAGCGCGACCTTGCGTTTGAGCGCCGAGGTCAGCGTATGTTCGGCGCGCAGCACGAGAATGTCGGGCTGGAGCCCGTTCTCCAGCAGCGCCTTCACGGAGTGCTGCGTGGGTTTGGTCTTCATCTCGCCCGAAGCGGCCATGTAGGGGATCAGCGTCAGATGCACCAGCGCCGTGTTTTTGTGCCCCAGCGAGTAGCGCAGCTGGCGCACCGATTCGATGAACGGCTGCGACTCGATGTCGCCCACCGTGCCGCCGATCTCGGTGATGATCACGTCGTATTTCTTGGTCTGCGCCAGCAGCTGAATGCGGCGTTTGATCTCGTCGGTGATGTGGGGAATGACCTGCACGGTCTTGCCCAGGTACTCGCCCTTGCGCTCCTTCTCGATGACGCTCTTGTAGATGCGGCCCGTCGTGACGTTGTTGGCCTTCGACGTGGGCTGGTTCGTGAAGCGTTCGTAGTGTCCCAGGTCGAGGTCCGTCTCGGCGCCGTCCTCGGTGACGTAACATTCGCCGTGCTCATAGGGGTTGAGCGTTCCGGGATCGACGTTGATGTAGGGGTCGAGCTTCTGAATGGTCACCGAATAGCCGCGTGCCTGCAACAGACGTGCGATCGAGGCCGAAATAATACCCTTTCCGAGCGACGATGCGACACCGCCCGTTACGAATATGTACTTGGGTTTGGAGAGTTTCATTACTGTATTGACTATTTGTTTTCGTTGTTCTGTTCTTCCTGGTCCTGTTTGTCGATCAGCTTCACCTTCTCGATGGCCGCCGCCATCTCCTCGCGGGCACGGTCGATCTTCGCCCGCACGTCGGCCACCAGCGCCTCGGCGTTCTTCGACTTGGCGAAGAACCCGATGTTGTTCTCCAACAAGGCGATCTCCTGCTCCAGCTGGCGCACCTTGTTGTACAGACGCTCGCGCTCCGTGCGCAGACGGCGGTCGCCCGACGCTTTGAGCGACGAGACCTTCTCGCGGAAGCGGCCCATCGAGCGGTCGCGCTCCGAACCGCGCAGCGTGTTGAACAGCTCATCGACGGCGGCCTTGTATTTCTTCTGAATGCTGTCCTTCTGCTTGATGGGCACGAAACCGATCTCGCCCCAGCGGCGCTGGAACTCG
>ENA-UOOA01003093-UOOA01003093.1-human-gut-metagenome-genome-assembly--contig:-P61old-NODE-3093-length-21564-cov-87.029104_pt1 | contig 21564 bp, 20 predicted proteins | sample MGYA00242467_ERZ724014 | MGnify/ENA metagenome assembly ERZ724014 | reverse complement strand
GTCAGGATGCCTTCGTTCCGGGGCCGGGGCTTTTCCGACATGACCTCGTCGGTGTGAGGCTCCAGCCCCAGCGCAATAGCGGGCAAGGAGTCCGTCAGCAGGTTGATGAACAGCAGGTGCACTGCCGCGAAGGGCACGGGCAGTCCCATCAGAGAGGCGTAGAGCACCGTCAAAATGCCCGCCGTATTGCCGGAGAGCAGAAATTGAATGGCCCGCTTGATGTTGGCATACACGTTCCGACCGTTTTTTACAGCCTTCACAATGGTGGCGAAGTTGTCGTCCGCCAGCACCATACCGGCGGCATCCTTGGCCACCTCCGTTCCCGTGATGCCCATAGCCACGCCGATGTCCGCCTGCTTCAGGGCGGGAGCGTCATTGACGCCGTCGCCGGTCATGGCTACCAGATTGCCCCGCTGCTGCCACGCCCGGACGATGCGGATCTTATGCTCCGGGGACACACGGGCGTAGACGCTGACCTTCGGCACAAACTCCTGCAATTCCTCGTCGCTCATGCCGTCGATGACCGCGCCCTCCACGGCCTCCGTGTCGTCCCGCAAAATGCCGATCTCACGAGCAATGGCCGCCGCCGTGATTTTGTGGTCGCCGGTGATCATAATAGGACGGATACCGGCGCGGATGCACTCCGCCACCGCCGCCTTGGATTCCTCACGGGGCGGGTCCATCATGGCGATGAGGCCGAGGAAGGTCAGGCTGTTTTCATCCGCCAGAGTGATGGCCGGGCCGTCCACGCTGCGGCAGGCGAAGGCCAGCACCCGCAGGCCCTCGTTGGAAAACTGTTCGTTGACCTGTTCGATCCTCGCCCGTTCCTCCGGCGTCACCACGCAGCGGTCCAGCAGCACATCCGTCGCGCCCTTGGTGACCAGCATCAGGCCACCCGCCAGCTTGTGGACCGTGGACATCATTTTCCGGTCGGAATCGAAGGGGATCTCTGTCAGACGGGGCCAGCGGTTCCGGACGAGATCCTCGTCAAAGCCGTTGGTCTCCCCCAGCCGCACCAGTGCCGTTTCCGTGGGGTCGCCGATCTCCGTATCCCCGCTGATGACCGCATCGCTGCACAGCAGAGCCGTCCGCAGCAACGGCTCCTGTAACGGGTCCCGGAAGTCCGCGTCCTTGGCGTCGATCACCTCGCCTCCGGTGTAGAGCTTGCGCACCGTCATACGGTTCTGGGTCAGCGTACCCGTCTTATCCGAGCAGATGACCGACACGCTGCCAAGCCCCTCCACCGCCTGCAAATGGCGGATGATGGCGTTTTCCTTGGCCATTTTCCGGGTGCCGAAGGACAGCACGATGGTCACGATGGAGCTGAGGGCCTCCGGGATAGCGGCCACCGCCAGCGCCACGGCAAAGAGGAAGGCGTTCATCACGTTTTCGTGCCGCCACAGCACACTGACGCCAAACAGCACTGCGCAGATCACCAGAATGATGATGGACAGCTTTCTGCCGAACTGATCCAGACTGACCTGCAGCGGCGTTTTCCGCTCCTCCGTGTTTTTCAGAAGCTGGGCGATCTTGCCCATTTCCGTGTCCATGCCGGTGGCCGTCACAAGAAAGCGGCCCCGCCCATAGGTGACGAAGCTGCCGGAGAACACCATGTTCTTCCTGTCGCCCAAGGCCGTTTCCCCACTGAGCAGCTCCGTATCCTTTTCCACCGGCAGGCTTTCGCCGGTGAGGGCACTCTCCGCGCACTTCAGGCTGGCACATTCCAACAGGCGTCCGTCGGCACAGACGGAATCTCCCGCCTCCAATATGACCACATCACCGGGAACCACCTCTCGACCGGGGATCTGTACGATCTGACCGTCCCGCAGCACCTTGGCGGTGGGAGCGGACATCTGCTTCAGGCTGTCCAGCGATGCGGAGGCCTTGACGGTCTGAACGGTGCCCAGAATTGCGTTCATGGTGATGACCGCCAGAATGACGATCATGCTCTCCACGTCCCCCATGCAGGCGGAGATGACGGCGGCCAGGATGAGGATCAACACCAGAAAATCCGCAAACTGCCCCAGAAAGATCTGCAAAACACTCTTTTGCTTGCCGGCGTGCAGTTCATTGGCTCCGTATTTTGCCAGACGATCCGCCGCATCCTCCTGCGATAGGCCGGTCTCCCGGCAATCCAGTTTCTGGAACAACTCCACGCGGGACTGTTCCCAAATGTTCTTTTCCTGCTTCATGTACTGTGTCTCCTTTCGGCGGACGCAAAAAAGGCGAGCCCTTTTGCGTCAATGCCTTCACATTGATACAAAAGTCTCGCCATTTCAATCCGCAGCGGAGCCAAACGACCCGTACTGACGCCAACGGATACACAAAGCTGTGCAAGCTACTCCCTTTTAAAAACAGAATACATCGGTCTTTCTGCATTGTCAAGTAAGACTCCTGTCAAGAGTTGTTAAAATTATGTAACCTCCTCATTTTGCTTTTGCTATGTTTTTCAGTATTTCAGTATTGAGATGCAGAGTTTATTCATATTGTATAGAATCACATTGTTCATGCTGTAAATTATTCCTGGATTTTACAAAAATTTGGGATTTTTCAAACATTGTGCTCTGATGAGTTTTCGTTGATATTCAGGTAAAATCTGCCAGCTTTTTTGAAGGTGCTTTAACAAGGAAAAGAAAATGTTCATGGGGCACTTGAGCGGTCTGCTGCAATCAGGCGAACGCGAATGTATGCTTTCCAGTTGTGGGTATGGTAAACATTCCAGCAGAAGATGAAATATGAGGCGCAAAGAAAGTCCAAACCGTTCGAGACAATGGAGGTGTTCTTACCAATGAAGCAGATGATACCGCTCAAAAAGCAGAGCAAGAAAGCGCAAAAGGAGCAACATGCCAAGCAGCGCGGTAGCTGGTATGGTATTTCTCCTGTCACAAGAACTGTTCCAAATGGTAAAGCCTATGACCGAAATCGAGTTAAACGAGAAGATCGAGAATTTACTGACTGAGTCAGCTCCCGTGCAGTCATCCAGGCGAACTGGCTCTGCGTATCGAAGAGAAATGCGCATCCGCAAGAATGACGCGCTCATGCGCATTGTCACAAGAAAGTATGTGCCTCATGCCGGCTATATCGATTATGGCTTTGATGGTGACACGCTGCTCCATTCGGGAAAGTATATCAAGTATCCCAAGAACAGTAATTGCTAGCGGAGGATGAAACGAGAAACTAGCCGAAAGTTCCGAAACTGTCAGGATCTACCCCGAAAGGGAAACTACTACCGGCGCCTTTTTGACTACTGGTGGACACTTTATTAAAAACGAGAGGATTCCTGCAGCACAATGTGCGGGGACCCTCTCGCTTCATAATTTATATCTCCTTGCGTGCCCCATTGCAATACAATGGAAATATTGTTTATATCCGGCTCCGTCCACTCAAAAGAGTCTCCGGGTTCCGTACTGTCTCGCATGATTCGGCTGATCTTGGCTTCGGATATACCTGTTGCCTTTGCCAAAAACTTTTGCGTTATGCCGAGTTCTTTCATGCGTTTCCTTATCAACCTTGCCGGGTTGATGCATCGTCTCTATAACCGGGGCTTTGCTCTGGCTGTTTCCATGCCAAAGCCTGTCCCTCTGGTTATAGTCTATTTATGCGGGCTTATTGCCGGAGGTGGTCTGCAAGTGTTGATACCTCCAAATACTATGGGCAATTATACAAGTATAGTGCTCCATAGCCGCCACCTCCTTTTGTGAATACGCTTTTGGTGAATAGTTACTATCCACCTCCGACGCAAAGCCCATTCACTAATCAAAGTTGTCTGGCGCAGTTCAAGCTGCGCCGTTCAGCGTCCCGCAGATATTGGGTTGGCAAGTGCAGCAAACTTTTCCCATCTGCATCCGGGAGTAGTTGGGGCGTTTCCGCCCTGTCAAAAAGATTTGTGCTGTGTGAACAGCAAGTGTCATTGTGCCGCACAAGGCGGCTCTGCTTGGATTGTTGCTTTTTCATTGATATTATTCTACGTCTGACTATATATGTAGATTACCATAGAAATTTAGAATATACAGCTATATGCTGTTGAATGTTTTGCAAACAAAACTATATATTGTGCTATCTGATGCTATCATGCTCCATGATATACAGAGAAAGGCAAGGAGCCTCAATAGAGGCTCCCTGCCGCTTGGGTTCTTACTTGCCCTGATAGGCTCTGAAAAGGAAAGTAACGATCTGTGCGCGGGTGCAGCTATTGTCTGGCCCGAACAGGCCATCACCAATGCCGTTTGTGACGCCGTTCTCCACGGCCCATGCCACAGCGTTTGCGTAGTAGCTATTGGTAAGAACATCGCTGAACTCTGCCTTGCTATCGACCAGCTTACCAATGGCACGGAACAGGAAAGTCACGCTCTGGGCACGGGTGCAGGTGGCGTCAGGACTGAATTTGCCATCGCCCGTTCCTGTGGTGATACCGTTCTCCACCGCCCACGCAACTGCCTTAGCATAATAGCTGTCCGCAGAAACATCAGAGAAGCTGCTCATGCTCTTGGGTTCGGGAGAACCGGCAGCACGCCACAGGAACGTGACGATTTGCGCACGAGTGCAGGGCTGGTTGGGGCTGAAATGCTCGGCGTCCGTGCCGGAGGTGATGCCATTTTGCGCAGCCCAGAGAACTGCATCATAGTAATAATCGCTGGCCTTGACGTCCACGAAGAAGTTCAGCATCGTGTTGTCGTCCATGAAGGTCGCCGTGACCGTGACCTTGGAGGCAGGCATGGTGAAGGCGTACTTGCCGTTCTTCTCGGTGAGCTTGACTTCCTTGCCGTTCTTGTCGGTTACAGTGAGCGTTTCCAGCGTGTAGCCCTTGTCTGGCGTGACGGTAATGGTCACGGTATCACCACGCTCGGCGTAGCGGCGGTTGGCTGTTACCTCGCCGTTCCGGATGTCCTTGTCCACCTCGATGGCATAGGTGGGAGCGTTGTCGTCGCCACCGGAGGAAGGCTTTTGTTCCAGCGCCGCAATAGCATCCTCGATAGCTTTCGCCATTGCATCCACTTCGCTCTGTTCAGTGATGTTCTTGTCACGGACAACAGCCTTGACAGCAGCTTCCACACCGGAGAAATCCTTGTAGTTGTCCTTGTTCAGTGCATTTGCCTTGGCAATGGCTTCGTCGACCTTGGTGTAGTCGGCACCCTTGTATTGCAGGGCAGCAATCGCATCTTTGATAGCCTGTGCCATTGCATCAACATTAGCCTGACTCACAAAAGCTTTGCCCCTGACAACTCCGTCTACCGCCGTATTCAATGCGGCAACAGATTCGTCGGTATAGACAGTCAAATCAGTGGGAATGGCTGCCTTCGCTACTTCCACAGCACTGTAATCTGCCGGTTCTGCACCGCAGAGAACCTGTCCGTTCACAAAAGACCATCCGTTGCTGTCGTCGCTGCCATTCAGCGCGGCTGCAAAAGCTTCGTTTTTCATTTCATCCTGCGGCTTTTCAGTTGCAGATTCGTTCTGGTTTTTAATACCGAGGTTTTCCACTGCAAAATAGCAATTGGTTATTTCGCTTCTCTTGGTCGCAGACGACTGCTCTGCAAAGGCATACCGAAAGGGTGATGAGCCTGTTACGATGCCGGTTGTAAAGCAATTTGTAATGGAGCCATAGTAATTTGGGTCAGAGGCATCGGTACCTACAAAAGAGGCCATAGCAGCCGCAGCCTGTGATACATTGCCACTTGCATAGCAGTTTTTGATATTCAGTCCCCAAAGGCCGCCAGCAAAGCCGCCTGTATATGCGCCGCCGGTAACATTGCCCGTGGCGTAACAATTTCGAATAATCGTTTCTGCATCTGTTTTGCCGTTTCCTTTGCCGATAAATCCGCCGACATTCGCACCGCCACGGGAATCTGCCGTCACATTTACCGTCACATCGGATCTGCTGTATGTGATTTTCGCTGCTTTTCCCAATTCACCAATCAGTCCGCCGATAGACCCCTTACCGGCTTTTTCCGTAATGCTGCCGGATACACTGCACTCGTTGATGAGCTGCGCTCCATCCAGTGCACCTACAAGCCCGCCGACCCAGTATGCAGCAGCATAACCGTTGCTCGGTGCGCTCATATCCATAGCCAAACCTGTCACATGACAATTTTCAATGGATCCGGCTGAAGAACCAACCAGACCGCCGGCAATTCCGACGACATATCCAGAAGCAATCTTTGCTACACCGTGGATAGAAACCGTGTACAGATTCAAGTTGCTGATTTTCCCCCCCGTTGCACCAAACAACCCAAATACATCCGATTCAAACGGGGTGGTTTCAGACCCAATGGAAACGTTAGAGATGGTATATCCCTTACCGTCAAAATTACCGGCAAAGATGCGATAATCCGTACCTCCAAACAGTGCATCAGAAAAAGAATTTGCAATCGGTGTCCAAGGCAGCCCGTTCAGGTTTATGTTGGCCGTCAAAACAAAGTACTTATCTTCGTAGGTTTCTCCGCTATTCACAGAACTTGCAAGATATGCAAGCTCTGCTCCATTAGCGATCTGATAAGGATCCTCTGCGGTACCTGTTCCACCTGCGAACGCTGCCGCTGTGCTGCCGTTCCATGCGTCATCCTCCGCCAGCGCTGCCGTAGGCAGCAGCGTAAAGCACAGCGCCAGAATAAGAAGCAGACTTCCGATGCGTTTTTTCATGGTGTATCCTCCTTTGTATGATGGTCAAAATTTTGTTCATGCCCGCCTGACCGCAGCGGGCAAAGTCCACAGGTTACAGAGCGGTATCATCCCGTGGGTACCCACGGGATGAGGGGCGCGCCCCTCATCATAAGTTTTTCGCTTCATACTGATTCATAATAATTATATCCGCAACTTTACGAAATGTAAATCGTTCTAAAGTATGAGGATGGATAAAATTTTTGAATATGCTACTCGCCTTCACGTTTTACAACATTCAGCCATTTCTTTTTCCATGTATTAGGGTGGATCAGCAGGGTTGGCTTCCCCAACGCAAGGGCATAGGCCATAGCCTTGTCCTCTGCGCTACCGCTGGCAAGTTCAGGGTCATATACGGCCACCAGCATATCAGACTGCTTGACGATCCGCCGATAGGCCATAAGCTGTGCGTTGGGTGTCTCCTGATAGTCTACACAGGAAAGGTCGGTGCAGTCCGCCAGCATATCGAAATAGCGTTCACGCAGCTGCGGCGTCCACTTGGTAGCCTGTTCCTCAAAAGGGGTTACGCAAACAAGGCGCATATCCTCCTTAATCTACATCTCTTTCAGACGCCTGTAGAAGGTTGATCTCGAACTGATACCGGCGCGATGCATGGCTTCTTCCTCCGTTACTTTATGGTTGCGGAAATCCTCTGCGACTTGGCGGAACAGATTTGGATCGACTGCAATCTTCTTCCGACCAGCGTATTTTCCATTGTTCTTTGCCTGTGCGACGCCTTCCTGGTGACGCTGCTTATTCTGCTTCGCTTCCATCGATTCTTGAACCATGAGCAGGTTTAGTAGCAGACTGCACTCCTCTTCAGAGAGCTGGTGCGAGTCTGTTTCATCCCAGATATGAGCGCCACTCCTCAAAATCTGAAGGAGAATCTTTCTGAGCTGGCGGCTGGTCTTCGCGATACTTTGAAATCCCTGAATCGAAACAAGGTCGGCTGGCTGGAGATCGGGCGGCAGGCTGTTGATCGATTCAAATGTGATAGTACGAGCAACTTCCGCCCGCTCAACGATCAGGTTATCGGTACCGCAGCGCATATCCGTCCGGAGCAGCCACTCAAAGCGGTCATAGTAATCCAGACCAACTGCTTCAAGGAGTTCCCAGAGATCTTCTCGACTTTCGCTGGGGGTACGCTCAGAAATGAAGTACGGCGTCATATTAACGCGATAGTATCGCTCGAGCCGCATGGACATGTCGAGTCCGGGAATACCCTGGAAAATGGAGGACGGCAGGGTATCGATTACACTCCATTCAGGAGTGAAAACATACTGGAAGTTCTGATCATCAAAGCGCTCAAGATCAACTTGACCCACAGCATACTTATTGCCGTTGCGATCCACCGCATAGATTATGCCACTGCTGCGGTAATAGGGCTTTCCCTGCAGGGGAAACGTATATTCGTTTAGACTTTGGTAATCATGCGTAACAGGCCTCATGAGCCACTCCTTTCCATGTTACAACTGGCGATATGCGTACATAAGGATCTTTTCATATCGTTGCTGCAGCATGACTTTATAGAAACGCTTGCGCACTTCTGAGATCCCTTCCACGTCGTCAATAAGAGCATTGATTTGATTAAAATCGATGCGAGGAACAATTCGCTTTAGGGCATCATTGCAAGCTTCGAATTGCAAGCTGCTGATCACTTCAAAATAGGAACTCTTGCGATTCTTCACCTTGATGTGGGAGGTGGGGAACTTATAGATCCGTTGGTCAATTTCTTCCTCGGAGGAGAGTACGGCCTCCAGCTTCTCGTCCGTATTCAGCTTCGGATACAGGCTTGAACCATTGTCATATACCGGGGCGATCCGGTATTGATTATCTTTCTTAATGAAGCCCCAGTTCCCGCCATGCCGGTCAAAATTGCCGATCAAAGCATCCACGATGAACATATCCCAGAAACGGTCGATTGTCTCCTCGACATTTGTTGACTTCATATTCTCGCGCAGCATTGCGGTAATATCTTCATAAGTGTACTGATAGAGCTCTTTGTCCCTTTCCAGCGAGCTTTCGCCGACACCGTTGAAGGCAACAAGATCATCTTCTGGCTCTAAGAAATTCTTCATAACGACTACATTTTTGCCCTCATAAGTGCCAAGGAAGGTTTCCTGTACGGGAATGCCAAGTAGTTGAAAAATATGGCTTCCCAAATACTCAGAAACATGATTAAAGGTCAAGCCCACTTCGGAGTTCTTCTGAAACTTGACGATATAACGAAACCCGTCAATGATGATTTCAAACTTCTTTTCTGCCCCAGAGAATAACACGGGTGTCTTTTCGTACTTGCTGTAATCTCTCATGATAGACCTCCAATTTTGATCTTCACCATTATTATATCCGCAACGAGCAAAAGTGTCAATAGAACTAATATATATTTTGATACATACGTAAACTGACGAGTATACATCAAATGAAAAGCCGCACCATTTATATGGTGCGGCTTAGGAGATAGTACTAACCGTGTCGAAATCGATGCGGTTAGTCTTTTTCACCCTTCCGGGTCTTATAGTCAGCTTCAATTGGCGCTTTCCAATCGGCACTCATAGCGGTGTTCGTATTGATGATCTCTCCCATGTCTTATCCTCCTCAATCGATTGAGAGTGTTCTCATTAGAGTCGTTGCTTTTTTCGCGGATTGGAAAAAGGCCATGTGGGAGCGGTCGCATACAATATTGCTTTACACGACCGATGCCCCAAAGGGCATTAGAGACAGCTTGGCCATTTTGAAGCATTGCTTTCCGATTGGAATGCCAAGGATCGTGATGCACCAGAGACAGCCCAGAATGCAGTATCCGATTGCCATCTCAAGGCCAAAGAAAATGATCCAAATCAGGTTGACGAGGAAGGAAAAGCCTCCACCGCCATACACAACTTCTTTCCCAAACGGGAAAAAGGCGAGACTTGCGAATTTGAAGCATTGCAGGCCAACGGGTATGCCGATGATGGTGATGCACCAAAGACAGCCGGCCAGTACCCAGGCAAGCCCGCCGATCAATCCTCCAAATAGGAACCAAAGAATATTTCCAATCGTAGACATAGTTGTCACCTCAATTTCTCGCTATTTCGCATCCGTTGCAAGCTGTCGCTCGATCCATGCCATCAGCAACCTCACGATGCGTTTCTGCTCATCCTCCGTCAGCTCACGCCCTATCGGAACATGATACCACTTGTTTAAGCAGCTGCGACAGCAGCAGGCGCAGGCATGCTGGGCAATAAACACCGGATGCCCGCGCATCGGTGTCTGTTTGCCGTCATTTGGGATGATCGCCGGCGCAAGCCGCATTCGGATGAAGTCGGCCGCATGATGCTGAATGGTTTCCATGCCCTTGCCCATTATGTACTGCCTGTCCTTTTCACTCAAATGGAACTTTGCGCGGAAAGCAGACTGTTGTAGGCGTAAAAGTGTTTGCTCAATGGTTGACATGTTGCTCACTCCAAGACCTTCAGTCCCAACTCTTTCATCTTGCGAATGATATCTTTCTCATCCATCATTCCCTCTGGAGATGATGCCTCCTGACCAGGGAATGCTTCGATACCGCTAAACTTAGCTGCCAGCTCATCCGGTTTCCAACCGCAGGTACACCACAAGCGGCTTCCATTGTGATACTGCACGATGAGCTGCATAAGAGTATCTTGCTGCTTTTCCGTCAGGCGGACACCTACCTCGCACAATTCAATCAGCACATTCTGGATCATATCCGTTGTGCGCAGATGACCAACATTCTCGGCTCGCCGATGAAACCGCATAATCTTTTCCGCCTCTGTACCGCTGGACTCTGCCAACAGGGCAGAATAAGTGGCGGGGACTTTCTTGTAATAATCCAAATTGAACCGCTCGTTCAAATTGAGAAAAGAAAACTCGTTTAATTTCTTCCCGCGATTCTCATTCGGATAGGTTTTACGTTGTTTTGGGGCGCACTCCATCGCCGTGGACTTCAGGTTCCCAATAAAATCTGCGAGTGATTTCTCCTCTACAGATGCTGTTGGTTCCGCATATGAGAGAAAATCATCGGGGACACAATAGGGGCGATCATCGCGCTCGTCCATCAGTGCATAGAAGGAAAACATCTTACCATAGCCAGCACCAATCAATTCTTTTGATACGATGTGCCGATCCAGATCATTGTGCGGTTCCTCCGTGTACAATTCTTCGATCTCATAAACCCGATAGGGTTGCACCTCTCGACGGACAATAGAGGAAAAGGCGATAAGATCGCGTCGATGAATCCGCGGCACATCGCTTTTTAGCTCCTGATAAACCGACCATACATCGCGAAGGGCGATGGTGCCATATAGATTTGCACAGGCGGCGAATAGAGAATGGAGGAAAGCACATGTTTCCGTTGATAAACCCGCCTGCATATATAGCCGGTTTAGAGATTTCTCCGATAGTGGTTTTGGATAGGACATATACCGTTCCTCCGCGTCCAAGGTTCAAGCTTTATTCGTACTGTGCTGCGATCGACTTGACGTGCTCCGCCATCTGCTTGACTACATCATCAGGCCCAATGACCTTTGCTGCCGTCTGAAATCCGCAGAGCCATGCAAAGAACTGCGGGCTGACGATCACATCTGTCCATACTGTAAAGTGATCTTCTCCATCCGGGACTAAGATCACATCCCGCCCGAGACGGTCGAGTACGGCGCCCACGAGATGATTTTCGAAACGGAGATGGACCTTGACTTCCTCGCCGGTGAACATACCAAATGTCTTACGCGCATAGACGGCCATATCGAGCGCCTCGTAAGCGTCCTGACCATCTCGTTCTTCATCCAGAACGGTGATCTTTTCCATCTTATCGACGCGGTAGTGTTTGATGATCCCTGCAGCAGAATCAAAGGCAACCATGTAATAGTTCTCATCGTCCCATGTCATCGCAAAGGGACTGACAACATAATAAGCTCCGTCATGGCGGTACACGCGCTCCTTGGCGACATTATACTCGAAATACAGGAACCGGATCTTCCGATTGCTTGAGATGCCGTTATGAATCTCATCGACATTATAGTAGATGGACTCATTCATCGTCTTGATCCTGTTCTTCACGAATACCTGCCGGTTGAGCAGCTGTGCGCTGTGGATACTGGCCAGCTTCTCGATTTTCTTGATCAGGGACAGCGTTTTCTTATGGGTAATAAATTTCGAGGATTGGACGCTATCCACGAGGAGCTTGAGCTCCGGCAGTTCAAAATCACGGCTTGCTACATAGTAGCCGTGATTGTTCCCCTCAGATACCTGGATGATGTCCAATCCAAAATCTCGTAGAGCATCGATATCACTATAGATCGTCTTTCTCTCCGCAGTAATATCATGAGACTTCAGGTAGGCAATGATCTGGCTGGTGGTTACGGCATGGTCTTCATCTGAGTTCTTCAGCAGGTACTCCATGATGTAGATAATCTTCAGCTTCTGAAATGAGGAGCGAGGCATATGTTCATCATCCTTTCAACCTGGTCGAACCAATTTCTGTCAAGCAATGATATCATAGCATAAAACCTGTCCAATAGAAAGGACAACCTTCGATAATGGCTATTTGTATCGCAAAAAGAAAGCCACGGGTTGAATACTCTCAGGTATTCAACCCGTGGCTTTCTATGAGTGTTCTTTTATTGCATCGTTATCCGGATGTTCCTCGAGGCTGCTCTCTTTGGTCAAGTAGTCTAAAAGAGCCAGCTGTGTTTTCGCTTCTGCTCAAGCAGTACACGCTCCGCTCTTTGGAGTATATCTGGAGAATAGGCTTCAGATAGCAAATTCAGTTCTGACCTCAGTTCTCCATGCGATATGCGAAAGGTGAGTTGTCTGCCATAGAGTTGCTCAGCCGCCGTCACCTGCTCCACATGATCCGAATCAAAAGGCTTCGCTTGTACTCGCTCAATACAGGTATATAGATCATCGGTAAGCGGGTAGTCATTCAGATCTGAAAGAAGAGAGAGCCCATTATCAAAGATCGGACAAAGGCGAAATTCCTTTGTTTCTTCATTCCGCAATACAGCGAGATTGTTTGTGTGGCGATCTTCATTGAGCGTCAGGCAGTCCAATTCAAGGATAGCAGTAAGATATGCTCCAACACCGGTTAGATTTGTGACGCGCTCAACAAAACCAACCGTGTAAGCAATTCGATCCGCAGGAGAGTCGAATTTTGTCAGCGCTTGAGCAAGCCCGCGACCTTCATAGGCGCGATGGAGCCGTTCAAATGGAATCAGCATTTCATCTTTGCGCATGAAGTCATGGCTGGAGCATCCCGGTATTACTTTATCGTTATAGTGAATGAACACTGGTTGATAAACCACGAAATCATCCGCATTTGACCATGTGAGCAAACGTGAAACGATTATTTCCGAGAGCGCTTCGTATCCCATGTGGTCCGCTTTATACCAATTGCCTGACTGCTTCCATTTGGGTTGGTCACCCTTTGAGGTATGGCCTTCGCTCATAATTCTATCCGCGCTCGTAAAATCAATGACTTGCATAAATGATCTCCTTCCTCGGAAGATAACGAAGTCTTAACCACATTTCGTCATCAGCTAAACGACCCCTCGTCTTTTCTACGATCTTCAACGGATCATAATCCGTTAGATCCATTTCTTGAAGCAGTTCCTTGCAGTTGCCGCGTGTCTGAGGAAAGCAGCGATCCCGTAAGAAATTTTCAAAGTCATTCCAGGTTGGGTGCTCCAGTACACCGAATGCACGATGCAGAATGTCATCCGTTTTGTTCTGGATGACCACCTTTTGGTCAAGGAAGTCTACATCAATAACCGTACAAGGCTGCCTTCTGAACATATAAGTGATGCGCATTGTGCAGCCATCGCCTGCGGCTGTGTTTAGGTATCGCTCAACCGTTTGACGAGAGAGCCCAAATGTCCTTGCCAGTTCCTGCATGGATGTGCCGGCGTTGCGCATAGCCCTCATTTTGTGGATATCTTCGTCGGCTATTTTGCGTTTCCGGCCAGCGTTGCGTGTGTTCTTCTTCCTATATTCTGCAGCGATCTTGCGAAGTGTGGCCTCATCGTCAGTACCGAACAGTTCTACACATAGCTTTCTATAGTCCATTGTTCTCCCTCCTTCGCATTGAATATATGCAACTAATTTAATTTTGATACATTATAGCATAATCTGGTCAACGTGTCAAATTTCACATGCCCACGTTACAAAACTCTGTATTTCTCTTCAAGAGCTATTGCATTTTGCGTGCAATAGCTCTTTTCACATCCGTTCACAAAAAGTTTACAAATTTCTTTTCGAAGCGACGGGGGGTACCCCCCTGTTTTTTGAGTGAACTCTAGTAGAACGCAAAAAAGGAGATGACCATTTTGAAAAAAAGAAAGACCCGAGCCCAGCGCAGTAGATCCTTCCGCTGTCCGCATTGCGGGGCGGCCATGATCCTGAGACCTGCATCCGAAATCTATCATGATGTGAAATCTGACCGAAAGCTCTATGTATGTCACAACTATCCCGCCTGTAACACCTATGTTGCGGCACACCCGAATACTGACAAACCAATGGGTGTGCCGGCGAATGGGGATCTCCGGAATCTCCGTATTCAGGCTCATCGAAAGTTCGACCTTATCTGGAAGAACAGGATCATGACTCGTGAAGAAGCTTATCGCTGGTTCGCGGATTCATTCGGACTTAGCCTGCGTGACGCTCACATCGGCATGTGCAGTGAGTATCGATGCCGTGAGCTGATCCGCCTCTGCAATGAAGTACTTGCCAGAAACAACTGTGTCGCATAAAGGAGGTGCTCGACATGACTGATTATCAAGACGCCCTGGTGCTGGAGAATTTGGATCTGGTCAACTGGGTCATCCGAACCAGAATCTCAGTTCCCAACAGACCGCTATTGACCTATGATGACTTCTATGCCATCGGTTGTGAGGCCATCTGCCGTGCCGCTTTGAAGTACCAGGCGGATAGCGGCGAGTTCGCGCCCTTCGCATGTCGGTATATCTACAATGCCATCGTAGATCACTGCCGTGCGATGAATTACCGACTCCAGAGAAGTGTAGATGCAGGCTTTGAAGAGGGCGAGATACTCTTTGATCTGCTTGCCCATACCACCGTTGACTTCGAGGCCGAGGTCACTGACAATTCCGCTATGGCAGCGTTGCGAGCCTGTAAGGAGAAGTACCAGGGTGTTGCTCGGAAAGGCGTCGAGGCCATTGAGCTGAAGCTGCAGGGATATGAGTCTGTTGAGATTGCAGATCTCTACGGGACCACCGTCAATAATGTCAATGCATGGATCTCGCGAGCCCGCAGTAAGCTCCGGAACGAACCTGCCCTGATGGAAATTTTGTGCTGATTTGTTGTTCTTCCCAAGCCACCTTCGTAAGAAAAGTGTAGAACGGATAAGGAGGATACAGCAATGATGACATTTTATGCTGCTGCAGGCAGTTATCAGATCAGAAGCGAAGACGGCAAGAATATGCCTTATATCATGCGGCTGGGAAAGCTGCAGCCAGTCTCCATTCCGGAGTTCAGTCTCTGGAGTATGCTCCTGTGGGATGTGCTGACCTATGAGGAGCTTCGTAAAAAGTTCTATGACAAGATGGAGGAAACAGAGATCGAGCCTTCCTCTTTTGATAAGTCCCTGGAGATGCTGGTTAAGCGCAAGCTCATCATCAAGGGTGTAGGATACACTGGTGCGGATGCGCTCTACAATATGCTTTCGGACACCTATGTGATTCCTCTTCGAGGCGTCCAGGGTACCCGGAAGCTCATGAATGTAGCCAAGCTGCTCAAGCAGAAGAAGGTAAACTTCTTCGAGGCTGTTTATCTGCTGCAGCCGGAGAAGAGTTCGGTTGCCGAGCGTAGGATCATGAAGCTGGTGCTTCAGACCCCGCTGAGCGTACCGGAGCTGGTTCGCTGCTTTGAGAACAATGTGCACGATGTGAGTTCGGCCGACAAGGTCATTTCCGCCATCTACACGGAGGAGTCCGACAATCAGGCGCGGCTGAACAACGCATCCATCCTCTCTGACCACCGCCACGATGTCCTGGAGGCAACAGCGAATCTCTACCTGACACGCCAGGTCATTTTGGAACACGCATAGATACAAGCCCAGAAAGCTTCATCGCTTTCTGGGCGCTTGATTTTACCACTGTCTTATAAAAGAGAAAGGAACCTGTTATGAAAATGCCACCACCCATAGCAACTAAGTTCACTAAGTTGGTTCTTACGATCCTTGCCATTACCATTCTCGGCATCATCCTCTCGTTCATCTCCCAAGACCATACGCTCCTTATGCTATCAGCTGGTGTAGCTGTTGCCGGAGGCGTGAAGATCATCGACTACTATCGAACGATCAAGGGAGAGCACTATGAGTGCATTGAAGGGACGCTTGTCCGGGAACAGGCCGGCTATGCAAGGAAGCGGCACACAATCGTGCTGGCTTTGGAAGACGGCTCGTTGGAGCAAAGAATCCTGGAAGGCCGATACAAGTTCAAGATTGGAACCGACTATCGCTTCTATCTCAAGCGGGAACCGATCGCCGAGATCCAGATTGAACTCCCAGAAATCCTCCAGCCGGCCATCGTCGTACTTGGTCATGAGGAGCTCCCTTTTTCGTCAGGAAAGCAGATTTAGGTATTCTGGAAGGGTGCCGAAGCGGATGATATGCTTACTGTGTTCTTTATTAGATTGATCCTCCAACTGGAGCTTTTTAAGATGTGAGCCTGTGACCAACCACGCAGGCATATCAGGCAGAATCGTGGATTGTGACTCTATTGCCATCCGCCTCTGTCTTTTTCTTTGTCCGGCTTCGGCTGGATGACTTTGTACCATGCGTCGTAAGGCGTTTGGAATATTTTAAGCCGAAAGGCAGAAAGGAAGAATGACAATGCACGCAACGATCATCATGGAGGGCCGCCTGGTCAATGACCCGGAGCACAAGACTGGAAAGAATGGGGACTACTGCATATTCCGCTTTGTGGTCAACACGAAGCATGGAAATCAGGACATCGCTTCTTTCTACAACTGCACCGCAAACGAGTACATCGCAAATCGGATGAAGAAGGCCGGCATCAAGAAGGGCCGTATGATCGAGATCATCGGTAATCTGGCTCTTCGCCCCTACGCGACCGACGATGGCAACAAGCAGATTTCTGCCGATGTCAGCGTCCTCGAGTGGCACTTCACCGGTTCTAAGCCGAAGAGCGATGATGCGGACTCCTCCCAGAGTGATCCAAAGCCTGCGCCGAAGGGCCCCGGCAAGGTTCACCAGGAGCAGACGATCCCCACCGGAGACGACGATGACGACGATCTCCCCATCTGATCAGGACATGCATATATGGGCTGTAAGTGTGTTTCGACTCCTTACAGCTCATTTTGTTTTGTCCACCCAAATCTACATATGAAAGGAATGACATTTTGTGGCTAAGAAAAGCCGAATTGACGCCTGGTCCCTTATGAAGATCCTCGTGGTACCGTGCCTGTTCCTCTGTGCGATTTTCAAGCATCCCGCGTTCCAATGGATTGCGACCGGTGCGCTCGCACTTTGGGTTTGCTTCATGCTGGCGGAGATTATCCGCCCTCGCATTCGTAAGCGCAAGGACCCCACTGTGGGACAGAAGCAGGAAGCTACGAAGGAACATCAGGAGCTGCCCACGCTGCCCACGGAAGCGGATGACGATACCAAGCTGAGCTTGCTCAGGCAGGTTAATCATCGTGTGATGGAGCAGCTGAAGCAGAGCTATCCCACAGTATCATGGCTTTGGGATACGCGTCCTTCATCGGAAGATATCAACAGAGGCTGTACGAAACGTATCAAGCTCTATCACTGTGACCCCTTCAATTTTGGGGAGGTGACACTGAGCGCGTCTGGGAAGCTGGAAATCGCGCTCATTCAGCTCGTGCCTCTTGCTGAAGCAGAGGTGCAGCCGAAGAGTGATGAAGACTTGGAGGAAAAGGACATTCTCTCTCGTAACGATGTGAAGCAATGGTACACGGAAACAGGTATTGCTCTACTCAGCGTATTGATCGATGAGCTGAATGTGCAAGGCCATAAGCGGCTTGTCATTCATGAAAATGGTGATGTCCTCGTTACCGTCGAGGGAAAGGAACAGGCGGTAGATACCATCCCTGACTTTCCCCCTCGCCCCGCTTGGGACGATCTTTGTGTACTCGCTCGCGAAGACGATATCTCTGCAGAAGTGTGTAACCAGGAACTCACCGTGTCCTGGGCCTAACTTATTTTTCAATGAGGTGTGATTATGGCTAAGACCAAACTGTTTGAAGCTTGGAGCTTCCGGCTCCAGCAACCGGCGCCCTTTGACGACCCGAAATATGCCGGATCCAAGTCGATGGGCTTTTCCCAGTACAACACATCCAGTACAGCTCAGAAGTCCACGCTCCATGCGCCTACGATGCGGGCCTTGCTCGCATACGCCAAGCTGGTGAGCGCAACGGAGAATGGGCAGAGTGTCGATGGCCTCGGCGCCATCGGGCATCAGGGCACTACTTACCGCATCAGTGAGTATCGATCCGCCAACAAGACGGACTGTGTGGTCTTCAACCCCGTCACCGGCAAATTCAATGCCGCACAGGTGGAGGACGGCACACAGGCCTTGAAGCCCTATTCTGTTGGTGCCGGCAACGGCACCGGTTCGGGCCTCCTGTTCTGCCTCATGCCCGTCCTCAACGAGGATGACGAGTTCCGGCAGAAGTTCCAGGAGTTTGTCTCCCTCCTTGAGAGTGGCTGGGCAGATATGGATGCGGCATTCGAATGCGCACTGACTCTCTGTGACAATGTCTACCGTCGCATTGAGAACAGTAAGCAGCTGGGTTCTGATGGCGTCAAGATCTCCATCCCTACGACTGGCAATATCTCCGTCATTACCCAGATGGCCATGGACAGCGGCAACTACGCTCCCACCGGCGCCTCTTATGGGGAGTTCACCATCATGCAGATGTCCGGGACACCTACGGCGAAAGCGTCTTCCTTCCAGAAGGAGGATTTTGTAGCCAAGTACGCGCTCTCCAACCGTACTCTTACGGCACGAGAGTTGGCAATGGTGCCCACGCTGCCCGACTGGTACATCATCCCCAAAGAGGTCGTCCGTGTCTGTGAGCACGCCAAAGTCACTACGGCATCCAGCCAGCCAATGCGTAACTTCCTGTTCCGGGGCGAGGCTGGTACCGGCAAGACCATGGGCGCACAGGCAATCGCAGCAGGGCTCAATCTGCCCTACACGCTTATGACCTGCAGCGCCAACACGGAGATCACCGACCTGGTTGGTCAGTTCATTCCTGATACGGGTAATTTCCAGAGCGGCTCAAACTGCACGGAACTTCCCAAAATCTCCGATATCACGATGCATCCGCCCAGTGTTTACATGATGCTGACCGGTGAGTACGACGAGAAGAAGACGGAAGACGATGTGCTGCAGAAGCTCATCGAGATTGCTGTTGGAAATCTGGTGGAGAAGGAAGAAACGCCCGGCCAGCGCATCCGCTATGTGGATACACCTCTCGTTGAGGCGATCCGGCACGGCTATGTTTGTGAATTGCAGGAGCCTTCCTGTATCGCAAACCCCGGCGTTCTGGTCGGCTTGAACTCTCTGCTGGATAACTGCCAGGTGATCACTCTGCCCACCGGAGAGCGTGTAAAACGCCACCCGGATACGGTGATCGTAGTCACGACCAACTCGGACTACTCCGGATGTCGCGACATGAACCAGAGCGTGATTTCCCGTATGGATCTGATCTATGACATGGAAGCTCCCGACTTGAACACGATGGTGAAACGCGTCATGAATGTCACCGGTTTTACCGATGAGCAGGAGGCGACGAAGATGGCCATTGTCGTGCGTGATGTCGCTGAGCGCTGCCGCCAGACCATGATTACGGACGGCAGCTGCGGTATGCGTGAGTTCAAGAGTTGGGTGCTGTCCACCATGGTAACTCATGACCCGTATGAGTCAGCCTTGTCCACCATCATTTCCTCTGCCTCTGCGGATCCGGATAATCGTGCCGAACTGATCTCTGCGTGTTTGGAGCCCCAGTACACAAGAACAATTTGACGAAAGAGGTGTTTATTGATGAAAGTCGAAAGAGAATCCTTTGTCCGTTTTGCCGTTGCGGTTGCTTTGGCCTGCTATGACCTGCCCGCAGATCGGGCCATGACCTCCGACGAGGGCGCAAGGCTCGTGAAGGGGGTCATCGACATGGCACTCGGCCCTGCTGCGTCTGGCGTGCTCGTTGAGCCTATGCGGAACTATCCTCCCTCCGGGAAGATGCCGCTGATCATCAGCGTGGCCGGCGTCCAGCAGCACCTGTTCTGGTTCTACCCCCAGCAGCCCTTCGAGGAGATGTGTGAAACGCTCTCAGCGATGCTCAATGAGATCCCCGTCACCGGTGACAGTGTCCCGGCGTGATCGGAGGAACTGCGTATGAGAACATCACATCGACAGATCCGAAAGCGGATCCTTGACGCAAAAAGCAAGATATCAGATGAGGAGTTCTTCTCCTCAAGAGCCTATAACGGCTATCTGACCGACCTTGCCGAGGCGGCAACAAAACGCTATAAGCGGCCGCTGCGTGTGCGTGTTGTGGCAGACCATGACGATGATACCGTGGCTTTTACGGATTACCACGGCATTTATATCAATGCCTGCAACCACATCACCTGGAGCTTACCGACCCGACTGCTGCGCTCCATGAGTCTGGAGGGCTTCAATGCGCATGAGTGTGGACACAACCTGTTCACCGATAACCGCATTTGGAACAGCTACTTCAGCAAACTGGAGAAGGGTAAATTCTACCCGAAGATGCCTGACGGTCTGGACAGTATGCAAAAGCTCCATGCAGGCGACATCCTCGAAGCAGTTCTCGATGAGGCCGACACGGTTCCTTACCAGGTCATCATGAGTGTGGCGCATGCGCTGCAGAACATCTTGGAAGACGGATATGTGGATGCCAGGTATTCTTATGAGTTTCCTGGCTCCCCCGCCAAAGGGATCGCACTCAATAACCTGCGCTTCGCGGATACCGTGCCGGAGATCAGTGAGATGATCAATCGCAAGTATTATGACCACAGTATCGTACTCAACCTCCTGATCCAGTATATCCGGGCACACGAGGTCAATAACCTGTCCGGCTACACCGGTGAGTTCATTGACAAACTCTACCAGTACATTCCTCTGGTCGATGAGTGTGTCTACGACGACGATGCCAGATCCCGCTGTGAGACCGTGAGCAAGATCCTGATAGATCTCTGGCCAATGATGCAGCGCTGCTTTGACGCTCTGCGAGATAAGCAGAAACAGGCGCAACAGCAGGCTCAGCAGCAGAAAGGAGTCGGTAGCGGTAGTGGTTCCGGAGGCGTTCCTACCCCTGGCCAGTCTGGTAGCGGGAATGATGAAGACGATAATGGATTGCAGCAGGGCAAGCAGGCGGTTGAGGAAGACCTCTCCAGCCAACTCCCTAAGGCGGCGCCTAACTTCACGATGAAGACGACACCTGTCCCGAACAATGGCTCCTTCACGCCCGATCCTGGGCAGATGAATGCCATCCGGGCACAGGCCGAGCGTGTGATTTCGGAAGAGAGTGACCGCATTGCTGCCCATCTGACGAATAGTATCACAAGCAGCGGCATTGGCGGTGTGGATCAGAACAGCGAGTATGACGGCTATGACTACGAGCACGCAGCAGAGGACATTGAACGGCTTTTGGAGCATATGGCGGAGGAAAAAGTCACAGAGGAACTGGAGGAAGAACTCTCTGAAGAACTCCAGCGTGAGGCAAATTCCATCCGATATGGCAACGCGCACCGCAATATCCACATCACGGTCAATCGTATGGCTCGCGTGGATCAGGACCTCATCGACAGCTATAACCGTGTGGCTCCGGAGCTTTTAATGCTCTCCAAGCGATTGCAGCGTAGTGTCAGTTCCGCTCTCC
>ENA-UOOA01003091-UOOA01003091.1-human-gut-metagenome-genome-assembly--contig:-P61old-NODE-3091-length-21579-cov-5.500929_pt1 | contig 21579 bp, 14 predicted proteins | sample MGYA00242467_ERZ724014 | MGnify/ENA metagenome assembly ERZ724014 | reverse complement strand
GGAATCGGAAAATGTAGTTAAAAACGATTGCAATTCAAAATGTTTAATTTCAGTAAGTTTTTTCCCTTTGAAATGCGGGGCGATATAAACGCTGAACGTATGAACGAAATCTTTATAAGTTGCTTCTTTGACAAACGGTTTTTTTGACGTGGCAAGCCATTCTTCCATATAATTAACGAAATATTCATTTCTTGCTTTTTCTGGCTTGATCGATAAATCTACGGAGTGTAACTTTTCAATAAATTTTTCTTTTGCCGTTGCAAGATTTTTGCTGCTTGCCTGAATACAATGATAATTTATCTGACAGCGGATTTCGTAAACGCCTTCGGGTTTTTTGCGAATATGCGCGTGAATTTTATTTGTTTTAAATAAAGTTTTGAAGTGTTTCGGCATTTTATCGATCTCCTTCGGTGAAAAAAAGAGCAATGCGGAAACATCGCGCGGCTTTGGCTGCTCGTTCGATTTGCTTTGCGAAGGCAATAAGCCGCTTAAAAACAAAGCGATCCGATCCGTAGCATCCGGTAGAGAAGCTAAGGCTCGGATATAGTTTGCTGAAATTGTTAATTCGGCGTTTGTCATAATTTTTGCGTTTCAATGGTAGTTTTTTATTGGCATTATAATGAAAAAATACGACAGAAATAGTCGTATTTAAATATTTTTTAACGCCAAGGGTTACAAAAAACATACATTTTTTCTCCTGAACTTGTATTTCGCCCGTGGGCGACACCGAAAAAACATCAGAAAACGCCGAAGCAGTCAAAAGTCGGCTGAAAGTATAGGAAACAATGAAAAACTGTTGCCGAAAGACTAAAAAAATTGCGTGAAAAGCACGCAAAAAAGCCGCACTTTCAAAGTGCGGCTTACTTGTATTCGGTTGGAAATGCGGCTTAAAAGTTTTAAGCAATATTTTTAGCTTTTGACGGCTGAAGCGGTTTCTGATACAAAAACTTTTTGAATTTTTAGCAAGAAATAGAAATTAACTGTTGTTCAGAACGTCTCCGCTGGGAAGATGTCCGAAAAATTCTTTATACTGCCGCAAAAACGTGGTGTAAAAATCAAATCCGCTCATTACTGCCGCCGTTTTCGGCGATTCTCCTGCTTGTAAAAGAGATTGCGCGTAGGTCATTTTTTTTGTTTTGATATATTGCGAATAACTGATGTAGTAATACTTTTTAAACGCGTAATTTATCCACGAGGGAGAAACGAAAAACATTTTCGAAATGCTTTCCAAATGCAGTTTTTTATCCAGATTTTCGTCGATATACTGAATAATTGCCGAGAGTGTGGGATTGATGATTTCCTGTTCGGCAATGGGCTGAGTGACAGATAGCTGAATTATAATCAATTCAAGAAGATCTTTTACCATACGAAGTTTTAATTCCGTTTCGGCTGTAGTGGTAAGAGGTAAAAAGTCTAACGCGAGGCTACGGATAAAAACGTTGTTCCGAAGATAATAATGCTCGCCTATATTTTTCAGCAATGCCTGAATATTGGAATTGACATCGTTTTTTTTGAAATTGAAAATAACGCGTTCGTATTCCCCGTGCTGAGAACGAGGACAATGAAAAACGGACGGGGGAATGACAAGCAGATCGAAAGGTCGCAGGGACTATCGGCTGTTCCCTACGATATAATCAACGTTGCCTTTTAAAAGTAAATATATTTCATAGGTATTATGGCAATGCGTTGCACAATAATACGATTCGCCGCTATCGTTTTTGGTGTGAGCGAACTCGAAATTTTTCACAATGAAATGTATCATAGAATTAGTATACCTTAAAAAAGTGAAAAATACAAGTAAAAAAACGAGACGCTACGAGCTTATTTTTGTTTTTTTGTGATTTTGCTACCCGAATTGCGATTTTGCTATTGCTTTACGTTTTGAGAAAGTGATATAATTATGATACAATAAACAAAGAAAAACGGGTATGTTTTTTCGTAAAAAATTAAGGAAGTATTAGTGTGAAAAAAATCAGAGTAGGTGTTTTAGGCGCATTCCGCGGAACGAGTATGATCAATTATTGTAAAATTGCGGATAACGCCGAAGTGGTAGCTATTTGCGATAAGTGGAAAGAAGGGCTTGACACTCAAAAGGGAATAAATAAAGATTTGAATATTGCTTATTTTGATAATTTCGATGATTTTATCAAATATGATATGGACGCCGTGGTGCTTGCAAATTATGCCACGGAACACGCGCCCTTTGCGATTAAGGCAATGAAAGCAGGAAAGCACGTTTTTTCCGAAGTTCTTCCCGTGCAAATGATGAAAGAGGCCGTGGAACTGATCGAATGTATCGAACAAACGGGTAAAGTGTATGCTTACGGGGAAAATTATTGCTATATGCCTGCGCCTTATGAAATGCGGAAACTGTATAAAGAAGGAATAATCGGCAATCTGGAATATGCGGAATGTGAGTATGTTCATAATTGTGCGCCGATCTGGCCGAGTATTACTTACGGAGATAAACACCATTGGCGCAACAATATGTATTCTACGTATTATTGCACTCATTCGATAGGTCCGATCATACATATTACGGGTTTGCGCCCCGTATCGGTAGTGGGAATGGAAAGCACGCTGAACGAAAGAATGCGTGCGGTAGGACAAAAAGGCGCCGCACTCGGAATGGAATTGATTACGCTTGAAAACGGTGCGATTGTAAAAAGCATTCACGGCGGCTTGTATAAAGATTCGAAATTCTATTGCGTGTACGGCGAAAAGGGAAGGATGGAAACGGCGAGATATGCCGCTAATGCCGGCGACGTAAGCAAGATTTATATTGAGTACGATCAGACGGCAGGAGCTTATAATACCGCTAAACGCGAAGAATATCACGTAGGCGAAAAAAATAAGAAAGAACATAATTTCGGACACGGCGGATCGGATTTCTGGTCTATGTACAATTTCATAGAAAAGATTCTCGGAGATGAAAATGCCGATACGATCGATATATTCGAAGCTTTGGATATGGCTTTACCCGGAATGTTTGCCTATCGTTCGATTTTAAACGGCGGGAGTGCGGAAACTATTCCAAATCTCAGAAATAAAGAAGAAAGAGAAAAATACAGAACAGACATTATGTGTACGGATCCCGAGGTGGCAGGAAAACAATGGATACCGCCTTATTCGAAAGGCGATCCCGATATTTCGGATGAGCTGTATGCCGAAATCAAAGAAAAATGGCTGAAAGATTTACATTCCGATACAGGTTATACGCACGGAGCTTTTCATCAGAGCGAAAGCAAAGATAACGGCAAAAAATAATCTTTGAAGCAAGTAAAAATAACGGCACGCTTTTTATACGGTTGGCTGTAAGCCGAAAGTATGTAGTAGGCGTGCCGTTTTGTATTTTACGAAAATCAGAAACGCAAAAAATGTTTAAATACTATTTAATGGTAATAACGGCTACGCTGTTATATTCTTTTCAATTTATTTTTTCGAAATTGTATCAGCGGCGGAAAGGTTCATCGTTTTTTTATTCGATGATTTTCAGCGCGATCTCTTGTCTGGCAACGATTCCGTTTTTATTCGTGCTGAATAGAGGGAAAGTTGAATTTACGTGGTTTTCGTTTACGATTGCACTGCTATACGCTATCGACGTGATTATTTGTTCTGTGTTCGGAGCTAAAATTTTATCGAAAGCAAATCTTTCCGTGTATTCGTTATTTCTGATGCTCGGCGGTATGATTTTACCTTTTTTGTACGGATTGACTATCGGGGAAAATTTTACGGCGTTAAAGGCGGTTTCGATTGTTTCGGTTGCAGTAGCAATGATTTTTTCTTTGAAGAAAGACGAAGAAAAAAAGCTTGACGACTTTACGATTTTTTGTTTTATCGTAATTTTCGTTACGAACGGCATGACGGGGGTGCTGACGTATATGCATCAACGATCGACGCTGGCGATTGTGAGCGCGGGAGGTTTTTTGATTCTTTATAATTTGTGCCGATTTATCTTATCCGCGGCAATTCTGTTCGGAATATTAGTTTACGGTAAAAATAAGAATCGGGAGGTTTTGATGATACGGGGTGCAGACGATACCGGAAAAGCAACTACGGCAAAATCGGAATGGATGATTGCCGTGTCGGCATCTGTGGGGTATGCGGTGTTGAACGGACCGGCCGTTCTATTTACACCCATAACGGCAAAATATATAGACGCAGGTATTCAATCCACCATCATTACCGGTGGAGTGATGTTATTATCGACGCTTAGCGGACTGATGTTCGGCGAAAAACCGACAAAAAATACATTTTTCGCGGTGTTTTTTGCCGTTTTGGGAACAGTTTTGATAATGATTTAAATGGTAAAACAACGGAGAAACGATTGCAATTCGGCGATTGAATGAAATTTTGTGATTTTGCTACCCGAATTGCGAATTTGCTATTGTTTTACGCTTTGAAAAAGTGATATAATTATGATACAATTAAGTATACGATCGGGAAGAATCGTATTTTTTAAAATTCGGATAAGATACGTCGGATAAATTCGCCCGAAAAGAAATTCGGCGGTCTGTATAAATTAAACGGATACTCTACTGCGCGGTGATGAAAAAGCGGCTGAAAGTATCGAAGGAGCAGAAAATGAGAAAAAAGTTTTGTAAAAATGCGGCAACTACGGCATTGGCGGCTATGTTGGCAAGCGCTACGCTTTCCGGGTGTGCGAGTTCGTCGAGCGATGTGAAATTCTGGATCGCAGGCGACGCAATCCGACTTGATATGTATACCCGTCTGACAGATGCGTTTAACGAGAGTTACGGGAAAGAACATAATATTCACGTGGAAATATCGACGAAACCCAACGGAAGTTACGGACAGTCGATTCAGGTAACGGCGGGTTCGAAAAACGGACCAGACGTATTTCTTGTGAGTGATAACGAGTTGAAAACCTGGCTGATCGGTAATTATTTCTGCCCGATAACGAATTATTATAATGCCATCACCGATATCGATATGGGAGATCTGATGGAAATCACGTATTCGCGTTTGTTATACAACAGAGAAACGAATACGTCGCATTCCGGCGATGAATTGTACGGTATGCCGATCGACGCGCGCCCGACTGCGCTTTATTATAACGAAAGTATGTTTAAACAGGCGGGAATCAAGATTATTTCCGTAGACGAAGCGGATATGGACGATTGGAACGCGGGAAAAATCGCGGACAAAAACGGGGCGAAAAAAAGCGATCTCGGAATTCCCGCCGATCATTACGTGCCGAAAAAGGGATATTACAGAAGTGAAAATCCTTACTATTACAACGGAGAATGGACAAAATCCTGGGTAAGTCCCACGAACGACGAAATTCTGGTGTTTAACAATCGTATCAGTATGAACTGGGACGAAATCGAAGATCTTGCAATGCTGTTTACCGGCTCGTACAATCCGAACGCGCAGACGAAAAAGGAATCTTCGGACGATCGGAAGGTAACCGACTACGGCACTACATACGGTTATTTCACGGAATGGTGGTTTAACTACGGCTGGTCGGTCGGCGGCGATTGTCTGCAAGATTTAACCGACGAAGGCGATTGGAATTTCTCGTTGCTCGATCCGAATCCGAATTATATCGTAAAGGAAGGCAAGACGTTTACGGGCAGAACGGGGAAAGTGTACCGGGCGGGGGAAACGCTTGAATTCGTAGATAAGATGAATCTTTCCGACGGCGAAATTCCCGTGGCGAAAAACGACGGCGATTATTATCACGCGAACGGCGAGAAAGTGGGAATCTGGACGGGCGTGCAGGAAGAAATGAAAAAAGAAGATAGTGCGCTTTCTCAGTTGGTTTCCACGCAGAAAGCGTTTCAGAGATATTTAAAGCTCGGCGCGACTAAAACAACAGATATCGACGGCGATACCGGCTTAAATATTTCGCCGAATCCGAGCGCGATGACAAGCACTCATCCGAGCGTTACCTGGTTCGTGTCGGGCGAACTTGCCATGCTGGCGCAAACATCCGATTATATGGCGTCTATTTCCGAACAGGCGAAAAAACGCGGCTTTGAATGGAACGTTGCTCCGCTTACGATTTATAAAGAGTATGCAGATCCCTCCGATCCGCAGAATGACGAAGTAGCGGCGAAAGGAAAGCAAGCGGGACATTCCAACGCGGCTTCTGCCGTGGTGAGAACGGACAGCGAGAAAAAAGAACAAGCGACGGCATTTATCAAATGGTGCGCGGGCGTGGAAGGACAGACAATCCGTGCAAATCTCGGGTTTTTCCCGAATCAGAAATCTTTAATCGGTCAGGTGCAATTCAATAACGGAATTGCCCCGAATAACGCGGTGGTATTTTCGGAAGCGCTCGAATATCAGGGCCCCGGCGACTGGTGGTATATGCCCGATCACGTGTGGGTTGAAAAATGGTGCGTTGATTTGAATTCTTATTTAAGAAACGGGCAAATGACATATTCGGAATGGTTAAACGGTACGCACAGTTATTCTATTGAAGGACGCCCTGTGGTGGAAAGAACGAATTCTTACTTACAGCAATATAAAAAATATTCGAAATAAGGCGGAAGAAGATGTCTGAAACAGTATTATACAAAAACGACGCGGTGAAAAAATTAAAAAAACGCGCTAAGCTACGGCGGGAAATCATCGGCACGCTGATGATCGCCGCGCCGCTGATAGGATTCATTGCGTTTACGCTTTTTCCGATGGTGATTTCCTTTATCGTAAGTTTTCACGATTTACATTCCTACAATATGAAATATATGGAATATTGCGGGTGGGATAACTATAAAAAGATTTTTGCGATCGGGAAATTTTCGGATATACAGATGCCGCTTTCTCTGTGGGAATCGATTAAAAACACGTTGTTGTTTTCGTTGTGCGTTCCCATCAATCTGGTTACGGCGGTGTTTCTTGCGAATATCATCTCGAAAAAATTGCCTGGGAATAAATTTATGCGCGTTGTATTGTTTATTCCGCAGGTGTGTTCCGGCGTTGCCGTTACTTTGGTGTGGCAATGGATATTCGAAGATAATTTCGGCGTTTTAAATACGCTTCTCGCTGCTTGCGGCGGGAACAGAGTGCATTGGCTTACGTCGCCCACGCCGTTTACGTATGCGGTACTGACAATCAGTTTGTGGCAAAAAGGCACAAACGTGATTATTCTTGAATCGGCGTTTTTAAACGTAAACAAATCCGTACAGGAAGCGGCTCGGATCGACGGCGCAAACGAGTTGCAGGTATTCTGGAAAGTAACGTTTCCCGCGCTGACGCCTTCGATTTTCTATCTTGCGGTGATGTGGCTGATTGCGGCGTTGCAGGAACAAACGGTGATGCAGATTATCACGACGAACGGCGTAGGTCCCGGCAATCGTGCGGTAACGCTTGTGTATTATATCTATCGTCTGGCGTTCACTTATACGTCTACATGGGGAATGGGTATCGCCTGCGCGCTTTCGTGGATTACGGCAATATTCATTATGCTGATCAATCGTTTGCTTTTTGCTTCGAGCAAGCTTTGGGTGAAATACGAGGATTAAACTATGGAAAATCAAACGGTAGAGTTAATTTACGGGGAAACGGCAGAGGAACGAAAAGCACGGTTGAGAAGCCGCAAAATACGAAAAATCCGCGAGGCGAAAATTCCTTATCATCTGGTGATGATTCTGGCGTTGGCGTTTATTTTCGTTCCGCTGTATATTATGGTGATCACAAGTCTGACTTCGGAAGTGGAATCTACGAACACGGCGTTTTCGTGGTGGCCGAAAAGCGGGTTGACGGCGCAGGGGTACAAAGATGCATTCAGTCGTAAAATGGGCGGAATTTCTCTCATCGGATCGTTCTTCAATACGATGTGGATCTATTTGCCTTCTACGGTGGTGGGGATTTTTATGAGCGCGATGGCGGCGTTTGCTTTCGCGAAATTAGATTTCAAATTAAATAAACCCGCGTTTGCGTTACTGATGACGGGGTTGACGTTGCCAAACTGTATGGGAACGATTTCGTCTTTCTTAATTTTCGATAAAATCGGCTGGGTGAACACGCCGTTCCCTTTGATGGTACCGAGAATGTTGGGTACGATCGGCGTGATTTTCTTTTTGCGGCAGTTTTATATGGGGATTCCGAACGATCTCATCGGCGCGGGACGGGTGGACGGACTCGGTGAAATCGGCATATTTTTCTACATTATGCTTCCGATTTCCATTCCCGCCCTGATTTCTCAGTTTATTTTGCAATTTATTGTGGGATACAACGATTTCCTTGGGCCGTTGCTCTATTTGCAGGACGCGCGTACATACACATTGCAGATCGCTTTGTCGTTCTTTACCGAAGCGTATATGCAAAACTGGACGTTGCGTATGGCGGGGTGCGTGATTGCAATGACGCCGCTTTTGCTTCTTTATCTTGTTTCACAAAAGTATATGCTGAAAGGCGTGGCGATTTCTTCGGGCTTGAAGGGTTGAACGATTATAGGAAAAGGAGAAAATAATGAAGAAAAGAATTTTGATTACTGCATTGGCGTGCGGCTTGATGTTTTCGTTTTCAGGCTGCGGAAAAGTGAAAGTGGAAGGCTTTGAACTCAGCCATTACGACGGCTCGGACTTTTCGAACGGGTACGATTCCGATTTATTGTACAAAAACACGTCGGAATTTCTGGGCGGAGACAGCGGCGTAATCTGGGTGAGCGAGGAAGAAGATCCCGAATACGGCGGGTATTTTTATCAATATATGTCGGAATGCGCTTCCGTGAACAACGGCGGCACTCCCGACGATATTCACGGCGATATCGCGACGGATTCTTCGACGGCGGCTTACACTACGCACATTGCGATTTCGCGCTCGAAAGATATGTATGATTGGGAGCTTTGCGGCGTGCTGAATAACGGCTACGGATTAAAAGCGGGAATGAAAGCTTTTACCGAGGGCGGCATTTGGGCGCCGGAAACGATCCGCGATCCGAAAACGGGAAAATATTTTATGTATTTCGGCGGGCGTTCTTCTGCATATTATCGGGAACATTACGAAGAAAGATACGGCTCGGAACCTGTTTTGGGCGTAAACAATCAGGTATGGGTGGCGGGAATCGCTGTTTCCGATACGCCCGTAGGTCCGTTTGAACTTGTAACAAGCGAAAAATATTACGGCGGGAAAGCTAATTTAAACGGGGAATATTTAACGGAAGAAACGCCTGCGTTCGATTTCGTAAAATGGTACGGGGCGGACTGCGCATTTAACAGATATTGCACCGATCTTGCGCCGTTTTTCGATGAAAACGGGGATTTGTACGTGGTGTTTAACGCACAGGAATCGAGTATCGATTCCTGGGGCATTAAAATGAAAGATATGGTTACGCCCGATTATTCCACCATCACCCTTCTGATGACGGCGGGCGGCGGCGGAAACCCGTATGCGGGGGACGACGGGGAAGCGGATTCTTCGAAACCGTGGCGGGACGGAAAGATTGCCGCGCCCGTGCGCGTGGAATATAAGGGAAAAGCGGCGAACAATTCCGCAATCACGCCCGTGATCGGCGAAGATACCGCGCATTACGGCGTAAACACGAATTATATCAACGATCCGCAGGCGCCGAGATACAAAAAAAGCAGTTATATCGAATGGGAGGAATGGCAGGACGGCACGCCGAACACGGAAATGATTGAAGTGGACGGCAAAACCGTGGCAAACCCCGCCTACAATAGCAATTCCGATAATTCGAAAGTACGCGAAGGCGTACAGGTGATCAGCCATAAAGATAAAAACGGCAGAGTGGCGTATTACCTTACTTATACGTATACGGGTGTGAAAAACGCTTTGTATAACGTGCATTTCGCCGTGGCGTCCTCTCCGCTCGGGAATATTAAAGGCGAGGAATATACCGCGCCCAAAGGCAAAGAATTTTCGATGTCGCTCGGGGTGGACGTAAACAACGATTATATGTCTAATCTCGGACACGTAGATTACGTGGAAGTGGACGGGGAGTGGTGGATTGCACATTGGGAATGGACGGTGCCGTTCGGGTCCGATCCTAAATACGATATCGGCAGATTGTACGCTTTATCGCCGATGACGTGGTTTGACGATCCGAGCGTCGATTATTATCTGCCGCTTGCAAACGGACCTACGCAGTATTTGCAGGCAAAGCCGTGCGTTGCAACGGGATATAAGAATATTGCGGGCGAAGCAAGCGTGAAAGCGACGAACGTGCAAGGAGATACGCTGAAATATCTGACGGACGGTTATACCGTAACGAAGAGTATGTATTCGGATTGCGTATTGCAGGTGAAAAAGAAAACGGAAATCACGCTTACGTTCGATTCGCCGAAGACGGTGCGCGGAATTTTGATTTATAATTCGTATAATTACGAAAGCGCATTTTCGAAAATTGCCGCAATTCAGTTTGATCTGGCGGAACGCCCCGAATGGTACACGGGCGGCGGCAAGGGATTAAGCTGTTATATCAAAGATATCGGCTTCCCGAAAGCGTATAAAGAAAACGAGAAAATTCTGTATTCCGGCGTGCCTTCCGTGGCTACGTTTAACGAAATTAAAGTAAACAGTATCACAATAACAATTTCCGATCATCTCGGGAATGCAAACACGCTGAATATCGCCGAAATTATGGTGCTTGGCAAGTAAGGAGGAAAATATGAGAAACAGGATAAAAAATTCTTTGTTAATCGGTCTTTCCGCAATGATGACGGGCGCGTTTGCGGCGGCGTGCGCGGCTTGCTCTAAAGAGGAAGGCAAAAGTCCCGAATATACGTATAATTATGCCGCTCCGCTTCATTCGGAATGCGATCCGTTTATGTCGATAGACGGAAAACTCGACGAGGAAGCGTGGCAAGGGCAGAATTATTTGTATTGGTGCGGCAGCGAATCGCAATGCGAAGTGAAAGCCACAACGGTGTTTACGCACAAAGGCTTGTATTTGGGGTTAATGGCGAACGATACCGCGGTAAGATGGAGTAACCGTTATGCGGTAAGCGAAAACAGCGGATTTGAAATTCAGATCGTAAAAGCGGATGAGAAGAATTATAACAATAACGTAAACTACGTTCATCCGAGTCAGAGCTTTATGTTTAATATCGACGCGAAAAACGCCCTTTCGCGTTCGGAGAGAAGGTTCGACGCCGCGGGGTATTGTAAGGGCGAATTGAACGGTGAAACGGAGTATATCAGCGCGGAATTGTTTTTGCCTTGGAGTGAAATGAATTACAAGGAGGAAGAATTCAACGAAAACGGAACGCCCGACGCCGTAAAAATTTACGTCCGCTATACGGGCATTTCATACGGGATGGCGGGATTTTCCGATTACAATCAATTTGAAACGTATTATACCTATAACGAACACGGCTCGACGTGCGAGATTGACAGAAATTCCGAAACCGATACGGTGGGGTACAGCGTAAACGGGTGGACTCCCGGCGACAGATGGGAAATCGATCAGGAAAACAAAGTTGCCGAAAACACGGTATCGCGTACGCAGATGCTCTGGTTTAGAAAAGACGTAAACGGGGTAGCGACTTCTACGGGAACGCACTATCTTGCAAGCGTGAAAGTGAAAGCGATTAACGAAAGAAGTCCTTTCGTCGGGTTTATCACTTTGCGCAATAAAGTTACGTTCAATATTTACGGGGTGCAGACGAACGATTTGCAAAGCGGAAAGTTAATCGTATCTTCTGGGCAGAAAACGAACGGTATGCGCTCTGTATGGGATAAGCATTTTTCGAATACTTACGCGGAAAATTATGAGGGCGAGGAAGTAAACGGCGAAAAACTCGCAAAAGACGAAGTATATCTTACCGTAGCGAAACGCGGCGGCGAATTGTATTATTTCGTCAACGGAAAATACGTGGGAATGGAATACGACGTACGCGTTGCCGATAAATGCACCATAGGAATTTTTGCAAACGGGCGTACGATCGTTTCCGATTGGAAATTCGAAGATTTTACGAATAATACTGCGGGACTCGACGAATATCTGAATAATTATCTTTGGTTCGTAACGCAACAAGACGATTCGCACGGCTATATCGTAACGGATAAAACGGTTGCGAAGCACGGCGATTCCGTGAATATCGGAGTTATGCCGAAACCAGGATATATTCTTACGAAACTTACGTTGAACGGTAAAGACTACCTGAATTACTTTCTTGAAAACGCCGACGATAACGCCGCGTTTGTGTGGAAGCCCGAAAGTAATCTTCATATAGAAGCGAAATTCGGAAAATTGCCGAAAGAAGGATTGATAGATATTGCTTTTGTGCTGGACGGCGACGACGGCGCCAAGGCGTACGGGGCAACGTATATCATACGCGGCGGCAACGATAAGCGGCTTGTATATAAGGGAGAGGCCAACAACAAAGGGAACATACAGGAATCTCTGTTGAAAGCGGGTACTTATACGATTGACGAGCAGACGATTGAAATTTCGGGAAACTATACCATTGAAATCGAAAGCAAAGGGTACAAAAAAATGAACGCCTCTTTCGAATTGCCGCAGGATTTTTCGGGCGACAGACTGGAAAAGACGCTGACGCTGGAATCGTATCCTTACGGAAGCGTTACGGTAAACGGGAAAACGGCGGCTTCGAAAGGCACGGGAATTTACGATTACAATAGTAAAAACGACAATATTTACACATCGGACGATTCGTTTATAAACTTTAACACGCAGTATCTGAAAAACACGGTGTTTACGGGAGATTACATTTTCAAAGCGGAAGTATCTCTTACAGAAGACTCGAAAATCGCGAACGGAAGATACGGCTCGATTGTAGGCTATGCGATGTCTTCGGGCGGACGATATATCGAATTGAAAACCGCTTCGTGGATTGCCGATAAACTGTATCTGAATTTAAACAGCAGTTGCGAAATAGGACTTTCCGGTTTCCCCGTTACGAACGAAGCGGGAAATACGGGCTTTTACAAGAACGGCGCATGCAAGAATTTTACGGTTTCGCGCTATAAAGACGTGATTTACGTAACGAACAACGAAGGTATCCTTTGCTTCACGATGAGCGAAAAAGGCATCGAACTGTATCATTCCGCTCTTGTAGAGGGCGGCGCAAGGTTCGATACGTTTAACAAGGGCGTAAAACAGTTCTTTAAAGACGGTACGGAAAACGCGTTTGCGTTATATAATTTGCGGAGTAACGAGGGCGGCGGCGCGTATCGATTTGCTTACGATTTCGAAATCAATCCGAAAGATTTGTCCGACGTGTTGAAAACGGCGACGGTAGATTTGAAATCGGGCGAATTGTATAATCTGGATGCGAGCGGAACGGCTGTGGGTAACGCTTATATCTGCGGTATTCCCGTTACGCTGACGTTTACAACTGTACCCGCAAAATATAATTATTGCGTAACGGTAGAATACGAAGACGGTGAAAAAGAACGTATTCTCGGCGAGTACGATAAAGCGAAGGGCGAATATCGCGTAACGACGAATCTTCTCGGCAATGCAACCGTATGGCTGGAACAGTACGATCTTGGCGAAGCAACGGCAAACGGGGAAATCTTAACCGCGCCTCGCGGAGACGCGCTTACGAAAAACGCCGACGGAACGTATCAGAGCGAGTACAAGCAAAATCGCGACGTATTGCAATATTATTCCGATATGAAAGCGACGGGCGATTTTATTCTTAATGCCGAAATTATGGTTGTGGGCGATACTGCGCCCGAAAGAATCGACGCGGGGCGCGTAGGATCCGGCGTGGGAATCGTACTTGCCTGCGGAACGGATAAAGAGCTTGTGATTTTCAGCAACAAAGTAAATCAGGATAAACTGATATTTATGGTAAACACAACGCGCGGCGGAACAATGGTGTATGCAAGCGGTTTCAAAAATGTGGAGAATCATTTAGGCGTTCTCGGCGCAGGCATTAAATTCTCCGTGCAACGCATCGGCAATACTCTTGCGATTTACGATAAAAACGGTCAGAAGAGAATTACCGTAAGCGAAAACGGCGAAATCAAGGCAGAAGCGGGTGTGGCTTTAACGGGGAACACCGAAGCGTTGAAAGCCCATTTAGGCGCAATGCTTTCGGCGGGAAGCGAAACGGCGTTCGGTATTTACCGCGAGTTTAACTATAAAGGCGAATACAGATGGAACGTAGGTTTTGCGCCCAAAGCCAACGGCGAAGATTTATCGGTATCGCGCGGCGATCCGCTTACGAAAAACGCGGACGGAACGTATCGGAACATATACTCGCAGATGAGCGATATTCTGCAATATTATCCCGATATGAAAGCGACGGGCGATTTCACGTTCGACGCCGAAGTTACCGTTACGGGCAACACCAAGCCCGAAAGAAAAGACGCGAACAACGTAGGATCGGGCGTAGGATTCGTTATTTCTTGCGGTACGGATAAAGAGCTTGCGATTTTCAGCAACAAGGTAAATCAGGACAAATTGATTCTTCTGATCAACGCAAAGCGCGGCGGAACGATACTGTATTTAACCGGGTTCAAGAATGTGAATAACCATCTGGGCGAGCTTGGTGCGGGCATTAAGTTCAGCGTGAAGCGGGCGGGTAACACTCTTGAAATTTATGATAAAAACGGCAATAAGGGCGTTACCGTAAACGAAGACGGCACGATTAAAACCGAAGCGGGTTTCGGCGTAGAAGGAAATTCCGAAGCGGTGGGCGCGCACGTTGCTACTATGCTGAAAGCGGGCAACGAAACGGTGTTCGGCATTTATCGCGAATTCAACTACAAAGGCGAGTATACGTGGAATGCCGCGCTGGAAAAAGCGGCAGATTGATTTCGGACGGGTTATGAAAACAAAAGGCTACAAAAGAACAGAATATCCGCGGCCGCAATGGCGGCGGGAAGAATGGCAATGCTTGAACGGCGAGTGGGAATTTTGCTTCGACGACGAAAAAAGCGGCGAAGAAAAAGACTATCCCGCAGGGAACGTGCCGCTCGAACGGAAAATCAACGTGCCGTTTGCGTATCAAAGCGCGGCAAGCGGAATCGGAGATAAGGACACGCACGAAACGGTGTGGTATCGCCGCACGTTCGGGATACAAGATCCCGCAAAGAACGTATTGCTGTGCTTTAACGGCGCGGACTATCGAACGAGCGTATGGGTGAACGGCGCGCTTGCCGTAACGCATACGGGCGGTTATACGCCGTTTCAGTCGGATATTACCCGCTATGTAAAGAAGGGCGAAAACGTGCTTGTGGTGAAGTGCGAAGACGGCGTGAATACGACGACGCCGCGCGGCAAACAAAGCTTTAAAAACGGCGGAAAGCCGTTCGCGTGCTGGTACGTTCCGTCTACGGGGATCTGGCAAAGCGTATGGTTGGAAACGTTTGAAAGCGACTGTATCTCGCGATATACCCTGCTTTCCGATATCGATAACGGCTTGATTTACGGCGACGTAACGCTAATGTACGGCATAGCGGACGAACTGAAAATTACGGTGAAATTCGGCGGCGAGCTTGTATGCGAAGAAAGAATGCCGATAGAAAAAAAGCGCAACGAATACGCGGTGTACGTAAAGCGCAACGGCAAAGTACGGCTGTGGGATACGACGAACCCGAATTTGTATTACGTGGATTTCGCGCTGTACAAAGGCGGAAAAATGCTCGATTTGTGCCACACGCGGCTCGGTATGCGTTCGGTAACGGTGGAAAACGGAAAAATCTGTCTTAATCACAAGCCGTTTTATCAAAGGCTCGTACTCGATCAGGGGTATTTCGAAAACACCGATTTAACGCCGCCGAGCGCGGAAGCGTTGAAAGAAGACATTTTGCTTTCGATGCAATCGGGCTTCAACGGCGCGCGGAAGCATCAGAAAACAGAAGATCCTTACTACGCGTATTATGCGGAAGAATTGGGCTTTGTAACGTGGTGCGAAATGCCGTCGGCATACGATTATTGCGACGAGACGGCGGAAAACCTTATAAGCGAATGGGCGGAAATCGTTTCGAACGCGAAAAATCAAACGAGCAATATCTGTTACGTACCGCTCAACGAAAGCTGGGGTGTAGACGCGATAGCAAAAACGAAGCGTATACAGAATTTTGCGGCGGCGATGTACCGTATTACGAAAGCAATCGATCCTACGCGGCTTGTATCCACAAACGACGGCTGGGAAAACATCGACGAAACCGACGTGGTTTCAATTCACGATTACGCCTACGACGACGCGGAATTTGACAGAAAGTACATACAAAGCGATCTGAATACGCTGATTCCCGCGGGGCGGGCGTTGTTTACAAGCGGCGCGAAATATCATGGTCAGCCGATTTTGTTTACGGAATTCGGCGGGGTGGCGATGCAATCGGAAGCGACGGGCGAAAACTGGGGCTACGGCGTGGGCGCGAAAGGCGCGGAAGAATTTTATACGCGCGTGAAAGGCTTGATTCGCGGCATAAAGCGTTGTCCGTTTCAAGGGTATTGCTTCACGCAACTCACCGACGTGCAACAAGAAGTGAACGGCATTTCAGATTACGGGCATAAGCCGAAATTCGATACGAAAACGCTGAAAGAGATTTTTGAAAGCGTGGAAGAAAAAGCATAAAAAGAAACTAAGCCTGCGGCAACCCCGCGGGAATAGAATAAAATTTATTTCAGGAGGAACGTAGAATGAGAAAGAAGTATCAAGTCCCCGAATTCGAAGTGAAAGCTTTGGCCGGCGCGGACATCGTAACTTCTTCGACGGAACTTACGAGCGACGCGAAGAAGCAGGACGGGACGTGGGAATGGAACCCGTGGGTGAAGGAGGACAACGTATAATGAAACGCGAAAAAACATTGAAAGTACTTTCGGCAGGCGCGGTACTTTGCGCGGCGTTTGCGTTCGGCACGCTGACTTATACGGCGAACGCGGCCGGCGGAACGGAAGCTGCTGCAAACCCTTATGAAAGTCTTATGCTGGAAACGGGCGCGTCGGTACGGTATGCGGATACGGCGGCGGAAATGGGCTTTTCGTATCGGTTGAAAATGCCGAAAGCGGACTATGAAGCGGTGAAAGATAACGGCGCGGTGTACGGAATTTTTCTTGCCCCGCAGGATTATTATGCGGAACACCCGTTTAATTCGGCGGCAGAGATTAAGAATTATTACGATACGGAAAACGAAACGCCCGCGGCGGGAAAAGCGAAACTGTACGATTATCAGGGAATTATGGGCGAAATCGACGGCGATACCGAAAACGTGTATTTCCGCGGCTCGTTGCTCGGCGTGCTTGACGGAACGGACGGAACGAATAACTTAACGCGCGATTTCCGCGCCGTGGGGTATGTGAAGTATCAGACGGAAACCGAGAGCGAGTATACGTATCATTTCGTGCAGGCGGAAAACGAAGCGGACAATATCCGTTCGATGGCGTATGTAGCGGAAAAAGCGATTGCGGAGAATGCCTTTGCAATGGAAACCGCGAGCGACGCGGAAAAAGCAGCGCTTACGGCAAAGAATACGAAACTGAAAGAATACTATATCGATAAAGTAGAAGAACCGTTCGGCGAGGCGGAAACGGGAGCTTTGCAGAGAATATATAACTGCGAAGACAAAACGCTTACGCTTCCGAAGGTAGCGGCGGCGGAAGCGGCGAAAGCGAATACTTATTGGAAAGATAAGTACGAATATACGTGGCAACTTGTTGCGGGCGAAACGAAAATCGACGTGGCGGAAGGCGATGCACTGAGCAATAGACAAGGAATTTGGAATCTCGTTTGCTCGGCTACGAAAAAAGCGGACGGCTCATCGAAAGAAGTTTATTCACAGCCCTATCAGGTAACAGATCTTGGCGCGACCACGGTAAACGGCGAAACGTTGACGACTCCGAAAGGCGACGTGATGATTAAAAACGCCGACGGAACGTATCAGAACGAATATGATTCCTTAACGGACGTAGTGCAGTATTATCCCGGCGTAAAAGCAACGGGCGACTTCGTATTCGAAGGCAAACTTACGGTAGTAGATAAAGCGCCGGAAGGGGCTCATCCGAACGTCGGTTCGGGAGCGGGTTTCGTCTTTTCGTGCGGAACGGGCAAGGAACTTACCGTATTTACAAACAAAGCTAATACGGATGGTAAACCGAGGCTTACGAATCTTATATTCCTTATAAATACGGCTCGCGGCGGAACTATGATGCAAGTAAACTATTTTGCAATGGACACCGGTTGGGTTCATATGGGACAATTAGGAGCTTCGATATCCTTTACGGCAAAACGATTCGGTAACGAGCTGTCTTTCTATCGTAATGACGGCACTATAATCTTTACTTTCCGTGCGGACGGAACGGTAGTCTCTCAAAGCGGCATAAGTGTTTCGGGTAACTCGGCTGCTGTGGGCGCGCACGTTGCCGCAATGCTTTCGGCGGGAAATGAAACGGCGTTCGGCGTTTACCGCGAAGTGTTGAAAAAAGGCGCATATAAGTACGAATACAATTTAACGACGAAAGATAACGACGGACTCGGGGAAGGAATTGTCAACGGACTCTCTTTATCTAAACCTCTAGGCAATGGGTTGCTTACAAAACAGGAAGACGGTTCGTATCAGAATAACTACAACGAAAGCGGGGAGATTTTGCAATATGTTCCTTCAATGAGAAAAACTGGCGATTTCACGTTTAACGCCGAAGTTACCGTTACGGGCAATACCGCGCCCGAAAGAAAAGACGCGAGCAACGTAGGCTCGGGCGTAGGATTCGTTATTTCTTGCGGAACGGGCAAAGAAATTGCGATTTTCAGTAATAAAGCGCAGCAACAGGATAACAAACTTGTTATAAAAACAAACGCAAACCGAAACGGATCTCTCATTTACTTGACAGGTTTCGCAAGGGTGAATAACCATCTGGGCGTTCTCGGTGCGGGCATTAAGTTCAGCGTGAAGCGCGTGGGAAACACTCTTGAAATTTATGATAAGGACGGCAATAAGGGCGTTACCATAAATGCGGACGGAACGATTGTTGCCGAAACAAATTACGGCGTAAGCGCTACGAAAGACAATTTGGCAACTATGCAAACGTATCTGAGCGGAATGCTTTCGGCGGGCAACGAAACGGTGTTCGGCATTTATCGCGAGTATGCTTTAAAAGGCGAATATAATTGGAAACTCAGTTGTAATTAAAACGGAATAACGATAGTTATTGATTTAGTTTATTCAGTAGCGGAAATAAATTCCGCTACTGAATAAAAAAGATATTTCACTTGAAAAAGGAAAGATATGATTAAATTATGTGCATTTGCGGACGAATCCGCAGACGATTTACAAGGGCAGATTCACGCGCTGAAACGCAACGGCATTATCTATCTTGAAATACGCAACGTCAACGGAAAAAACGTAGGCGATTTAACCGACGAAGAAGCGATACTAATCAGAGAAGAACTGAATAAAAACGGCGTTGAAGTGTGGTCGGTCGGCTCGGCGGTAGGAAAAATCGATATCGGGTGCGATTTCGAAAAATACAAGCCGTATGTGCGCAGAGTTTGTAAAATCGCGAAACTGCTCGGGTGCGATAAAGTGAGAATGTTCAGCTTTTTTCACGCCTATGACGAAAGCGAAAAAGTACATATTTATCTTGAAGAGATGTTAAAAATCGCAAAGGAAGAAAAAATTTCTCTTTGCCACGAAAACGAAAAGGATATTTATGGGGATAAGTTGTGCCGCGTTCTGGAAATTCTGAACGCGCACTCCGATTTGAAAAGCGTATACGATCCTGCGAACTTTTTGCAGGTGGGCGAAAACGCCGACGACACGTTAAACGCTCTGCTTGCTCGCACGGAATACTTCCATATAAAAGACGTTATCGCAGGAACGGGCGAATTAGTCCCCGCGGGATACGGCGACGGAAAAATCGAAAAATTGATCGGCGGGTTAGATGCGCGGAACGTAGTGCTTTCAATAGAGCCGCACCTTGCCGTGTTTAAGGGTTACGCCGATATAGACGGAACGGAAATGAAAAATAAATTTCAATTTAAGAGTAACGAAGAAGCGTTTGACGCGGCGGTTTCCGCGCTGAAAAAGTTGCTTTTAAAAGCGGGGTATCGTGAAGAGGACGGCGGCTTTAAAAAGTAAGCGGCGAGTCGGATAAACAAGAGAACGGAGTAAAATATGAAAAAAATCAGATACGGCATTGTAGGGCTTGGCAATCAGGGCTCGTACTACTTAGGGCTGTTTTTAGACGGAAAAATCGAAAACGGAGAGATTTCCGCTTTATGCGATCATAATATCAATAAATTAAACAAAGCGGCGGAACGGTGCGGCGGCAGGCAGGTAAGGGCGTTTTTAAATTATAAGGAAATGCTCGACGGCGGCGTGTGCGATGCGGTACTTGTGGAAACGCCGCACTATATTCATCCCGAAATCGTAAGCGAGTGTTTAAAGCGCGGTATTAACGTAATTTGCGATAAACCCGCGGGAGTGTACACAAAGCAAGTGCGCGAGATGAATGAAGTTGCGAAAAAAAGCGAAGCGCATTTTGCGATGATGTTTAATCAGCGAACAAATTGTGTATACAGAAAAATGAAAGAAATTATAGCAAGCGGCGGAATCGGCGAATTGCAACGCGTTAATTGGATTATCACTAATTGGTTTCGCACGCAGAAATATTACGACAGCGGTTCCTGGCGCGCCACGTGGAACGGCGAAGGCGGCGGCGTACTGATCAATCAATGCCCGCATCAAATTGATCTGGTGCAATGGGTGGTGGGCAAAATGCCGAAAACCGTGCGAGGATTTTGTCAGTACGGAAAATGGCACGATATCGAAGTGGAAGACGAAGTAACGGCGTTTTTCGAATACGACAACGGCGCGACGGGGGTATTTATCACCACTACGGGCGAAGCCCCGGGCGGAAACCGTCTGGAAATATCCGGAACGAAAGGGAAACTGCTTTGCGAAGGGCAAAAACTTACGTGGTATAAGCTCGCAGAAGATATTCTTGAATGGTCGGCAAAAGCGCAAGACGCGTTTTCGATGCCGAAAATGGAAATCATCGAGCCGGAGACGGACGGGAAGAACGAACAGCACGCAGGAATTATCAATAATTTTACAAACGCGCTGCTCGGAAAAGAAGAATTTTTCGTTGATGGCACGGAGGGGATCAACGGCGTGGAATTGATGAATGCCATCGAGTTTTCCGGTTGGAACGGCGGCAAAAAAATCGTTCTGCCCGTAGACGAAGACGAGTATCTGAAAGAATTGAACGAACATCGCGCCCATTCAAGGTTGAAAGAAGCGGACGATAATTGTGTGATCGATAATTCTATGTCTTACGGCATTGTTACGGCAAAATAAGGTATTTTTTAATGAAATTAACGTTCCGGTGGTACGGGGAAAAAGATTGTATACCCCTTGAATATATCAAACAGATACAAGGCATGACGGGCGTGGTAACGGCGGTGTACGACGTACCCGTGGGCGAAGTGTGGGCGCTTGGAAAACTCGAACGGCTGAAAACGCTTGCAAACGACGCGGGGCTTGAAATGGAAGTGATCGAGAGTATTCCCGTACACGAAGATATCAAGCTCGGCAAGCTCACGCGGGATAAGCTCATCGAAAACTACGCGCAAAATATAATAAATTGCGGCAAAGTCGGCGTGAAATGCGTGTGCTACAACTTTATGCCCGTGTTCGACTGGTTTCGCACGAATCTGTACTATAAGC
>ENA-UOOA01003085-UOOA01003085.1-human-gut-metagenome-genome-assembly--contig:-P61old-NODE-3085-length-21622-cov-128.474568_pt1 | contig 21622 bp, 19 predicted proteins | sample MGYA00242467_ERZ724014 | MGnify/ENA metagenome assembly ERZ724014 | reverse complement strand
TTTTCTTGCAGCAAGTCCCATTTGGGGCTTGACTTTTTCTTTGCAGGCTTTCATGAAATTATTGTTGATTTAAGTACACAAACTAATTTTAGCTGCGGTCAAAACCAAGCACGGAACCCTCACCAAAGTGGCGGCGCCGAAGGGGGAAAGGGAGCGATTGGAAATCCCCCTTGTCGCGCCTGCAGGCGCGATTCTCCCTGCTTCGATAAAAGTCAATAAACATGGGTGTGCGCCCCGAAGGTTTCCAAAGGGCGATCGCAGACTTCGTCTGTTTTCATTGCCCTTTGGTCGCCTCCGCAGAGGCGAAATCTCCTGCTTGCAGAAAAGAGCAGCTATGTCTGAAAGACCAGCAGTTCGGTCGCGCCCATTTGGCGCGACAATATGCAAGTGGTCGAATACGCCGCTTGGGGGCGCTCCTGCGGGAGCGCAAAGTTACTGGCAGGGACGCTTCGCTGCCTGCGCCTTTGTTGGCGGATTCCTTTGAAATGGTCACCCGACCAACAGTTGGGGCGTTGCCCCAAACCCCACAAGGGAGCTCCGCCCCTTGACCCCGCAAGGGGGAATTTCCCCCTTGACCCCTCCGCGCGATTGAGTTGGTCTCTTCTCCTTACTTCTTCCGCGTGTTGCTCTTTTGGTGCTTCGCCTAAGACCCTTTTCCGCCCTTATAATAACTTTATCAGCATCGTCTTCTGCTCATCCATCTCCACTACCACCAATCCATCCTTCTCCAATTGCTTCATCACATCCGAAAACCGCTTAAACCCGATACTCCGCTCCGTAAAATCCGGATACGACGTCAATATATCCGCCTTCAAAATGGACGGATTCACGCGTTCAAATCCACCGTCCTTATACGCCTGCAGCTGCGCCGCAAACGCCTCCCGCCAATTATCCTTCGTCAGCTGCGGCCGCCCTTCCGCCGATTCCGCGCTGTTCAGATTGACCATCATATTAAAGTTGTCATTCTTCACGCGCAGTTCGCCAAACCGCTGGCTCAATTTCGTCAGCAGCTTCCCGAACGACGAGCAGCCGTAGGACTTCTCGTTGAAGTCCGGGCGCAAGCGCAAAAGAATCCCCTTCAGTTCCGATGCATACATGCCGTCCGTGTCGGCGGACTCCTCCAGAATGGAGACAATCAGCTTGTTCAGCTCGGCTTCATCAGCAGCTTCCTCGGTGGATGCGCGATGCTTCTTCGGGGCGGCAGGGGCGACAGTTCTGCCGCTCACGCCCTCCAAGAACTGGAACTCATTGCAAGCGTTGATAAATACGGTGCTGGCGGCTTCGCTTCGGCTGATACCCAGCACGAATTTGCCCATGCTCTTCAAGCGCCCAACGAGGGGGGTATAGTCGCTGTCGCCGGAGACGATGCAGAACGAGTCGATGAGCGGGTTGGTGAACGCGACTTCGAGGGCATCCACGACAAGCTGGATATCGGCGTTATTCTTCTGCGCGATGCCGTAGCGCAGGGACGGCACGACGGTGAATGTATTGCTGAGCAGCAGCTCTTTAAGGTCAGAGAAGCGGTCGGTATAGCCGTAGACCTTGCCCAGCAGAATATCGCCGCGGATTTTGACCTTTTCGAGGATGGAGTTGAGGGTCGGCACTTTCGCGCCGCAGTTTTCGAGGTCAACAAATATTGCAAATTTTGCCATGGTGATAATTCTCCTATTGCTGCATTGGGCAGCGTACTATGATGATGATTGATTTTGATTGACTTGATTCCTGCAAGATTTTTTTGCAGGCTGCAGGGGGAAATCCCTGCGTCAGATTCGGAACGTGAACCTATCTCCACGAATCAGCTGATAGGACGTGTGGAGCGGTCTGCCATGCTGGTCGAACACAACCTCTCGCAGCAGCAGCAGCGCTTGACCTGGGTCAACTTCCAGCAAACGCGCCTGTGCGTTCGTCGCGTAGTGCAGGCTGATTTCGTGAATCCCGCGCTTGGGCGTAATGCCGCGCCCTTCCAATACTGCGTAAAGCGATTGGCTCAAATCCGCTTGCAGCAGGTCGCTGTACGCCAGCGGGAAACTGTTCGTTTCCAGCATCACCGGCACGCCGTCTGCCGTCCGCACGCGCTCAATCTCCACCACGCGGTCATCCGGCAGTTCCAGTTCGCGCTGGGTGCGCTCATCCGCGTGGGACAGCTGCGCGTGAATCAGCCGCGTGCCGGGGGTAACGCCCTGCATCCGGCAGCACTCGTGGAAGCTGTTGATGTCCCGCAGGTCGCGGCATAGCTTGGGTGTGCAGACGAACGTGCCTTTGCCCTGCTGCTTGCGCAGAATTCCCTCGTCCGTCAATTCGCTGATGGCGCGGCGGACGGTCACGCGGCTGACACCGTAGTGCGCGCACATTTCCTGCTCGGACGGAATCTGGCTTTCCGCCGGATACACGCCGCTGGACACATCGTCGCGAATGCGCGCCATCAACTGGCGGTAGAGCGGTTCGGCGTTCGTAGGGATGAGCCGGTTCGTCATCGGAAATTCGCCTCCTGCGGGGTTGTATACCCATTTAGTATAGCATTATTTATGCAAAAAAGCCATCCCCATTCTGGACAAAACATGTTCTATGGGGTAGAATGACAGGGAGAAATTCCATTCGGAAGGGAGCGATCAGCCTTGCAGGACTTGACGCAGCGGAATCGCCTGAGCGCAACGGTCGTGCTGTACCATTCAGGCGTGGAGATGCTTTCGTGCATCCAGAGCTTTGTGGACAGCGACGTGTATCTTGACCTCTATGTGGTCAACAATTCTCCGGGAGACGCCTCGCTTTTTACCGCGCGCTGGAACTGCCCCGGCGTTCATTATTATCCCGTTCGGCGCAACATCGGCTATGGGCGCGCGAACAACCTTATCTTTCCCAAGCTGAAAAGCACCTACCACGTCATCTGCAATCCAGATGTGACCTTTGCGCCGGATGTACTGCGCCGGATGATTGAAGTGATGGACGAAACGGGCGCGACCATCCTCACCCCGCGCGTATTGAATCCCGACGGCACAGAGCAGTTTCTCCCCCGCCGTGAGCCGACGATTCGCCGTTTGCTTGCCCGCCGACTGAATTTTTCTGGCGCGCGCTGGCAGCAGCTTCGCAGCGACTACACGCTGGAGGGACAGAACATCAATGAGCGCATGAACGTGGCGTTTGCGACCGGGTGCTTCATGATGGTGCGCACGCACGTTATCGCCCAGCAGCTTGGCGGCTTCGACCCGCATTATTTTCTCTATCATGAGGACAGCGACATCTCCCGCCGCGTGCTTGCAAACGGCGGCAGCATCCTCTACACGCCCGACATCTGCGTCACCCACGCATGGAAGCGCGACAGTGCCCACACCCTCCCCGCAACCCTCCACCACCTGAAAAGCACCATCCGCTACTTCAACAAGTGGGGCTGGAAATGGTAACGCGCAAGCCGCCGCTCGTTCTGTTGACGGCGTACAACGGCGCGGCGTACCTCCCGGCGCAGCTGTCGTCCCTGTGTGCGCAGTCGGTTTCCTTCACGGCGATTCTGCGCGACGACGGTTCAGCGGATGACACGCCCGCGCTGCTTGCCGCCCAATGCCATCAGGACGCGCGTTTCCGTCTATCGTCCACCAACGGGGTGCACCTCGGCGCGGTCGGCGGATTCTTTGCGCTGATGCGGGAAGCGGCTGATTCCGGCGCACCTGTCGCCCTGTGCGACCAAGACGACATTTGGCATCCGGACAAGCTGACGCGCCTGCACGCCGCCTTGTCCGACGCGGAAGCGCGTTTCGGGGCGGATACGCCGATTCTCGTCCACAGCGACGCGCGGATTGTGGATGCAGACGGGCGACCGCTGCACGCAAGCCTATGGCGGCATCAGGGGTGGAATCCGGCGGCGCAGTCCCTGCCGGAATTGCTGGTGCAGAACAACGTGACCGGGTGTCTGCTGATGATGAACGCGCCGCTATGCCGCCTGTGCGCCCAGCATCAGCCGACGGGCGACCTGCACATGCATGACTGGTTCATTGCGCTGACAGCGGCGGCTTTCGGGCGCATCATCCCGATTCCGGCGGCGCTTGCGGACTACCGCCAGCACGGCACGAACGCCATGGGTGCAAGCACATCGGGGCTTTTCCGCCGCTCCCTGACTGCACTGCGCACCCCCGAACGCATCCGCGCGCGGATTGCCCTCTCCTACCGCAACGCCGCACAATTTCAGCAAACGTACGGCGATTTGCTGCCGAAAGAGGCGCAGAAGGTGTTGGCGGACTTCGCCCAGATTCCGAAGATGCGGAAGATAGCAAGGGTACGAGCGCTAAGGAAGGGCGGTTTTCGGATGCAGAGCAAGGCGGCAAGGGCGGGGATGGCGGTGTTTGGGTAATGCGCTGCTTATTCAGCGTACTTTTTACAACTTTCCCTTGCGCACACCGCGAAATAGGTGTAAAATAAGAATGTATATTTTTCTGCCGAAAGGAAGGGAACGCTATGACACGACTGGAAACGCAGGTGCTTGACCTGCTCCGGGAGGACTGCCGTCTGCCGCTGGAAAAGCTGGCGGTGATGCTGGGCGTGTCCACCGAGGAAGTCGCGGAAACAATTGACAGTCTGGAACGCCGACGCGTCATCCTGCACTACGCGCCCACCATCAACTGGGATTTGACCGACCGTGAGCGCGTGGAAGCGATGATTCAGGTCAGCGTGACGCCGCAGCGCGACATGGGCTTTGACGCTGTGGCACGCCGGATTTACCGCTTCGAGGAGGTCAAGAGCGTCTATCTGATGAGCGGCGGCTACGACCTGCTGGTGCTGGTGGAAGCCAAGAGCCTGAAGGAACTGGCGCTGTTCGTATCCAGCAAGCTGTCTACGCTGGAAATGGTCACGGGCACGCAAACGTCCTTCGTCCTCAAGCGCTACAAGGAAGAGGGCGTCATCTTCGACGGCAGCCAATCTGACAACAGGCTGGTGGTCTCGCCGTGAATTACGACCGCTATATCAACCAAGCCATCGCTGCCGTTCCGCCCAGCGGCATCCGCCGTTTCTTCGATATTGCCGCAACGATGAAGGACGCCATCTCCCTTGGCGTGGGCGAACCCGATTTCGTCACCCCTTATCACATCCGCAACGCCGCCATCAACTCCATCATCGACGGCGGCACGCAGTACACGGGCAACCGCGGTCTGCCGGAATTGTGCAGGGAAATCAGCGAGTACCTCTCCGAGCGCTTCCACACCGACTACGACCCCAAGACCGAAATCATGGTGACAGTCGGCGCGTCGGAGGCGATTGATATTGCCCTGCGCGCACTGGTTGGGCCGGGCGATGAGGTGCTTGTGCCGCAGCCGAGCTATGTTTCGTACAGCCCGTCGGTGATTTTCGCGGGCGGCACGCCCGTCGGCGTGGAGACGACGGCGGACACCGAGTTCCGCCTGACCCCCGAAGCCCTCCGCGCTGCCATCACGCCGCGCACAAAGTGTCTGATTCTCCCCTACCCGAACAACCCCACCGGCGGCATCATGGAGAAAGCCGACTTGGAGAAAATCGCACAGGTCGTCCGCGAAACGGGGATTCTGGTCATCAGCGACGAAATCTACGGCGAATTGACCTATGGCGACCGCACGCACATCTCCTTCGCGTCCCTGCCGGACATGTGGCAGTACACCATCACGCTCAACGGCTTCTCGAAGGCGTTTGCAATGACAGGCTGGCGCGTGGGCTACGCCTGCGGGCCGAAGGAAATCCTGTCGGTCATGCTGAAAATCCATCAGTATTCGATTCTCTGCGCACCGCGCATGGGGCAGGTTGCCGCGCTGGAAGCCCTGCAGGCCGGGCGCGCGAACGACTATGAGGATGTGCGCCGAATGCGCGACAGCTACGACCGCCGCCGCCGCCTGATGGTGGATTCGTTCCGCAAGATGGGGTTGGACTGCTTCGAGCCGCTGGGCGCGTTCTACGTTTTCCCCAGCATCAAAAAGACGGGATTGGACAGCGAGACGTTCTGCGAGCGCCTGCTGAACGAGTACAAAATCGCGACTGTCCCCGGCACTGCGTTTGGCGAGTGCGGCGAGGGGCACATCCGCTGCTCCTACGCCACGGGCGTGGAGAAGCTGAACATTGCGCTTGAGCGCATGAGCGAGTTTGTCGACAAGTGCGGGAAGTAAGGGAAACCCAAGGGGCGTTGCCCCTTGACCCCAGCAGGGACTCTGTCCCTGCACCCTGCAAGGGAGTTCCTCCCTTGACCCTTTTTCGCGATTGAGTTGAGCGCACTTGCATACTTCTCCCGCGTGCTTATTGGGAAAACCCAGTTTTCCGCAAAAAAGGCTACTACTTTACCATGGAGGTTCCAAAATGCGCCGAATAACAGCCCTGCTGCTGATGCTCCTGCTGCTCCCCGGACTCGTTGCCGCCGAGGACGACTTCGACCTCGATGACATTCTCTCCGACGCTGACCCCGATGTGGTCAAAAACACATACAGTCAGCCGGGCAACGCAGACGACATCCTGCTCGACGAGAATAATGAGCCTGTCTCCATCTACGAGGAGGACGGCTCGATTCTCATCACGCTGACCGCAACGGGGGACTTCACCGTCGGCGGAGACAGCCGAAAATCCACCAGCATCTGGATGAATGAGCTGAAGAAGCACGATAACGACTACAACTTCGCCCTTGCGAACGTCCGCGACATTTTCCTCGCCGATGACCTCACCATCGTCAACTTCGAGGGCACGCTGACGGACAGCACCTATGTGCCGTCGGAAAAGCGCAATAACGAGTTCCTGTTCTCCGCATCGCCCGACCATGTCAGCATGCTGGTGGACAACGGCATCGAAGCGGTTGCGCTGGAGAACAACCACGTTCTTGACCACGGTCAGGCGGTCTACGAGGAAACGCAGCAGCACCTTGAAGACGCGGGCATCGTGTGGTCAAACAGCACGCACGTCGGCGTGATGGAGGTCAAGGGCATCCAAATCGCCATGCTCAGCTACCTGTGCATCGACCGCTACAACACGCTTTGGGATCAGGTGCCGAAGGACATTGCCGCCGCGAAGGAACAGTACCCGATTGTCATCGTCAGCTTCCACTGGGGCAACGAAAAGGACTACTCGCCCACGCAGAATCAGATTAAGATGGGGCGTTTGGCGGTGGATTCCGGCGCTGACCTCGTGCTGGGGCATCACAGCCACCGCATGAACCCGATCGAATACTATAACGGTGTGTACATCTGCTATTCGCTGGGGAATTTCTGCTTTGCGGGCAACAGCAAGCCGAGCGACATGTCCAGCTTCATGTTCCAGACGCGCTGGCGCATCCGGGACGACGAAATCACGAACGAAGGCTTCCGCATCATCCCGATTCGCATTTCCAGCCGCACTGACCGCAACGACTTCACCCCGACGCTTTTCGGCGACGGCGCGGCGCGCGACGCGGTGCTGACGACGCTGAAGAACAACGGCAAGTCGCTGGAATATGTGGTGTCGGAATATCCGCTGGAGTGGAAGGAATAAACGAGGTCGCCTGTCAGCAGCCTGCTGATGGGCGATTTTTGTGTTGAAGAAAACGCCACTCCACAAAAAACATTCCAAATACAATCCCCTTCGGTTTTCCCGCGAAACCGTTTTTCCTGCGCGCGCACGGGCTGAAAAATGCAATCCGTGCGCGTTTTCTGCTATCAGGACGGCGGAAATGCAGTCGTTCAGCCGGAATTGTGCAGGTGCGGCGGAATCCGCTTTCTGAGTGGTCGCATTTTCGCCCAGATTGCACATTGCATTCTCAACTCGTTGGCGTATAATACTTTGCGGGCGCGGAAGAATGCGCCCAAATCATTCCATCTGGACGAACAAGGAGGTTGCAGCCATGCCTGCGACGAATACCGCCACGCCGACCGAAACGAAGCAGACCGCTGAGCAGATTCCCCAGCCGAAAGAACCTACGAAGGGGTTCGACCCCGACTCCATTCGCGCGTTCCTGAAGAAGCTCACGCAGAAGAAGTAACCTACTCAACTACTCCGCCAGGCAGTTCTTACTGTTTGGCGTTTTTTTGATGACAGCAAAAGCCCCGAACGTGCTTCCTGATGCAGGAAGTGTCCGGGGCTTTCCTCGTGCTGATGGCGGGACTCGAACCCGCACGCCGCAAGGCAAGGGATTTTAAGTCCCCAGTGTCTGCCATTCCACCACATCAGCGTCAGGGTTGATTATACCACGGACGTGGTAAAAAGTCAATGCGGGGATTGGCATCGCAGGGGGTGCAGTCAGCAGACTGCAGAACTGCTTTGCTTTATCTGTGTTTCTTGATTTGTATTGTTGCAGGGGGGAATCGCCTCTGCGGAGGCGACCAAAGGGCTTTGCGGTCGCCCTTTGAAAACCTTCGCATTGCACTCCCATGTTTCTTGATTTTTATCGCTGCAAGGGGAAATCGCCTCTGCGGAGGCGACCAAAGGGCTTTGCGGTCGCCCTTTGGAAACCTTCGCATTGCACTCCCATGTTTTTTGATTTTTATGCTGCAAGGGGAAATCGCCTCTGCGGAGGCGACAAGTGGGCTTTCCGATCGCCCCCTTGACCCCTTCGGCGCGGACACTCCCATGCTGCTTGGTTTATTGCGTAAGTTTTTTAGGGTAACACCGCACAAATGAGGTGGTCGGCTGGCGAATGGATTTTTCGTCAGATGCAAATGCAAATTTCGAAGGTTTACTGGAGGTAAATCGAGGAATTTGCATGCCGCAGATGGCGGAAAAGGCATCGCCAGACGCGCCGCCGAATTGTGCGGTGGTGCCTTAGTTAGTGTACTGGAATTGCGTCCCTGCATCCTCACCGATTCGGCAGCAGCGTCAGAATCTCCTTAATCGACATGCAGTACGGGTCGGCTTCGTGGCTGCGGCCGTGCTCCAGAATCACCTGCGCGGTCTTCTGCATCGCGGGGAAGGCGCTGCGAATCAGGTGGTTTGCGTGGATGACAATGTTCACGCCGTGCGCCGCGAGTTCATCCTCCGTCGTCAGATTGTAGGTTGTGGGAACGACGACAAGTGGCGTTTTCGGGTCGTCCTTGCGGAAGGCGTCGCAGAAGGCGAACACCTCGTCCGGCGTTTTCGCCTTGGAGTGAATCATGATCCCGTCCGCGCCCGCTTTGACGTAGGCGTGGCAGCGGGTCAGCGCATCATCGAGGCCCTGTTCCAGAATCAGGCTCTCGCAGCGCGCGATAATCATAAAGTCCTTCGTTTTCTGTGCGTTTTTGCCCGCGGTGATTTTCTCGCAGAAGTCGGGGATGCTTGCCTGTTTCTGTCCCGCACCCGTGCCAAACAGGCTGTTCTTCTTCAGCCCCTGCTTGTCCTCGATGATGACGGCGCTGATGCCCGTGCGTTCCAGCGTCTGCACGTTGTAGACAAAGTGCTCGACCAGCCCGCCGGTGTCGCCGTCCAAAATAATCGGCTTCGTCGTCACTTCCATGATTTCTTCCAGTGTGTTCAGGCGGCTGGTCATGTCCACCAGTTCAATATCCGGTTTTCCCTTCGCGGTGGAGTCGCACAAGCTGCTGACCCAAATTGCGTCGAACTGGCGGCGGCCCTTGGGCGTTTCGACGGTCGTCTTTTCGACAATCAGCCCGGTCAGGCCGTCGTGCGCCTCCATCACGGACAGGCACGGCTTGTAATGCAGCAGGCGGCGGAGGCGGCTCCGGCGCGTCTCCGGCAGGGAGAGCAGCTGATCAAGGGTCGAAAGCGTCTCCTCGGTTGCGGTGTGCGTGTAGGGGAATTCGACGAGTTCGCCGCCCCAGCCTTTGAGCGTCTCAATGACTTTTTGCCGGATATTCGCCTGATAGCCGACAAGCCAGTCATCCCCATGCACCACAATGTCGGGGCGCAGGCGGTTGAGGATGTCCGTATAATCCAGACTTTCCTGCACGACGACGCGGCTGACGTATTTCAGCCCTTCAAACATCGCAATGCGCTCCTCCAGCGGAATCAGCGGATAATGCTTGTAGCTGGCGACGACCTCGTCCGTCAGCAAGCCGACGGTCACTTCGCCCAGCTCCGCCGCGCGCTGCAAAATGCGGATATGCCCGTTGTGCAGAATATCCGTCGAAAAGCAAATGTACACCTGCTTCATTCAAAGTACCTCCTGACGGAATCGAGTCAAGACAACTTCCCGATCCGCCTGATTGTCGATTTCGGCGCAGAGCCTCCCGCCGCACTCCAGCGGATACAGCGGAATCTCCCCTGACACGGCGTTGAACGCGTTCTCGGCGTAGCACTTCACGTCCCCACGCTCCACAAAGCGCTCGATTTCGTCCATCCAGCTGGAAAAATCCGCCGCTTGCCAGTGGTACGCCGCCTGACATTCCACGCTGCCCGCGTCGAAGCAGTCCACACCTACGCGCCGGATACGCCCATCCCGAATCAGCGCCTTGAAGTCCTTGTCCGGCAGGGGCTGGGTGGAATCCACCGCCATCACGCTTCTGCCCGACGCTGCCAGCGCATCCATCACTGCCGGATGCAGCACCAAATCGCCGTGCAGGCTGATGACGTCCTGCCCGCGCAGCAAATTCCGCGCCAGATACATGCTGTAAATATAGTTCGTCTCCCGATACTTCGGATTATGGACGAAGTGGAAGCGGATGCCACTGTCCAGCGATTCCAGATACGCTATCAGCGTGTCCGCCAGATGCCCCGTCGTCACCACCGCTTCCGTCACGCCGATGCGCCGCAGCAGTTTCACCTGCCACGAGATGATGGTTTCCTGTTCAGTCAGGCGGCACATGCACTTGGGATGCTCCCGCGTTTCGTCGCCCATGCGCGACCCCAGCCCCGAATTGAGCAGCAATGCAATCATGCCTTTTCCTCCCGCAAAAATGCCATCAGCGCGTCACGGTTCTGGATGGGCGTTGTCGTCGGGCGGCCTAAATCCGCGCGCGCGCCCACCGCACAGGCAACCTCCAGCATCGTCAGCTGATTCGCGCCTTTCGCTTCCTGCAGGGCAGCTTCCAGCGTCGCTTCGTCCCGCGCGTTCAGCACCCGTGGGTATCCGACCGCTGATGCGACCTTCGCTGCGCACAGTCCCCCTTCGCACACGGGCATCCCGCCGACCGTCTCATGCGCGGCATTGTTGATGACAACGTGGATGAGGTTCGCCGGTTTACGCTGGGCAATCACCGGCAGTGCGCCAAGGTGCATCAGCGCCGCGCCGTCGCCGTCCAAGCACAAGACGCGGCGGTTCGGCTTCTCCAGCGCGATTTCCAGCGCAATCATACTTGCATGTCCCATCGACCCGACGGTCAGGAAGTCGCGCTCATGCCCTTCGCCGCGCTTTTCGCGAAGCTCAAAGATTTCGCGGCTGAGTTTCCCCGTCGTGGACACAACCACATCGCCCGCATCCATCGCATTCAGCATGATTTCCGCTGCCCGCTCACGGGTGAGGTTGTTTTCATTGCCGTACGCGGGCTTGAGCGAGCAGGTCAGCGCGCCTTTGCGCACGACGAGCGCCGCGCACTGCCGCTGATTCAATTGTTCGCGCAGGAAGGCAAAATCCGCCGCAAACTGCTCCTCCGTCGTATCCTTGCTGAGGATGCGGTAGGGGACGCCGAGAATCTCCAGCTGCGACAGGGTGATTTGCCCCTGCTTGACGTGCTGCGGTTCATCGTGCACACCGGGTTCGCCGCGCCAGCCGATGACGAGCAGGCACGGCAGCTGATACACCTGCGCATCCATCAGCGACGCAAGCGGATTGACGGCATTGCCCAGCCCGGAATTCTGCATATAGCACAGTGCGGGACGCCCCGTCGCGAGGAAATGCCCGGCAGCGAGACCGACCGCGTTGCCCTCGTTCGCCGCGACAATGTGCCGGGGCGAATGAACGCCGTAGAGGGCGTAGAGGGAATCGCAAAGTCCTTTTAGCTGCGAATCCGGCACGCCGGTAAAAAAGTCAATGCCCGCCCCTTCGCAGGCGGAAAGAAGCCGCTGTGCATCCATGCAAAAAGACCTCCGTTTCTTCGCTTCTATTATAGCGGAAAGAGGAAACGGGGTCAAGTGCACTGTCGCTTTCTTCTCCTTTTCTCCTTTACAACACCCCTTCAAACCGCTATAATAGGACAAACAGAATCACGGAAGGAGCGTGTTCCACGATGTCCGAAGTCAAAACCCGCGCAGAACGCATTGCGCTCAAGGTTCGCCGGAAGCAGCGGCTCGTCCGCGTCGCGCTGGGCGAGGAGAAGGCGGATGTTGTCCTCAAAAACGCCGATTATGTCAACGTATTTTCCGGCACGGTTGAGCATGGCGATATTGCCGTTGCCAACGGGCTGGTCGTCGGCATGGCTGATCATTACGACGGCTTGATGGAGGTCGATGTCAGCGGCAAAATCGTCGCACCCGGCTTCATTGACGCGCATATTCACCTGGAGAGCAGTCTCGTCAGCCCGACCTCGTTCGCGCGCGCGGTGCTCCCCCACGGCACAACCACCGTCATCACCGACCCACACGAAATCGCCAACGTCTGCGGTATGGGCGGCATCGACTACATGATGGCGGCGACAGAAAATCTGCCGCTGGATGTGCATTTCATGCTCCCGTCATGCGTGCCGGCAATGGCGTTTGAGGAAAACGGCGCAACGCTGACATGGCGCGACATCAACGCCTATTTCGACCATCCCCGCGTGCTGGGGCTGGCGGAGATGATGAATTATCCGGGCGTGATGATGGGCGACCGCGCGACGATGGAGAAAATCGTCGTTTCACAGGCGCATCACAAGAAGATTGACGGCCACGCGCCGGGGCTGTCCGGCAAGGCGCTCAACGCGTACATGTCCGCCGGCGTCTATTCCGACCACGAGTGCGACACCATTGACAACGCATTGGAAAAACTGCGCAAGGGGCAGTTTATCATGATTCGCGACGGCACGGCGGCGCAGAATCTTGAAGCCCTCATGCCTCTGCTGACGGAGCAGTATGCGCACCGCTGCATGTTCTGCACTGACGACAAGCACCCCTACGACCTGCTGCACAAGGGGCACATTGACTACATCGTCCGCAAGGCGATTGCCCTCGGCGCCGACCCGATTCTGACCATCAAGGTTGCCAGCCACTACGCCGCGCGCTACTTCCTGCTGAACAACAAAGGCGCGATTGCGCCGGGGTACCTGGCGGATTTCGTCGTGCTGGACAACCTGCATGATGTGAATGTGGAGATGGTGTTCAAGCGCGGCAAGCTGGTTTACGATGGGCACGATGTGGAGATCGCCGCGCCGGACGTTGACCCGGACATCCTCGCGGGCGTGCTGGACACGTTCCATCTGCCGGACGTAACGCCGGAGCAGCTGCGGATTGGGGTCGCGCCGCTGATTGGCCTCATCGACGGGCAGATTGTGACCGAAGACTTGGGGCACGCGGAAGGCGTCGATAACGGCATCTGCCAGATGACCGTCTGCGAGCGGCACCACGACACGGGGCATGTCGCCAGCTGCTATGTCCGCGGCTACGGGATTCAGCGCGGCGCGGTTGCGACGTCGATTGCCCACGACAGCCACAACATCATTGCCTGCGGCGTATCGCCGGAGGACATTGCCTTTGCGGTCAACGAGCTGAAAAAGATGCACGGCGGCATCATCGTCGTGGAGAACGGGCAGGTGCAGGCTCGTCTGCCGCTGGAGTTGGCGGGGCTGTTTACTGACCGTCCGCTGCCGGAAGTGAACGAGAAGTTAGAGCACTGCAAGGCGGCAGCGTGGGCGCAGGGCGTAAATCGCGGCATTGACCCGTTCATGACGCTTTCGTTCGCGAGTCTGCCGGTGATTCCAGCACTGCGGCTCACCACCAAGGGGGTCTTCAATGTCAACACACTCACGTTTGTGGAGTGATATTCTGATTGATTTTCTTCTCCAAACTTGAGTTTTGGGCAATACCGCACAAATGAGTTGGTGCGATGGCGAATGCATTTTTTGTCAGATGCGATTGCAGAAATCGAAGGTTTACTGGAGGTAAATCGAGATTTCTGCAAGAAGCAGATGGCAGAAAAGGCATCGCCAGCGCTGCCGACGAATTGTGCGGTAGTGCCTTTGATGTTACAGAGGGTTTCGCCTCTGCGGAGGCGAGGAGGGGGCTTTCCGCTCGCCCCCTCCACCCCTTCGGGCTGCACACCCATGTTTCTTGGATTTTATCGGAAGTTTTATGGTTAGTTTCCCTATCGTTTTCCCAACCAACACAATAAACCTGTAACATGGGAGTGCGCTGCGAAGGGGTCAAGGGGGCGATCGCAGACTTCGTCTGTTTCTATTGCCCCCTTGTCGCGTCCGCAGACGCGAAACCTCCGCGCCGCAGACAAATTCTATTTTATTGAATAAACTCAATTTCAAAAAAGGAGCTGACCACCCTGATGCAACAGGAATCCAAAGCGCACCGTCTTTGGACGCTCTTTTCTTCCATGCTCCTCATCAGCACCTTCACTTTCGGCGGCGGATTCGTCATCGTATCGCTGATGAAGAAAAAATTCGTTGATGAGCTGCATTACCTGACCGAAGAGGAAATGCTGGACATGACTGCCCTGGCGCAGACCGCACCGGGCGCGATTGCCGTCAACGGTGCCATTCTCGTTGGGCGGCGCATCGCCGGGATTTCGGGGCTGATTGTCGCGGTACTGGCGACAATTCTGCCGCCGATTGTCATCATCAGCATCATCTCTATGATGTACGCCGCGTTCGCCGAGAACGAATGGGTACGCGCGGTGCTGACGGGGATGCAGTCGGGCGTGGCGGCGGTCATCTGCGACGTAACGGCAAATCTTGGCGGCAAGGTCGTGCAGTCGAAGGATTGGCTGAATCTGCTGCTGATGGCGGGCGCGTTCGTGGCATCCGCTGTCTTTCACGTCAACGTCATCGTAGTCATCCTCGTCGCGGCGGCGATTGGTGTTATCCGGGCGCTGCTGGCGCGAAAGGGGGGCGTATCCGCATGATGGTGCTGTTCCTCGTCTTTTTCCAAATCGGGCTGTTCAGTGTCGGCGGCGGATATGCTGCCATGCCGCTGATTCAGTCGCTGGTCGTGGAATCGCACGGCTGGCTGACGATGGCAGAATTTACGAACCTAATGACGATTGCCGAGATGACCCCCGGCCCGATTGCGGTCAACTCCGCGACATTCGTCGGGATGCGCTGCGCCGGGCTGCCGGGGGCGCTCGTCGCGACGTTCGGGTGCATCACGCCGTCGCTAATTCTCGTCACGCTTCTTTCCTATCTATATGGACGATTCCGTTCCGGGCAGACGATGCAGAACGTGCTGGGCGCGCTGCGTCCCGTGGTCGTCGCGCTGATTGCGTCGGCGGCGCTGAGCATCGTGCAGGTCGCGGCGGTGAAATCGGGCGGCGGCGTGTCCATCGTCGGCATTGTGCTGATGGTCGCGGCGTTCCTCGTCCTGCGCTGGAAGAAATGGAACCCAATTCTGGTGATGCTGCTCTGCGGCATCGGCGGCGCGGCGGCGCACGCGTTCGGCTGGCTGTAACGAAAATCTTCCGAAACCATTTGTCCGCCCTTGACAGGGATTGGTGCGTGTGCTATACTCCAAGCCGAAGCAGTTAGCTGTAATTAACATATACTGCGACCGCATCCTGAGCATCTTCCCCAACGGCACGCTGAAACTTGCCAACTACAGCAAGCTGAAGGATGGCGACTACGCTGCGAAGCTGATGGAGGGCGTTTCGCCAAGTGTGCCGATGCGTTCGGGCGTGCTGGGCGTGTTTGCCATCGTGCTGGAGTTCTGCGGATACGCGGCACTGGCGGCGTATGCGTACCAGAAAGCCCCGGTGTACGGCACAATTCTGTTCGCCGGCACGACGTTCGCGTGCATCGTCAGCTCCGCGTATCACTTGAAGTGCGGGCTGGCGGAGTACATGTTCCTCAAATATGGGCGGGACGAACGTGCCAAGGGCTTGATGCTTGACATGCTTCGCAGCGGCGCCTCCCTGCGCCTGTGTTCTCTGGGAATGATTACGTTCTACATCACGCTGATGGTTGCTATCATCACCGGCGCGATTGGCTTCCCGATCTGGGCGCTCGTGTTCACGATTCTCCCGATTTTCATCGTCATGTTCCCCCTGCAAATCGTCGGCACGCTGCATATTGCCGCGATGGTGTCAATGCTTGGCTGGATGTTCCTGATTTAACCGCAAAAGGACTGCTGCGCGGGCACTTTTCTCCGCTCACAGTCCTTTTTCTTCGTGCGCCCTCACTCGCGCGGATTTTTTGCAAAAATCACGAAAATTCCCTTGACAAACGCCCCGATTCGCGCTATAATAATCAATGTTGCGGATGACCCGCCGCAATGTGAGCTTCATATGGAGAGTTGGCTGAGTGGTCTAAGGCGCACGACTGGAAATCGTGTGTGGGCTTATACCCCACCTAGGGTTCAAATCCCTAACTCTCCGCCAGATTAGCATCGATTCGATAGAATCGGTGCTTTTCTTTCTATATATACATAAAAGCTATTTTCTGTGCTATAATATATATGCACGAAAGTGCTAATTTTAATAAGGAAAGTGCGATAGAATGGAGCAGACTCCTGTATATGATATTCGGACATCTGAAAATGCAATGAAAACATTAGTTGAGTTAACTGGTGTGTCACCGTATGTATGGGAAGAATATTCTTTTCGCGAAAGAGACTATCCCTGTACTGAAGATTTAATAGAGGAGGTTATCCAGAAGCACGGGAAATTTCCTGTGAATTATACAGATTGGACTTTCATATATTTTCATGTCACAACCAGCGCCAATCAATGTGCTTCATTCTACAAGCATGGTATATTGAATCTTGTACATTCCTACCAATGTGCTGATTCTGAATTGCGCAAGTTTTTGGATGCCCATGATATAAAAATCGACATTGAGAACCGAACACTCTGTTATAAAGCACAGATTTATGACATATCATATAGTGAGTGCCCATCTGAAAAACACTCAGAAGCCTATGCGTGTTGGGGTATTGGATATAGGTTCTACGGTGATTTTACCACATGTGGTTTCTTATCAACAGATGTGAAATTTGCATATGGAGGTAATGTTCATTTTCGCCCTGAAATCTTAGTTGACATTGATGAACTTTTAGGCACAAAGCTATCAGATGAATGGCGTATATCTCATAAACCATATGAAGTAGTCGCAGCCATAAAAGGCATGGACATTAATTACGTTCATAATAAAGATGACAGTGAAAAAGACAAGAACTTGTATTATCTTACAAAGGCATATTATATTGCTTTTGAGTCTCTTTCAGAAGAAATCATATTGTTGAAGAACGGTGTGCAGATACCACCTGATAGGATTATGGATATTCGTCCTTTACATTGCTGGAAGGACAACCAGAGCGTTTTCCAAAATCATCCACTCTGAAGTTCTGCATTTTGATAATGTTTGATGAGTGAGTATATTTTCCCGCCAGATTAGCATCGGTTCGATAGAATCGGTGCTTTTCTTTTGCCCTCGCAGCGAATCCTCCCCCCAGTCACCAAAAAGTGCCTCGCTAATAAAAAAGTGCGTACTTGCGCCCATAGCACAAATGGTGTATCCTTTCATCGTGGCCACAAGATAACCCCTTTCCCCGAACGCCCCACCTTGGAGGAACCCATGAGGAAACTGATTTCCCTGCTGGCGATGATTTTGCTGCTGCTGTCCGCTGCGCTGGCGGAAGTGAGCACCCCGACCTGCACCACCGTGACGCTTGCAGCCGGCAGCGTTCACGGCGGATTTCACCACGAAGATGTACGAGGTTTTCCCGGACTATGCGGGCGAAAACTATCTGGAAATGACGGCTGGATTCCTGTTCCAGGCGGAGTAATACTATTTCCAGATGAAAATTCGCGGCGCAAGCAGATGGCGCAGGTGAATCTGGAAATCGTATAAGCAACAGAAAGAACAGGCTGTTCGAGCGCTTTGCCCGGACAGTCCAGTTTTTTGTCAATATCCTGCTTTCAGCAATTCGTCCAGCAGTGCGCACTTGCGCTTGTAGTCCCTGCGCCACTGTTCAGCAAGGTCAGCAATTATCTTTCTTCCCTCGTCGGTGCCTTTCATGCGTTCCAGCTGCCGGATGACCTCGCAGTAGGCGGCGCGCGACGAAGCCGCTTGCATAGCGCGATTCACCATGTCGCGGTAGAGTGCCAGCGTGCGGGCGGAATTCCATGCCATCAGCGGGTCGAAATAGGTACACAGTCCCTCAAAATTGCCGTGTTGCTGAATCCGCTGGAGCAGCTGCTCCCACTGCTCAATGGATGCCAGCAGGGGCAGGCGGATAGTGCTTGTCGTCGGCAGTTTCATCAAACGTTCCGCCTCGTCGCGCCACGCATCGGCGGGAAGCGTCGCTCGAAGCGCATCAATCTGCTCCATGCTGTACTGATTGTACTGCTCAATGTACTGCCGAATCGCCTGCTGCGCAAGGTCAGGCTGATTCGCGCGCTGATAGAGCAAAATCAGCTGTTCGCGGCGCTGCTTGCATGGCATATATTCCCCGGCGAACGTCTGCAAATCCGCCTTGACCTGCTCGATGGCTTCCGTCCACTTTTCCGCCGCCATCAGCGTTTTCAGCGTCCGGTCATGCGCATACGGCACATCCCAATGCGAATGCCAGAAGCCGATGATGTCCTCCTGCGAAGCGTGCATCTGCTGCATCGTTTTTTCACGCTGATTCAGCAGATTCACCATCGCGCCTCCACCGCGTTCCTGCGCATTCGGCTTCCATTCGGCAATTTTCTCGTCGAGCAGCGCAAGATTCCGCTGATGAATTGCTTCGTCCCACGGATACGAAAACAAGAACGCCAGCGGCGCGGTGAAATACGGCAGCGGTTGCCACGTCCGGAATGCAGCGGCGAACCACTCGTACATTGCCGACTGCTGGGCGGGTGCTGCGATGGCAAGAATCCGCATCCATGCATCGCGGCAAGCGGCTTCGATATCCTCCTGTTCAAGAATTTCATCGGCGGATTCAAACATCATTGCCGTGTCGCAAACGAGTTCAAACGCCAGCATCGCATGTCCCGGCGTCAGCAAATCAGCCAATTCCGCATCCATCAGCTCCAGCAGTTCCTGAACGGGTGATTCCTCTTCTTCGTCATATTCTTCTTCGTCATATTCCGCGTATTCGTCATACTCGTTTTCGGAATAGCGTTCGGCGGCGTGAAGCGTCTGCGTCAGGGTGCGCTGCCAATTGAGGCGGCGTTCATCCGCACGGACAGGTGCATTGCCCTTGCACAGCATCAGCCGATTTCGGAGTGCTTCGTCCTTTTTCAGCAGCGGACGAAGAAAATCCCGAAGCGTTTCGGCGGACAGATCGTTCAGCTTCTTCTCCCACTCCGGCGCGGGCAATTCCGATTCCGGCAGATGGGTCGCCGCAAAGAGAGCCGCCGCCATATGCTTGCAGTTTGCGCCCTCTTTCGCAAAAGGGCAGGTGCAGGACAGAGTTGCCACGGCATCGCCTGCCAGCGTAATCTCAACCCGATACAGCCGCGTGCCTTCTACATCAGCAGTGATTTTCTCCTGCGTGCAGTGCAGATTTTTCACTGCCCCGGCACGCCAGTAATTGCGCCCGCGCGTAATCATCTTCGAGATAAAATTCTCTTTCCAGTCAGTGATGTGCATCGGCATTCCACCTTTTGCAAAACAGGCTGCCCGTTTTTCTCGGACAGCCTGCTTGCTTATTCCTTCGTCTCAATCTCAATGTCGCGTTCTGCCAGCCAGTTCGGCCAGTAGTCGTCGGTGTAAAGCAGTGCCTCGCGGGTGGAGGGCATCGGGGGCAGCGAGCCGCCCGTGGCGTAAATCAGCGCGGAAATCGGCAGAACGGTGTAGCCCTGCTCCTCGTAGTAGGTCAGGACAGCATCAAGAATTTCCCAGCTGTGATTCGCGTCGAGATGGCAGAGCAAAATATTGCCGGGCGCGAGCTTGGCGCGCGTCGTACCGTTCTTGATGCACTCCTCCACCGTATATTTGCCGATGGAGTCCTTCGTGCTCATGTTCCACAGCACGCACTCCATGCCTTCCGCGCGCGAAACGCTGATGACGTTGCTGTTCACGTCCCCGTACGGCGGGCGCATCAGGCGCGGCGAGACGCCCAGCGTTTCCGCCATGGTCTCCGCCGGAAAAACGATTTGGCGCATCATGCTGTATGGCCGTTCCTTCGTCAGCTGCGGATGCGTGTTCGTGTGGTCGCCGATTTCATTGCCCGCCGCCAGCACGCGCTTGGATTCCTCCGGGAACGTGCGGACGAAATAGCCCGTCATGAAGAAGGTGATATTCGTGTTGTGCTTCGCCAGCACTTCCAGCACCTGATCGGTGTTCTTGCCGCCGAAACCGCAGTCCATGCCGATGCCGACAAGTTTCCGCTCCGTCTCCACGTTCTTGACGGCGCGCTGTCCCTTCGCAACGACGGTCAGGTAACCGCCATCCGCCACACAGCGATCGCCCAGCCACACGCTCAGGCGAGTGTATCCCTCCATATCAGCGGTTGGGGTGATAGAGAAGCTCATGTCGCCGCTCGGATTCGACCATTTCGCTTCCGCCAGCACTGTACCTTTGTCATCGCGCAGCTGGAAGGTGTTGTTGCCCTTGACGATGGTGGATGAATTCGTCACCGTCATGCGGACACTCATCTTCTTGCCCACCGTGCCAAAGTTGATGCCCAGATAGAACTGCACGTTCGGCAGGCGCTGGATGGTCAGCGTGTGCTTGCCCGCACCGGTGTAGCCGTCGCCGCTCTGCAGTTCAAAAACGACCTTGCCGCGTTCCTCCACCACCTGCGTCGGAACGGTCAGCATGGTACTCTTCTGCCCTGCCGGGATGACCACGGAATACGCGCCGTCCAAGCCGTCGCAGGTCAGGGAAACCGTCAGGTCTTTGTCGCTTGCGGGCGACACGTTCAGCTTCAGCGTGTAATCATAGCCGCCGTTGATTTGCCCGTTTTTCTCGGCAAAGGTAACTTTCACGCCGTCCGCCAGCGCGACGGACATCAGCAGCGCCAGCATCATGCCCAGCGCGCAAAACCATTTTTTCATGTGCAGCCTCCATTGGTCGTCGATCGTTGATATACCTGCTCGGACATACACGTCCACTTCTATTATAACATTGATTGAAAAGGAACACAAGTGCAAAAAAGCGCCGCTCCGCTTGGCCATGCACGGTCAGGCGGGCGGCGTGATGTGTCAGAGGATTACTGCGCCAGCAGCATGTTCAGCACATCAATGATGTTGCGGCTGTTCTCCAGCTGATTCTCCATGCCTTCGACAATCTGCTCTTCCGCAGTCGTCTCATCCGCATCCGCGTGCAGGACAACCGGCAGCTGCTTGCCGACGAACTGCTCCGCGAAGGCGTCCAGCATTTCCTGCGTCAGACCTTCGACTTCATTTTCCAGCGTCAGCTTCAACTCCGTCACCACATTGTTCGCATCCAGATGCAGTTCAACATCAAGCGTGTATTCGTCCGGCAGCATAGACGTGATGGTGGTGGTAAGAACTCTTCCTTCAGCAGCGGGTTCTTCCGTTGCTTCGGGTTCAGCGGCGGGTTCTTCCGTCGCGTCGGGTTCGGCGGCGGGTTTTTCCGTCGCGTCGGGTTCAGCGGCGGGTTCTTCCGTCGCCTCGGGTTCGGCGGTGGGTTCTTCCGTCGCTTCGGGTTCGGCGGTGGGTTCTTCCGTCGCTTCGGGTTCGGCGGTGGGTTCTTCCGTC
>ENA-UOOA01003082-UOOA01003082.1-human-gut-metagenome-genome-assembly--contig:-P61old-NODE-3082-length-21636-cov-9.177286_pt1 | contig 21636 bp, 10 predicted proteins | sample MGYA00242467_ERZ724014 | MGnify/ENA metagenome assembly ERZ724014 | reverse complement strand
TGTTACTACTCACCACTTGCAGAAGTGGGAGTCTCAACTCAGACTGAGATAAAACGCATTTTGTGAATGACACGTGCGAACTGTAATCCCCATTTTACACGAATGACGTATTTTTGTGCATGAATGACAGAGAAAGCCAGTAGCTTTTTATCCCTGCTACGCGTATAATTTAACTTAAGCAAGAATTAACTTAAGCAACAAATAGATGATTCCTATTCCTTACTTGCTGTAGGGGATATTCACCATAAATATATAGTACTAAATACGATTAACAAAAGGAGGGTAAAGATGAAAATCGCAATCTGTGATGATGACAGACAGGAGCTATCCCATATATTGTCACTGCTGGACAGTTATCAGGCACAGCAGCATGTGACATTTACCATCTGCCCGTTTCACGATAGCCGTAAATTGGCAGACACTCTTTCCGAAACGCAATACAATCTGTATCTGTTAGATATCATTATGCCGGAAATCACTGGTATGGAGCTGGCAAAAGAAATCCGCAGCTTCGACAAAGCCGCGGACATTATTTTTCTTACTACCTCTCCTGAATACGCGGTAGAAAGTTATACGGTTAAAGCAACCAATTATCTGATGAAACCAATTGTGCCTGACCGCTTTTATCAGTCATTGGATGAAATCCGGAAAAAACGGGATCAGGAACAGGGCAGATCTCTTGTTCTGAAAAGCAATATCGGTGTACATAAAATCCCGTTAAATCAGCTTATGTATGTGGAAGCACAGGGAAGGAAAGTACTTTATTACCTTGCAAACGGAGAAGAAATTGTTTGCACAGACCGTTTTTCCCCCGTCTGTGACCAGCTGATACAATACCCGGAATTTATTCTGGCGCACCGTTCATTTCTGGTAAATATGAATTATATCCGCCTGATCAGCACTTCGGATATGCAGCTTCAGAACGGAACGCTTCTGCCTCTGGCACAACGAAGAGTTGCAGAGATCCGAAAACATTATCTCGCCTTTCAAATGGAGGAAATGCCATGACAAACCTGCCAAACACCTTAAATCTCATCAATTACGCGTTTGTACTGTTTTTTGGCATTACTGTATCCTTATGTCTGGCAGATATTTCTTTTCGGAAGCATCGCAAAACATATCTGCTGTCTTACCTTTGTTTTGGCATCGGGCAGGTAATCTTTTACCTGGTACTTGGGGAGAATCGATTATATCAGTGGTACCCGCTGCTGATCCATCTGCCACTGATCCTGCTTATTTATTTTGGACTGAAAAAAAGCATTTACGTTTCCATGGTGGCAGTTTTGTCTGCCTATCTGATGTGTACTCCGCGAAAATGGGTAGGCACATTTGTATCCAGCTTTTTTGATTATGATCCATTGATTGCCGATGCGGCAACAATCATTGTAACACTGCCGCTTCTGTTCCTTGTCGTAAAATATATGGCACCCCATATCATAAAATTAAAGCACGAAAACAAGACCATTCTGACACTGTTCCTGCTGCTTCCGTTGTCCTACTACATTCTGGAATACGCTTTTACTGTGTATACAGATCTGATGTACACCGGCGGTCCGGTTATCATTGATTTTATGGACAGTTTTCTTGTGCTTTTGTATTTTATCCTGTCGATTCTGACTATTGAATTTTCCAGTCAGAGGAATCAGGCAGAACGGGAAAATCTGCTTTTGAATACCGCTGCTGCTCAGGCACAAAAAGAGATTGCGCAGCTGTCTCTGGCAGATAAAAAATCTTCCATCTACCGACACGACCTGCGCCACCACCTTCATTTCCTTCAGGAATGTATCCGGGAAAACCAGCTGGAGCAGGCAATGCAGTATATGAAAGAGATCTGCGATGATCTGGATAAAATCCCAGTGAAAAGGTACTGTCAGGACAAAGCTCTTAACCTGATCTTATCTTCTTATCTGGAGAAAGCCACAGAGCAGGATATTCAGACCATTGTATCTGTAACTGCCACTGATTTTTCCAGATTTCAGATTCCGGATCTGTGCAGTCTCCTGGCAAATGCACTGGAAAATGCGATCCATTCCTGTGCAGAGATCACCGATCCAAACGCCCGTTATATCCGGTTGAAGATCTATGAGAAAAATCATCAGCTCTGTATCAACATGGCAAACAGCTATGGTAAAGAACCGGTGTTTGAAAATGACATTCCGATCTCACATCGCGCCGGACATGGAATCGGCGTGCAGAGCATGATCTCTGTTGTGGAAAAATACCATGGAATTTATGGATTTTTTGCCTCAACGGGAGAGTTTCGTTTTCAGACGACATTATAATGTATACAGGAATGTTCACCTCCTTTCTTTGTAGGGTAATTCAAATTCAACTCAGACTGAGATGAATCTATACCTTCATCGCCGGAAATCTCCTCATTCTAGTTGAACGCCTGCACAATGGCATCCTGCACGGAAATCGTTCCCGCGGTCACCTGCATGCCATCCTTTTCGTCCTGAATCATCTGATCCACTTGCTGCACCTGCAGATAACGTACGATCTGATCTTTCACATTTTCATATGCAATCTGACCATCGGCTTCTTTTTCGATACATTTCATAACACAGATTTTTCCATTATCTTCGTAAGGACCGTATACTTCCCCTGCGGATAATCCTTTTGCGATCTCCCAACGATTCCGGTACACGCCACTCATGCCTTCCTGCGTATCGAGAGAATTCAGTTCCAGTGCCTGTACATCCGCGTAAGTGATATTTTGCAGATCATCTTCGTTGGTAGCTTTCTGCATTGCCTCTGCTAGTTCTTTCCCCTTGGCTTCCGCTTCCACAACCTGATCCGTATTCTGCTGCGTAATCTCTGCATACAAAATCTGTACGTCATCCGTATATATAAAATCCGTCAAATGCTCCGAATAATACTTCTTACAGTCGGCATCTGAGGCTTTTACACTATCTGCTGTCAGAGCATTGGTAAGCTGTGTCTGCAGATTTGAATACCAGTAGCTGTAATATGTACTCATGTCAAAATTATTCAATCCATAAGTCGTATCATTATTAGAATCGTCCCCACGGGAAGTATTTTCCTGCTCCATTTTATCAGTCAGATCTGCATAGGTATAATCATCCGTTACCTGTTCTACCACAGCCAGATGTTTGATGGCATAGTATTCCTGTAATTTGTCCTGCACGATTGCTGCCAGCGCATCCGCAGGTGTCTCTCCGTCGATCTCTGTCGTCCAGAAATCCGGCTGGTTGACCTGATCCGTAGAATATTTCATCATGATCTGGTTTTTATACTGCTGCGCCAGCATCGCATATTCTTCCTGTGAAACAGGATCTCCATCCAGATACAACACCGGGTTTTGTACTTCATCTGCTTTTGTTGGCACATATTTCGCCATTTTGCCTGAACCTTGTTCCGATGCCTGCTCCGATGTCAATTCAGAGGTCTGTTCCGACACCGTTGATCCCGCTGTCTGATTCTGTGTATTTGTCCCGCATCCACCTGCAAAAAGCAATGCGGCAGTGAGGATTATCCCCACTGCCGCATGTCCTGCAGGAGTTCTCTTTTTCATTCCTAACATATAAAACTCCTGTCAAATATTACTTTCGTATGACTGTATCTAGCCAACTACTTTTCCGTTTACGATATGATAGTTAATTCCATTATATCTGGTATAACCATTATAAGAGAAATCTACCTTACCATCGCGGAGATACCACCAGCCGTTTTCGTTCAATGCGATACCGTTGAAGTTGAAGTTTACTTTGCCGTTTTCAATTCTCCACCAGCCATTTGCATTCTTTGCAACTCCTGTGTAGCTGAAATCTACTTTTCCGCCGCGGATGTACCACCAGCCGTTTTTGTTCTTCTCTACACTGTTGCAGTTGAAGTCAACTTTACCATCGACAATTCTCCACCAGCCGTTTGCATTCTTTGCAATTCCTGTGTAGCTGAAGTCTACTTTTCCGCCGCGGATGTACCACCAGCCGTTTTCGTTCTTCTCTACACTAATGCAAATGAAATCAACTTTAACGTCTACAATTCTCCACCAGCCATTCTGGTTCTTTGCTATTCCGGTGTAATTGAAATCTACTTTTCCGTTTGTAATCTTCCACCAGCCGTTTGCATTCTTAGCTACGGTATTTGTGTAAGTAACTTTGCTGTCCACTACATAATACCAATTTCCTTTGCCTAATGCTCCGGTTGTGTCTTTGATCACATCGTTTACGTTAAATTTAACGGTTCCGTCTGCTACATACCAGTCACCATGCTCATTGGAAGCAAATCCATTATATTTGAAATCTACTTTTCCATCTCTTACATAATACCAACCATTTACATTTTTCGCAACGGTTGTTACGTCTGTAGCAATCTTGTTATCTTTGTAGTAGTACCAGTTGCCGTCTGCTGCCTTGCTGTCTGCAAGTCCATCCGGATGTGTCTCGATCGGTTTCTGATTTTCTTCAGATGCTGCTTTTGCTTTTGCTACGATGTCATCAATCAGTGCCTTGGCGATCTCAACTGCACCTTCCGGATCGTTCTTGAGATCTACTTCTACCTCGTCTGCGACATTGCTTACCTGGCTCTGGTAATCGCTGATCTCATCTGCACTTAATCCTGCCAGCTTGCTGATTACTTCATTCTGAGCCTCGATATATGCAGCAATTTCATTTCTTGCAGAAGTTTCTTTTGTAATTACCTCATTTGCACCAATATCGATTTTTCCATCGCTAAGTGCTGTTCCATAGTAATCTACGGTTGGAATTGCAGCTTCATTCTTAACAAGCTCTTTACCAAGTGTATCATCTGTGTAAGATGGTGCTTCCGGAAGTGCTCTACCAGCATCAATTGCCGGGGAATCTTCCTGAATCTTGAATCCGTCTACAGTTCCAAGTGTTGTCTTGCCATCTGCCCATGTTCCAGTTGTAAAATCTTCTGTATTTACAAATTTCGGATCTGCATAAACTGCATTTTCATCATTTGCATTTGCTTTGTATACATTCTGTGCACTTCCATCATTACTATATACCAGGTTGTTTGCATAAGATACTTTAGAACTCATGCTATTTGCTTTTGCCGGTCCATAGAAAATATTGTTAAATACAGTTACATCTTTGATGCTTGTTCCTTCCCATGCGGAATCCGGTGTCAGAGCCATGGTGTAACCACCATTGTTCTCCCAGTACATGCTGTTATTGTAAATCTGGATACCAAGAGAACCATATTTACCAGTTCCCATACGGATCATTGGTGCACCATCGTATTTACCGTCATTTACGCTGACATTGTAACGTGCAATGTTGTTTACAGATGCTCCCGGTCCCGGGCAAAGCATCAGGAATCCGCCCAGATTGTCATGGCTGTAGTTGTACTCATATACACAGTTCTGTACGCCATAGTCAAAGTCAAATGCCATACTGTCGTTTCCTACTGCGGAACCGATAGAATGTTCAGATGTATTAAATGCTTCATTGTAACGGAAAGTTACATTGTTGCTATCCCATGACCAAAGTGCTGCATGGTTCGGGTTTGCACTGTAATCCCAGTTGCTGTCTGCAGAATTGTCGATCAGGTTGTACTCTACCGTTGCATCTGTTGTGTTGATCGGTACAATACCATCACCAGCTACATCATGTACATAGTTGTTGTTGATCTCTACATCACTGCTTCCGATCCAGTTACCATTTCCTGCATTCTGGTATCCGGTGTCACTGCTGCTTCCACCAACCAGTGTACGGCTTGCCCATACGCTCTCCATATAGATTGCCTCGTGGCAAACATTGTAAACTTCGTTTCCGTCAATCGTTAATCCTGCGTAGTAAGATTCTACTTTTCCGGTGTGGTTGCTGCCATCGCCTGTTACCAGAACGATCAGTCCGCCTGCGCCTTTATCTGCTCCACCTGCCATCTTACCATTGACATCATGGATCTTATTATTTCGAATTGTTACATTTGCAAGTTCTCCTGCATCGCGGTTTTCTACTACCAGACCGGATAACAGCTTGCTGCTCTGTTTGTAAGTTCCAATCTCACCTGCAGATGCATCCCAGTTTGTAATATCCAGATTCTCTACTACGATATTCTGGCTGTTCTTGATATGAACGGCTGCCAGATCTTCTTTTGTAGCATAAGTCCAGTTTGCACCGTTACCGTTGATGACAGGTTTTGCACCTTCACCATAGCTTCCGATAACAACCGGATTTTCTGCAGTACCTTCTGCATTTTTAACAAGTAACTGCTCACCATTCCATGTGCATCCTGCTTTCAGTAAGATTTTGCCACCTGCGGTAAGTTTGCGGATAGAAGAAGCTTTTCTTAATGTCTTCCATGCTGTCTCTGGAGATGTTCCATCGTTATCATCATTACCATTTTCTGCATCTACATAGTAAGCCACATCACCAGTCGGCTCATTGATGGAGATTAATTCCTCCTGTGCCGCTTTTACTTTGTAGATCATCTCACGGATCTCACGCTGTTTTGTTGTATCAGTTGCATTCTGCTTGAATGCTTTTGCTTCTTCTACAACTTTCTGGAATTCATTCCAGGAATCTGCTGTCCAATCTGCTTCTTTTAATGCTTCTACTGCTTCCAGTGTTTCATCAAACTCTGTCCAGTCAAGTGCGCTTTCTACTTTTACCAGTTTTACATTGTCTAAGTAACCCTGCGCACCATTATCTGCCCATGTAAAAGCATCTACCGTTGTAGCATCTGAAGGTGTTGTAAATTTAACTGTAAAAGATGTCCAGTCCGTTCCATTTGCGACCTGACCAACAGTCAATTTTTTATCTGTATCTTCTTTGTCTGGCAATACACTGTCTGAAGAATATACAACATAATTTTCTTTACCCTCGGTGTTGCTCGTGCTCTTTACGCGTGCACCAACAAAGTAATAAGAACCTGAGTTTCCGCTAACTTTTGCAGTTCCGGTAAGAATATAATCTGTATCCGGTTCTACCGCAATACCAGACTGGCTACTTCCGTCACCCCAGCTATGTGTATTTCCATTATCTTTCAGATAATGTGAGCCTTCCGGAGCCTCTGCATCTTCTACAACAGTTGTTCCTTCACCAATACTCCAGTTGTCACTTCCGTTTTCAAAACTTCCGTTCTGAACCATATTTGTGCTCTCAACAGCATTACTTTCTGTCTGAGTGATACCAATCCAGCTTAATACCGGATCGGAACCGGAAGCTTTTGTAACTGTTACAAGAATGTGATCGGAACCTTCCGGTACTGTCACATCAATATTGCTTCTATCCTGTGTCTTGCTGGAAGAAAGGCTTGCGCTTCCTGTATTCAAGACAGTTTTTGTGCCTTCTGCGTCTACAGAAGAAACTGTGATTGTAATACCTCTGGTACTGCTCCACCATTCATTAAATCCTGTAGAAACGGTATATTTTCCCGAATCCAGTTCAAAACCATATTCAATCTTTCCAGAGCTGGTTGCCCACCAACCTGTGTCGAAGAAATCTCCAGATCCTTTGCTTCCCATATCTTCAGAACTGCTTCCGCCGGATGCACCTGTTGTACTTGTATAACCCCATGTTACACCTTTGTCATCGCTATATGCCTGATCTGATACGGTATTCAACAGATTATCTGCATTTTCTGCAAATTTGGCAAAAATATCGGATGTATTATCTCCATTTGTATAGCAGTCTGCAAAATATACCAGTTTCTTCGGGCAGCAGAATACCTGAATTGTAAAGCTTCTGCTCAGATCTGTCAGTGTACCTGTCACAGTTACATAACCAAGTGTAAGGTCTCCTGCGCTTTCATCCATGCTCCAGGTTACCTTTGCATCTGGTGTATTGGTATCTCCAATCGTTACATCAATGGTCGACGGTAATACTTCTTTTAACTGTGTTAGATTTTCTGCTGTTTCCGGCAGTTTTGTATTAAGAGTAAGAGCTCCTTTGTTATCCAGTTCTTTTTTTGTCCAGTTTGCATAGTTCTTAAGCGCAATTGTATTATTTGCACCAAATTCAATTGGAAGCCATACATATCTGGAATCACTCAGATCTTTTCCATTATCTGGATTATACCAGCGGTCTCCCATGTAAATGAATTTTCCATTCTCAGCATCTACCGGGATTACACAGGTACTCTGTGTATCAAAAGTTGTACTGGAAGTATCTCCAATACACGGATCACCCATTCTGGTCCAAGGTCCTAACGGGCTGTCAGCAACTGCATAAGCAGCCTGATTCGGTGCCCATCCAGTACATCCTGATGTGATCAGATAATATTTATTCTGATACTTAAACATGGCAGGACCTTCTCTGGAATCTGTACTGCTGATGTAGAAATCTTCTCCCAGTTTCATCTCTGATGCATCTTTTGCAAGTCCTGTATACTCATCATTCAGTCTTGCAATATACATTACTGCATTTCCTTCAGAAGAATACATTACATATGCTTTTCCGTCATCATCTTTGAACAAGTTCATATCACGAACGTGTCCGCCCACAGAATCGAATCCATGATTTGTACGATCCGGATCAGATGCCAGCATATAACTTCCCAACAGTTTATATGGTCCGTTTACATTATCTGCAATTGCAATACCTGCTTTTGCTTTTGCATAGTTGGAACTGCTATCGGAAGAATACGGACTTGTTCCATCTGCGTGGAACCAGATCACATATTTTCCTGTCTTTTCATTATAAAGCATCTTCGGACGCTCCATAACGCAGCCTTCGGACCAGAGGTCAACGTAGATATCTTTCTTCTGTTCATCAGTCAAATTGCCGTACAGACTCTTGAAATAATCATCTGTTTCAAACTGGTCATAACTATCCATTGTTTTTAAAACAACACCTTCGTCTTTCCAGTTGTACAGATCTTTGGAGGAATACATATGTACACCCGGCATTGGTCTGTAGCCATTGGTTCTGTCCTCACCGATCCAGTAATAAGTATCACCGATCTTCTGTACCTGACCACCATGTGCCTGAACTGCCACACCGTTGTCATCGTAAATACGGTCTGCATTTGTACCGGTAAAAGAAGTATAGTTCTCTATATGTGCTTCTACCAGTGCATCGTATGCTGCGATAAGTGCTTCTTTTGCATTTGCAAGCACAGTCTCATCTGTTTCATTATCATCAATCAACTTCTGGGCTGCTGCAAGTGCATCCTCAAATGTCTTCTTTGACTTTTCTGTATAAATCACATCAGAATTGTCATATTTATCCTGATATTCTTTTATTGCTAATTTCAGTACTTCTAACTGATCCACGTCATCTGTTACTGCCTTAACAATGATATAGCTGACCATCGGATCTTCCTCAGCACTACTTCTCTTGGAATTGTAAACTTTTACATTTAATTCTCCATCTGTAACATCTACATCATAAGTTTTCTCTACCGTAGCACCTGTGGATGTCTTTCCATTTAAATAAATCTGTGAACCTACCTGTTGATCTTCCAGATCAATATCAACACTTCGATTATCCCACCATGCAGGAACACGAATGCCGACTGTTACCTCATACTTGGTACTCTTATTTGCACGATCCGGCAATTCAAAATCATATTTGAATCCACTGTTTGCTGCATCGTATGTCCATCCTGAAGATGGCATATACCACGCTGAATTAAGCAATTGTGATGTACTTACCATTTGGTCTGTAGATGATGCCCACGCCTGATAACCGTTATTGTCATCTTTTACATAACCCCAGATATATCCAGTTGTAGCATCTGCTCCTTTTTCCTGATCCACGTTAGACTGATAAAGTCCCACCTTCGTATCCGAAGGTGTCACTGTCGGATCTGCCGTACCACAGTTCGCAACATACAAAATGTCATCATTTGCTGCAATCTCTGCTTCACTTGGAACCACTTTTTTCTCAGTCTCATCTGCTTGCGTATCTGCTGCCAAAACTGTCATTGGCTGCAGGATCATTGCAGCTGACAAAACACCTGCCATGAGCACTTTACCGTTTTGCCATCGCTTACGCTTGTTATTCTCCATGTTCTCTCCTCCTCCTCTTTGTGGTGGGTTTATACTTTCTGGGGGAAAATCATAAACGTTCCCCGCTTACCACCAGTATAAAATAAAAAACAGCCAAGATATATCAAATATCTTAGCCATTTTTTATATTACTTAGATTTTTTTATAATTCTGTCAGACCTAGATCATTGCTTTTCCATTGACAACTTTGCATCTGACACCACGAATGTTTGCATAACCGTTATAGGAAAAATCTACTTTTCCTCCACGGATATACCACCAGCCGTAGTTGTTCTGTGCCATGCCGTTGAAGTTGAAGTTTACTTTACCATTTTCAATTTTCCACCAGCCGTTTGCATTCTTGGCTACTCCAGTGTAAGAGAAATCTACTTTTCCGCCGCGGATGTACCACCAGCCATTTTCGTTTTTCTCTACGCTGTTGCAGTTAAAGTCTACTTTACCATTAACGATACGCCACCAGCCGTTTGCATTTTTTGCAATTCCTGTATAGGAGAAATCTACTTTTCCGCCGCGGATGTACCACCAGCCGTTTTCGTTTTTCTCTACGCTGTTGCAGTTGAAATCAACTTTACCATCGACAATACGCCACCAGCCGTTCTGGTTCTTTGCTACTCCGGTGTAATTGAAATCTACTTTTCCGTTTGTAATCTTCCACCAGCCGTTTGCATTCTTCGCTACTGTATTGGTATAAGTTACTTTGCTGCCTGTTACATAATACCAGGTTCCTCTGCTTAATGCTCCGGTTGTATCTTTGATAACATTATTTACATCAAATTTCACACATCCGTCTTTGACATACCAGTCACCTTTTTCGTTGGAAGCGAATCCGGTATAAGTAAAATCAACTTTACCGTTCTTCACATAGTACCAGCCGTTTTTGTTCTTTGCGACCGTTGTTACGTCGGTTGCTACTTTGTTGTCTTTGTAGTAATACCAGTTGCCATCTGCATCTTTTACATCAGAAAGACCATCTGCATGTTTCTCATCCGGTGTTGGCTCAGGATCAACAGGTTTCTTAACCAGACCGTTTACTGCATTGGTCAGTTCGGATATAGCATCTGCCACATCTTCATCTGTTGCATCATCGTTAGCAAGAACTGCTTCTGCTGCTGCAAGTGCATCTGTGTATACTTTGTAGCTGTCTGCCGTATAAGCATCGCCTGCGATATCTTTGTTCTCATTATAGAGACTTCTTAATTCGCTGATATCTACCATATTTCCTGCTGCATCCCACAGTTTTTCAGTTGCTGCATTGATTTCATCCTGGGTGGTCGGATCCTCCAGTAAGCTTTCTGCTGCTTTCAATGCTGCTTTGAACACTGCATAGCTGCCTGCCGTATAGTTTGCTTTATTTTCCTGCATTCCTTTTACAGCATCGTATGCTTTCTGCAGATCAGCAATATCACGTTTTGTTACATCTGAGATACTGATCCAGCTTAAAATCGGATCATCACTTGCTGCTTTTTTCACAGTCAGAGTCACAACAGATCTTTCTGTCAGAGAAATGGTTCCTTTTGCGTAAGACTCTGCACTCTTTACTGCATCAAAATCACAGAGTTTTGTTTCGTCAGATCCATCTACAGAGTAATATACGTCCATCTCACGGTTCAAACTCCACCAACCGGTGTTTCCAAGCATGATCTCATGGTCACCTGCCGGAAGTGTTACCTGATAGGTAATGTTCTTTCCGCTGCGCGCCCACCAGCCGCCTGTATATGGATCAGATACACTTGACTGACTGAAACCTTTGATATCTCCGGAGTCACCTACAACACTTGTGTAACCCCAGCTGTTATCCTCTGTCTTAGCCTGATCTGCCGCATCTTTATTCAGCAGTTTTTTGCTTGCAGATTTTACATTTTCCCATGTAGTAGAGTCAGCATTGTTGCTGTCGATCATATACTCTACATTTTTCGGAATCATCTGAATACTTGCTGTTGCTGTTTTTCCGGTTTCTGTTGTTCCGTTAACGGTTACATAGCTGTACGGATTTACATTATTGAAATCTACACCATCTAAGTTCCATGATACTTTTACCTGTGTTCCGCCAATAGCTACTGTCTCCGGAAGTTTCGGTGTCTCGCCAAGTGTTCCTGCGGTGTTCACTGTTTCCGGTGTACCATATGCTTTCATGATTGCATTATACTCATCTGCAGTTACACGGATCGGTGTACCATGTCTTGCACGGCTTGGCATCTTGTATGTACCAGTCTCTGGTTTTGTGAATTCTCCACTTTCCAGATCAGTTGTGATTAATGGATAATATCCGCTGCCGCCAAAATCATCTACCAGCAGACACCATGTATCTGTTGTTGCATCATCCTGATTCAGTTTAAAGATGGTCGGTCCCTCTACATACTGATTGCTGTTCAGGGAGTCAGATTTAATCTGTTCAAATGTACCTAATACACTGTTGCTCTTCTCTAAGAAGATTGTCTTGGTTTTTGCACCAAGTTCATTTGTGCTGTCACCTTCGTTTTTGGTAAATCTGTAGTAGGTACCATTGTTGTCAATCATGGTTGTATCAATGCTGGACTGATCTTTCTCAATATACAGTTCCGGTTTTGTAAATGTATAGAAATCTCTTGTCTTTGCATAATACAGACGCTGTTTTGTATCCACATTCGGTGTTCTTGATGCCCAGTATACAACATATTCCCCTGTTTTTGCATCGTAAGTCGCTTCCGGTGCCCAGGTACATCCTGCATCAATATCTGCAGATACTTCTACCATTCTCTGATCAGACCAGTTTACCAGATCAGTAGATTCCCAGATCATCAGGCTCTGACTTCCGCTGTTCTGTGCAGCATCCCATCCGTTTCCGCCATTGATCTTCAGATCTGTTGCAATCAGATAGAATTTATCGCCTTCCGGAGAGCGGATAATGAACGGATCGCGTACACCTTTCTCGCCCAGTGTAGAAGTCAGTACCGGGTTATTGTTGTTCAGATCATCCCAGTTCATTCCGTCATGACTGGATGCAAAGTAAATCTGCTCGCCATCGGAATATCCTTCTCCTGCAAAATATGCAAAGAAATAATCGGTATAATCAGAATCTTTGATTTCTTTTGCTGCTGCTTTTACCTGAATCTCAATCTCTTTTACAGCTTCTTTTCCTTTATAGGAAAGTGTTGCTGTCATTTTGACCGTTGTGTCTTTTTCTGGTCTTGTAACAGTACCTGCCGGTGTTGCGTCGTAACCGCCATTGTCATGTGCAGCCACATCTACGATTTCCGGATGATCCGTTGTCCATGTAATTTTGACACCATTTTTTTCTGTTGGAAGTGTGATATTTCCACGTACATCATCTTTGTTCGGGATATCTACACTTGCAAGTGCTTCGTTCATAGTAGATTCAATGTTCTCACCCGGAACTTTCAGACTGATGCTTGCAGTCTGATCGCCATAAGCGACTTTAAGGCTTACATATACATCATCATCCTGAACGGTTACTTTTCCATCTGATGTGATTGCATCATTTTCCGGAACAGTCCATATCAGATCATATCCGTCAATGGAAGTTGGTAATGCGATATCTTTTGTTACTTCTGATGCTGAAGCATTTCCGTTTAATACAGCTTTGCGGATATCTGCCAGAACCATTTTCTTCTTCTCTGCTGTGGTCGGAAGAACTTTCTGTACAGCTTCTTCTGTTAATGCTGTATTCCAGAATTTCATATCGGCTACGTTTGCTTTCAGTAACGGATCTCCGTTGTACAGAGATTTTCCGATATATCCAAGGGCATCATCTGTTGGAATTATTTTTGTAATATCTTTTCCATGGTTTTCAAGAGTAGATACTAATGTTCCATCCATGTACATATACAGATTGGTTCCATCAGATACAACTGTAATTGTTGTATAACCTGCACCCGGAGTAGTAGACGGTGCCGGCATTCTTGACTCACCACCAACACTGACTGCTGCAAGTGTATTTCCTTTGTAATTATTCTGTGCAGAATTTACACCAACAAATACATAATTATCAACGTCTGGCCAGGAAGCAACCGTTCTTCCAAAACACCACAGCCAATGATCTGCCTGTGTCTGCGTACTGAAAGTTGCCTGAACAGTGAATTTACCGTCTGTTCCAGCCAAACCTGCCGGAATGTCTGCATATCCATCTTTATTAAACTGAAATACGCTTTCTTTTCCGTATGTAGCCACGCTGCTCTCATCAATATCATGTAAGGTTGCATCGTTGCCTTTTCCGGACACATCTGTTAATTTTCCTTCCGATACGGACATATCATAATGTGCTGTCATACTGGTTGCAATTGCATCTGTCAGTTCATATACTTTTAACTCAGACAGGTTACAGTTACCATTGGCATCAACAGAATATTTAATATAACGATAAGATGGTACACCGGTTGTCTTGAAATCGGTATAGTATACCATAGTATCTGTCTTTTCTGCCGGTGTGGAAGAAATGGTATACAGTTCTGTCCAGTTTTCTCCGTCATTTGATCCTGAAATCACGGCGCCAACACAGCGGCTTGCATAACCTGTTCGCGGTGCATAAGCGATGGCACCAATCTGTGTCTCCTGACCCAGATCTAAAGTAACATATCCGCTGCTAACACCATCAAAGAATGTACCGTAATTATTATCCACAACATTAGATGCCACATTTGTGGTACCATTGTTCCACGGTGCACTTCCGGTTACCTGATTTTTTGCAATTGCAATCTGGCTTACTTCCGGTTTTTCCGCTGTGTTATCATCTGAAGTATCTTTGATTCCATTCACACCTTCTACGATATAAGTAGTAATGGAATTGCCTTTCATCGTTGCTGTAAAGCACTGTTCATCTGCATCTACAACAATGTTGTCACTCTTGGTTACATCTTTCCAGTGCTCACCGGTTTTCAGATCTCCGCTTGTACGGATTGCAGTAACTTTATTTCCCATTTCTTCAAAACCGGACATGTCAAATTCCCAAGTCTGATCGGAGCTGGATGTATTGATTGCAACGATAATTGCTTTATTTCCATCCACATCATATGCTGCCAGTGTTTTTCCTTCCTGGTCAGATCCAATGATGGTATCGCCCGGACGAATATATCTGGAAAACTGTCCGTATGCATAGTATTTCTGGCTCAGTACGATTTCATTATCATTGTGATCTGCAGCTGCGATTCCCCAGTAACCATTGGAGCTCTGGGATTTCCATGCTTTTTCCAGATCTGTCATAGTCAGATAGTCGTTGTCGCTTCCTTTATTTATCCACTTCTGACCATATTCGCTACTGTCTGCATGCATATCAATGGCATTCCAGAGGATCCATGCAGAAGCCTCCAGTCCGTTGACATCTGTCATCATACGCTGTGCCAGACCAAGTGCAGCGGTCATTTCGCCGGCATTGCTTCCTGCAGTGTAAGCGCCGTCTACCTCAGACATCCACAGATTCTTTCCAGCATTTTGTGCTGTTTCTTTTAATCCGGAACGATTGGATCCACTATAAGTATGGGTATCAATTCTGGAAATAACATTTTTTGCTTCATCTGTTAATTTATTATAAGAAGTAATCTGTGTATCAATGCTTGTCTCATCCGTACCACTGATGATTACACCTTTCAGACTTTCTCTGTTCTGCAGTTCTTTATTTAACGCTACCAGTACTCTTGACTGAGATTCTCCCTGATCAAAATGGCAGCCTTCCTGCTTGTTACTATTTGCACCCCAATAATCTGTATAAGGCTCATTCATCGGATCTACACTCTGGAAGTTGATCACGCCTTCTTCCTGCCAGTGTTCCATAACATCTGCCATATATTTTGCAAATGCATTGACAGAATCAGCACGCAGATTGTCTTGGGATGAATTTATATTTCCTGAGGAGCATCCGCTGACTGTCATAAAATATGGCGGTGAATTGGAGAATGCCTCTGCGATGAAATCATTTCCGCTGGCTTTTGCAACTGCTTTCAGTACGTTGACCTGATTCTGATCTGCTGTCCAGTCATACTTCCATGCATAACCGCAGTCCTCATCGTACTGATCAAAATTATTTTTATCAGCGTAATAACTGATGTCATGCTTTGTTGTATCAATTTTAGTAACTTTTGTTGCATATCCCGGAACGCCACCATCGGAACGAACGATGTGTGACTGATGTAAAAACTCATCTTCTTCCGGAAGTTCTGCCAGATCAGAAGTCTTTACGACTGCCATCTTGACAAAATCCAGTGTCCAGTCAGACTTTCCGGCAATGTTAATGGTATTTTCACCTTTCTTTAACTGTACTCCGGAAATTGTTACGCAAAACAGCATACAATGGCTTCCGTTATTGGTACCCTCTGCAATAATACTGCTATTAATGTCACTTGAAGAAATAACTTTATCCTGAGTGCTGTCGTCATTAACACGGATTGCCACATCTCTGCTGTTTGTTCCTTCCAGTGTCAGCAGAAGTTTTACGGTATATTCACCAGCTTCTTCTACGTTTACGTTATAACGCAGATTATCGCCTGAACCAGCAGCATCGTCAAGTTTATTGATCCAGCCAAGTTTGTTGAAAGAACCAACTTTCTCCCCTTTGGTAATTCCGAACTCAGCATCGGAACGGGAATAAGTCATATCCTTCATTTTGGTATATGTCTCTGCTTTTCCACTTGTTCCATTGTAAGTATACGTTCCTGCTGTCAGATCATAAAATGTTGCATTCTCATTTACCGGTACCTTTGTAGTAGTCACAGTATCTGCTACATCATCACCGCCGCCAATATTATAACGACCGATGTTCATGTTCAGTCCATCCGCACTGAAAAACAGGTTTGCTGCCTGCTCTGTTAATTTGTCACTGTAACCGATTCGATTTGCCCACCAGCACAGGGATGTGCCCCATCCCTGAAATTCGCCAAGTCCATCCTTATTCGTATCATTGAATGTAGATGCTTCCGCCGGTTTCAGTTTAACCGTAGTATCTACTGTCGGTGTGGTTGCTGCCTGTGCCTGTACCGTCCAGCCGTTCATCGGAACACTGGTGACAACCATAGCCGCTGCCGCGATCAGACTTGCAAATTGTCTCATCCTTTTCATGTGATCTCTCCTCCTCCTTGTTTTGGCAGTTTTACTTTTCTTTGGGGATATAAGAAAAACTCCCTACCTTAATATCCAGTATAAAATAAAAAACAGCCAAAATATATCAATTATCTTAGCTGTTTTTTATATTTCTTATTTCTTTTTTACACAATCTTCCACTTCGTACGATGTACAAACTGCTTCCGGTAGCGTCCCGGCGTCTCTCCGGTCATCTCCTGAAACACCTTGCAGAAATGGCTCTGGGAACTAAATCCCAGATAAAAACTGATCTCCTGAATCGAATAATCCGAATACTGCAACAGATTCCTGCTCCTTCGGATCTTCTCCTTCAGAATATACCGCTTGATGGTGATATTTTCCTGCTTTTTAAACAGATGTGACAGGTAATCCGGATTCACATTCAGATGTTTTGCAATGTCTGTAATCTGGATCGTATCGTGAAAATGCCGAAAAATATAATCTTTGACCTCTCCAATCAACGGATTTTTATACCCGCCCGTCTCCGACTTTTGTTCTTCTGCAACCGCGGATGCATAAAGCCGCTGGGCTTCACGTTTGAACGCCTCCACTTCTACTACATTATCAATTTCTTCTATCTGTTGGATAAAATTATCTGCCATGGTGAAAGATTTTTCCACACTGACACCGGCCTCTACCGCCGTTCTGGATGCCAATGTGATATTTCCAATTGCCACATTTTTGTGATGGCGCAGCGGATCTTTTGCCAGTCGCCCGATCTGTCCTTCATAGGTCTCAGAGATGCTTCGATTCAACGCCGCGATGTCTCCATGCCGGATTGCTTCCTGTTCCCTCTGTTCCTGTTCATAAGGATTGTGTAATCCAACCCTTTCTTTTTCCTGGTACTGAAACAGATTCTTCGTCATCTCTTCCAGGGCACCCTGCACCTTTGGCATAGACTCTTCATTACGTTCCCAAAATTCTGCGACACTCAGCTCGTTTCCGGTCAGGAAATAGTAGCACAGCAGGATTCCCGTCACAAAGGTATCCAATTCACACATTTGCAGATTCAATCCGACCTTTTTCAGCATACGATACTTCCTGTTCGCATGACTGAACCGTTTTTCTGATGTCGGAGCCAGAAGAATCGGTCCAAACAGGCTCCACACGTTTGGTGCATCCGTATGCGAAATCTCTGCCACCAGAATATCCGCTTCCAGCATGTGAATTTTCGGATATTCATTTTGCTGCAGGTGAAAGCAGTTTTCTAAAATTTTCTTCTGTTCCTCCGAAGTTGTATATACTTCCTGTTTTTCACCAAACGTCTGACAGTCTCCCGTACTAACATCATATCTGCAAATCGATGCCTTCATCAATTTTACAAGCTGTGTTCCAAAAAATAACTCCCCCACAAACGATCCTTTCCTTAGCTGTCTGCCTGAACTGTCTTATTTACAATGTTTCATTAATTCAAGTCGAACGCACGTGAGACTTGGTGCGTGATTCTGGTCAGCGCAAGCTGACATCTTCTTTTCAGAATCACTGCACTCTACACTCCGTTCCGGTCGGCGCAAAACCATTGTCTCCCAGACAATGTGCGCCCTCGCGGAGCATTTATCTCAGTCGGAGATTGAACTCCCACTGAGAAATACTTGTTACTACTCACCACTTGCAGAAGTGGGAGTCTCAACTCAGACTGAGATCAATTCTATTTCTGCTCCAGTGAATATTTTACCAATTTTTCCAGTAAATCAACGGTTCCTTCAATACCATAGCATGCACTGTTGATGCAAATATCAAAATCTGCCGGGTTGCCCCATTTTTTACCAGTGTAATAATCATAGGAAGTTCTTCTGCGTTTATCCGTCTTGCGAATAAATTCTTCTGCTTCTTTGCGCCCCTGATCATTGATCAGCATTTTTCTACGCACACGGTTTTCATATGGTGCCCCGATAAATACACTCAGACGCGGAATATTATTTGTCATCAGTACATGACCGCAGCTACGGCCTACAATGACACAATCACTGGCTTCTGCGATAGATTTGATCACACGGCTCTGCTTGATAAAATGTGCATCTTTGCCACCGATTCCCGGCATTTTTTCATCCAGTTCATCGATCATCAGATCCAGCACGGAATCATCGTAAAAAGAGAATCCCAGACGTTCTGCCAGTCTGGAGCCGATCTCATGACCGCCTGCTCCTGTCTCTCTGGCGATGCAGATTACGATATGGTTCTGCTCTGTCTTGTACATCAGTCCAAAATGATCTTTTGTAAAATCTCTGGTAATCTGATCACGAAATCCATCATCCTCTAAAACATCCATGATATCTTTGCACAGATGTTCATAACGAATGAAAAATTCTTCATAGCGTCCACCATTCTCCTGAATGATCTTAATCATATTTCCGATCAGGATCAGTTCGTCCTTGATTTTTTCCGTGTCATCATGTTCAAAATCTTTCAGAATCTGTTTTTCGGAAATGTGTTTTGGTCCCGGAAATACCTTCCCCAATTCACTTCCGGATGCTTTGTATACTTCTGTATCCAATGCATAAAAACGTTCTGCCAAGTCTCTGTAGCTTACGTTGCTTCCCTCTGGTTTCATAACTTAACTCTCCTTCCGTTCAAGGCTCATTACTATATTGCCATCCTCGTTACTCAGAACAATACTGTTCTGGTCATCGTCTGTCTCATAAGTATATACGGATGATCCGCTTGCACCAATCAGTTCAAACTGTTTTTTGTCTGCTGCGTAGTTCATGTGAACACCAAACATAAAGGTTCCGTCTTCATTGAGTTTTACAAAAGCGCCACCATCGGATGTATACTCTGCACCAAACTGCTCTCCATTCATGATCTGATCATCACCGCTGGCACAGATCATCTGTGTTCCTGTTGAAAAATCTGGTGTCTCGCCTTCTGTGTATTTGCATCGGGTGTAAGTGCCATCTTCATTCTGCTGGATTGCATAAGAATCATATGCAAGCTGGCTGTCGCTGCTGTTTTCTGCATTTTCTTCTCCATAATAGATCAGGTTCAGGATCCTCATTCCATCCTCATTCGTAACCAGTTTATACATTCCGATATATCCATAATCACAGGTTCCTTCTTTCGTAAGATCCATCTGAATCTTTACAGTATCCCCGGCTGTGTATGTTCCATCAAACTTCACCTTTGACTTTACCGAAGCCTGCTCAGTCTCTGTAGAAGCACTTCCACCTGCTGTTCCTGCATCTTTTGTTCCACATCCTGCCAGAGCCAGCATGGCGATCAACAACACACTCAGCAGTCTTCCTACGATTTTCTTCATAATAAATGTTCCTCCAAAATTCTTCCTAAAGTCCACGATACATCCCATTAACTCCTCATGCGAATGTAGTCGTCAGCAAAATATATGTGATACGTGAACTGTGATATTATTTTACCACTTTTGTCTATTTCTCACAACCCGTCACCACTTTTTTGCCGTTTTTTCACACATTTTTCATTTTTTCTGCTACAATATAACTGTTTTCATAACATTTTTCAGGATATGCATTGCACGACGAACATCCCGCAGTAAGCATGTCTGGAACATTTTTGAATAATCAAATTTTGTCCACCTGTATTTATTTTCTGAAAGGATTTTATATATGAGCAAAAAACAACCGCGCAACACAAAAGGAAAAATTATTTCTGCCGCATGGAAACTGTTTTACGAACAGGGATACGATGACACAACCATTGATGAGATCATTGCCGAATCCGGCACATCCAAAGGTTCTTTTTATCATTATTTTGAGGGAAAAGATGCCCTGCTTGGCTCCCTTTCTTTCCTTTTTGATGAAAAATATACGGAACTGGAAGCTCAGCTGGATCAGTTTGCTACCCGCTATGAACAGCTGATCTATCTGAATCAGGAGCTTTTTTCCATGATTGAAAACAGTATTTCTCTGGATCTGCTGGCGCGACTGTTATCCACTCAATTAATTACAAAAGGGGAAAAACATCTGCTGGACCGCAACCGCTACTATTATAAACTGTTGCGCCGCATTATCCGGGAAGGCCAGGAAAGCGGGGAGTTCCGCACGGATCTGTCCGTCAATGAGATGGTAAAACTGTATGCGATTGCGGAGCGTGCGTTGCTTTATGACTGGTGCATCTGCAATGGGGAGTATTCACTGAAAACTTATGGTTCCACGGCGATGCCGATCTATCTGGCACAGATTCGCAATGATTCGTAATAAAGATATTTCTAAATTAATACATATATTAACTTTTCAAATTGGCTTACACTGTTAGTTTATTTCATTCATATTATGATTTGTAAAACTTACACTGTTAGCCTATTTTATTTATAACAGCACCTATCATTAACTTATACTGTTAGTCATTTATATCATCATTTATAATCAATAAGGATGGTTATTTTATCAACCATATTTTGGGGGATGATGTATTTATGAAATTCCTCTTTTTCTTGTTTTACTCTTGTTAAAATACCGTTTTCTTTTGTATTTATTTTTATTCTATATTTTCTTTCATATTTTAGTCTAGTTTCATTTTTCCTTTATTTTAGCATATTTAATACATATTTTTCACAATTTTTCTATACTATAGTCTATACTTTATTCTGTATTGCAGTCTATTTTTATTCATGGTATACTGGCAGAAATTTGTTGAAGTAACGTAATAAAGGAGAT
>ENA-UOOA01003080-UOOA01003080.1-human-gut-metagenome-genome-assembly--contig:-P61old-NODE-3080-length-21641-cov-5.937089_pt1 | contig 21641 bp, 18 predicted proteins | sample MGYA00242467_ERZ724014 | MGnify/ENA metagenome assembly ERZ724014 | reverse complement strand
CGAAAGAGCAAAAACCCGAATGGAAATAACAAAAATCCAGGAAAGACAAACGGAAATTATAAAAATTCAAATGCAGGGCATAAGAATACAAAGCCTGCATCTACAGGAAACGGCAGAGGTGAGTCCTCGTCAAGACCGCAAAAAAAGAAATCCATCCGTAATGTACACAAACGAAAGTAGTCACAGGAGAAAGGAGAACCGCTTATGAAGATTGCGATTGTTACCGGGGCATCCTCCGGCATGGGAAAAGAATTTGTCAGACAGATTGAACGTTTTTACAGGGAACTGGACGAAATCTGGGTGATTGCCCGCAGTGAAAAGAAGCTGGAAGAGATCAAGAAAAGCCACAAGACCTATATCCGGATCTTTGCAGGGGACATGGAAGAGGATCTGGTATACAAGCAGGTGAAAAACCGACTGGAGAATCAGAATCCTGATATCCGTATGCTGGTCAATGCAGCAGGATTCGGAAAGACCGGGACAGTAGAGGAGATTGCAAAGGAAGACAAGAAACTTCAGCTCCGCATGATCGACCTGAACTGCCGGGGACTGACCGAGATGACCTGTACCTGTCTGCCCTGGATGCATAAAGGAACCAGGATCATCAACCTGGCAAGCGCAGCAGCTTTTTGCCCGCAGGCAAAATTCGCAGTTTATGCAGCGACAAAGTCGTATGTACTGAGCTTTTCAAGGAGCCTTGCAGCTGAACTTAAGGAAAAAGGAATCTTCGTCACAGCGGTCTGCCCGGGACCTGTGGACACCCCGTTTTTTGAAGTGTCAGGGAAGTTGCCCGGTGGCATGAAAGAGGCTGTGATGGCAGATCCGGTACAGGTTGTAAAGCAGGCGCTCATTGATGCCAAATACAAAAAAGAGGTTTCTGTATATGGCACGGCAATGAAAGGGGCAGAAGCTGCAACCAAAGTGCTTCCGCATGGAATGATCTTAAAAGCCATGTCAATGATGGAGAAAATAACGAAGGAGTAAGCGAAAGACAAGATGAAGATACAAAAAGGAGATGCAGGTTATCTGCGCAGAAGAAAACGATTATTGATACTGGAAGCTGTTGTCTCTTTTGGACTGGTTGCCGCACTGATAATCGCCGGTTATGTAACAACAAAGACAAAGCTCAATCTGCTCACTGTAGTAGCGGTACTCGGATGTCTTCCGGCAAGCCGGATCCTGGTCAATCTGATCATGGTCATGCCGCATGATTCCATCGATGAGGCAACTGAGCTTGAAATCTCGGCTGTCACCGAAGAACTTACCGTTGCATACGATCTTGTGATCACCAGTGAGAAAAAGGCAATGCCGGTAGCAGCTGTTGCAATTTACAACAATACGATCTGCGGCTATGTGCCGGTGAAAAAAGTGGATGTGGACTATGCCGCAAAGCATATCAAATCCATTATGAAGCAGAACCAGTTCGACAAGGTGGTGGTCAAGCTTTTCCATGATTACAAAGCATTTCTGACCCGCGCCGAGGGAATGAACAACATTGCTTCTGTAGAACAGCAGGATACAAGAAAACACGAAGAGATGATCAAAGGACTCCTTCTGGACATTTCACTGTAAAAGGCAGGAGGAATTAAAAGCATGCAGAAAATAACCGTTTCGTCAAATGAAGCAGGACAGCGTCTGGATAAGCTTCTTGGAAAATATTTAAGTAATGCGCCGATGAGCTTTGTTTACAAGATGCTGCGGAAAAAGAACATCAAGTTAAACGGGAAAAAAGCGCAGGGAAATGAAAAACTGACAAAAGGAGACCAGGTTGAAGTATTTCTCTCAGATGATACCTGGCAGAAATTCGCAGGGGCACCGGGAGCAGAAAAGCAGCTTCCGGCAGATCTTGCACGGGCAATGGAAAGCAGCATCCGGCTGTCGGTAATCTATGAGGATCCGGATATTCTGATCCTGAACAAACCATCAGGCATGCTTTCCCAGAAAGCAGCACCGTCTGACCTTTCCCTGAATGAATATATGATCGCTTATCTGCTGAAAAAAGGCGATCTGAAACTAGCTGAGCTTGCTACTTTCCGCCCATCTGTCTGTAACCGCCTGGACCGGAATACCAGTGGTCTTGTAACCGCAGGGAAAAGCCTTGCGGGATTGCAGCAGCTCAGCGAGATTTTAAGAGACAGGACCGTGAAAAAATATTATCTCACGATCGTGGATGGGGTGATAAAAGACCGTCAGAAGATCGAAGGATATCTTCTGAAAAATGAGATGACCAATCAGGTGAAAATTCTGAAAGAAGCAAAAGGCGAGGCAAAGCCGATAGCCACAGAGTATATTCCGCTTGCGGATAATGGTCAGCAGACGATTCTGAAAGTGCATCTGATTACGGGACGGACCCATCAGATCCGTGCACATCTGTCTTCGACCGGTCATCCGATCATCGGGGATAGCAAGTATGGTAATCCAAAGATCAATTCTATTTTCAGGAAAAAATATGCGTTAAAATATCAACTTTTACATGCATGGAAAATGCAGTTCCCGAAAAGAGAGGATGCGCTTGCAAAGGTATCGGAAAAGGAGCTTACCGCGCCTCTTCCGGAAGGATTTACAACCATCATAAAAGGAGAAGGATTAGAATGGGAACCTGGAATTCAAGAGGGCTAAGAGGTTCAACCCTGGAGGATTTTATTAACCGGACGAATGAACGCTATCAACAGCAGGGACTGGCGCTCATTCAGAAAATCCCGACACCGATCACTCCGGTACGAATGGACAAAGATCACCGCCAGATCACGCTGGCCTATTTTGACCAGCGCAGTACGGTCGATTATATTGGAGCAGTACAGGGAATTCCCGTATGTTTTGACGCAAAAGAGTGCAGTATGGATACCTTTCCACTACACAATATCCATGAACACCAGATGAACTTTATGCGGGATTTTGAAAAACAGGATGGAATTTCCTTTTTTCTTATCTATTACAGTACAAAAAACCTGCTTTATTACATGCGTTTTGAAGAAATAGAAGTGTTTTGGGAGCGGATGAAGCAGGGCGGACGGAAAAGCGTACGCTTTGAAGAACTGGATGAGGAATATTTTATGCAGCTAAGGCAGGGCGTATTCGTTCCGTATCTGGAGATGCTCCAGAAGGATCTGGATCACCGGGAAGAAAGATAAGAAGCATGGAAAAGAGATTAGCAGGATAGAACTTCTGAGTGTGCAGGCTTGACAAGCCGCGTCAAAGTTCGTATAATACAACAAGGTCACGTTTTAATATGGTAACATACTAAAGTGACAAATAAACAAAAAAGAGGAGTTACAATCTATGGAGCAGTTATTACATACACCCGAAGGGGTCCGAGACATTTATCACGAAGAATGCGCCAAAAAGCTGGCACTTCAGAACCGACTTCATAAGACTCTGCATTTGTACGGATATCATGATATCCAGACTCCTATGTATGAATATTTTGATGTATTCAGAAAAGAGATCGGAACCATTCCTTCAAGGGAATTATATAAATTTTTTGACAGAGACGGCAACACACTGGTGTTAAGACCGGATATCACTCCGCAGATCGCACGTGCGACGGCAACTTTATTTAAGGATGATGAATTCCCGGCAAGGCTTTGCTATGTGGGGAATACATTTATCAATCATTCCAGTTATCAGGGACGATTAAAGGAAAGTACCCAGATGGGCGCGGAGATGATTGGACTGGATGCGGCGGACGCTGATGCGGAGATGCTGGCACTTGTCATTGACTGTCTGAAGAATGCCGGACTGGAAGAATTTCAGATCAGTATAGGAAATGTAGACTTTTTCCAGAGTCTGATCGAGGAATCCGAGATTGATGATGAGACAGAAGAACGTCTGCGTGAGCTGATTAACAACCGGAACTTTTTCGGTGCAGACGAACTTTTAGAAGAGGCTGATGCAAAACCGGTGTCAAGAAAAGCATTTTCTGCACTTTCAGAGATGGTCGGTGGTGTGGAGATCCTGGAGGAGGCGAAAAAGGTAGCGCCAAGCAAAAAAGCGATGAAAGCAATCCGGCGTCTCGAAAAAATCTACGCGATCTTATCTGTCTACAAAATGGAACAGTACATTACGTTTGATCTGAGCATGAGCGGAATTTACGGATATTATACCGGTATTATCTTCCGGGGATACACTTTTGGGACCGGGGATGCCATTGTAAAAGGCGGACGTTATGACCACCTGGTTGAAAAGTTTGGAAAAGAAGAGCCGGCGATCGGTTTTGCGATCGTAGTAGATGAACTGATGAGCGCACTTTCCCGCCAGAAGATCCAGATCTCAAGTGGCGAGAAGAGTTCCCTGATCTTATATGATAAAGAACGGTTGAAGGATGCAATCCAGCTTGCCATGGAATTCAGAGGGAAGGACAAGAATACCCAGATCCTTCAGAAAGCATCGGATAAGTCGCTGGAATTCTATGTGGATTATGGAAAACGCAGTCTTGCAGGAAGCATGCTGTATCTTCGCAGCAAAGGAGATGTGCAGATGGTGAACCTGATGACCGGCGAAGAGAAAATTGTAGGGTAGGGGTGAGACGATGAAAGACACAAGATATTTGACATTTGCGCTCTGTAAGGGGCGGCTCGCAAAACAGACACTGGAGCTTCTGGAAGAACTGGGGATCACCTGTGAGGAAATGAAAGATAAAGATTCCAGAAAGCTGATTTTTGTGAATGAAGAATTAAAACTCAAATTTTTCTTATCGAAGGGACCGGATGTACCGACCTATGTAGAATATGGTGTGGCGGACATCGGCGTGGTCGGAAAAGACACGATTCTGGAAGCGGGAAAGAAGGTACATGAGGTACTGGATCTTGGTTTTGGTAAATGCAGGATGTGCGTATGCGGACCGGCAGATGCGAAAAAATATCTGGAGAATCACGAACTGATTCGTGTGGCAACAAAATATCCGAATATTGCAAAGGATTATTTTTATAATACCAGACACCAGACGGTAGAGATTATCAAATTGAACGGTTCGATTGAACTTGCACCGATCGTTGGCCTTTCAGAGGTGATCGTGGATATCGTGGAAACCGGATCCACCCTGAAGGAGAACGGACTTGTAGTTCTCGATGAGGTTTGCCCGTTATCAGCGCGTATGATCGTAAACCCGGTCAGCATGCGTCTGGAAAATGACAGGATCAAGGAACTTCTTTATAAACTCAGAAGTATATTAAAAAGGGAGGCTTAATGCACATGAGAATACAAAAGCTGAACAGCGATACAAAAAAAAATCTGCTGGAAGATCTGCTGAAAAGAAGTCCGAACAATTATGGACAGTATGAGGCAAGCGTAAAAGAAATTTTAGATAAAGTAAAAGAAGAAAAAGATGCGGCAGTTTTTGCATACACTGCCAAATTTGATGGGGCAGAGCTTACTGCAGATACGATTGAAGTCACAGATGCAGAAATTGAAGAAGCATATGCGCAGGTTGATGATACACTTCTTACAGTCATCCGCAAAGCAAAAGACAATATCGAAAGTTATCATGCAAAACAGCGTCAGAACAGCTGGTTTGACAGTAAACCGGACGGAACCATTCTTGGGCAGAAGATCACTCCGCTTCACAGAGTCGGCGTGTATGTGCCGGGAGGAAAGGCAGTTTATCCGTCTTCGGTACTGATGAATGTGATGCCGGCAAAGGTTGCCGGTGTGGATGAGATCATCATGGTAACGCCTCCTGGAAAAAATGGAAAAGTAAGTCCGAATACACTGGTTGCAGCCAAAGAAGCCGGTGTAGATAAGATCTACAAGGTCGGCGGTGCACAGGCAATTGCAGCGCTTGCTTACGGAACAGAGAGTATCCCGAAGGTTGACAAGATCGTAGGACCTGGAAATATCTATGTAGCACTTGCAAAGAAAGCAGTTTACGGTCATGTCAGCATTGATTCCATTGCAGGACCAAGTGAAATCCTGGTTGTGGCAGATGAGACAGCTAATCCGAGATATGTTGCGGCAGACCTGCTTTCCCAGGCAGAGCATGATGAGCTCGCTTCCGCAATTCTTGTTACGACAAGTGAAAAGCTGGCACATGAGGTATCCGATCAGGTAGATGGTTTCTTAAAAGAACTTTCAAGAGCAGAGATCATTTCCAAATCTCTGGATAATTACGGATATATTCTGCTTGCCGATACGATGGAAGATGTGATCGACGTGGCAAATGAGATCGCATCCGAGCATTTGGAAATCCAGACAAAAAATCCATTTGAAGTGATGACCAAGATCCGCAATGCAGGAGCTATCTTTATCGGAGAATATGCAAGCGAGCCACTGGGCGATTATTTCGCCGGACCAAACCATATCCTTCCGACCAACGGAACCGCTAAATTCTTTTCCCCGCTTTCTGTAGACGATTTCATTAAGAAATCCAGTATCATCTCTTATTCAAGAGAAGCACTGCAGAAGGTACATAAGGATATCGAAAGCTTTGCAAAAGCGGAACAGCTGACTGCGCATGCCAATTCGATCCATGTACGTTTTGAAGAGGAGGACTAAAAGATGGAGAGCAGAGTTGCATCCTGCAGTCGTGTGACAAAAGAGACACAGATCGAGATGACACTGAATCTGGACGGAACAGGAAAGACTGACATTTCTACTGGCATCGGTTTCTTTGACCATATGCTTTCCGGCTTTGCAAGACATGGACTTTTTGATCTGACTGTCAAAGTTACCGGAGATCTGGAGGTAGACAGCCACCACACGATCGAGGATACCGGAATCGTGCTGGGGCAGACCATTGCAAAAGCATTGGGAGATAAAAAAGGAATCAAGCGGTATGGACATTTTATGCTTCCGATGGATGAGGTGCTGGTGCTTTCGGCAATCGACCTTTCCGGAAGACCATATCTGAATTTTGACGCCACATTTACCTGTGACAAATTAGGAGAACTGGACACGGAGATGGTAAAAGAATTTTTCTATGCTGTTTCCTACAGCGGGGCAATGAACCTGCACCTGAAAGTCCTGGATGGCGGCAACAACCATCATATGGCAGAGGCGTTATTTAAAGCATTTGGAAAAGCGCTTGATATGGCTGTATCCGAAGAACCACGGATGAAAGAAGTGTGGTCTACAAAAGGCAGTCTGTAAAAAGATAAAAGGAGTTTCTCGTATGAGTTATAAAAGATTGATTCCCTGCATTTTTATCCTTGGAGGGAAGGCGGTAAAATGGTTTGATGACCCGACAGTTGTATCTGAAGATGTGATCGCGCTGGCAAAAGAGTACAGCGATAACGGGGCGGATGAACTTCTGGTATTTGACCTGTCAAATACGGACCAGGATCATGATGAGTCCATTGAACTGATGAAAAAGATCAACCGCGTGATTCGGATTCCGATGGTTGCCGGAGGAAATGTAAAGCGGCAGGAGGATGTCAAGAAAATCCTCTACACCGGTGCAAAGCGTGCCATGCTGAATTTTTCAAAGCCGGATTCACAGAAACTGATCGAAGAGGTGGCAAAGCGGTTTGGAAAAGAGAAGATCGCGGTGTCACTGAATGACTTTGATGCATTATTTAAGCAGCAGCATCTGATCCAGACTTACAGTAGCCAGATTGTATTTATGCACCGTCTGGATCTGAATTCCGTTGTAAATATTACGGATATTCCGTGTGTGGTTGTGACCGATACACTGGAAAAGGAAGAGCTTTTTAAGATCCTGGAATGCCCGGGTGTGAAAGGACTTTCTGGAATGTATGTGAGTCAGAGAGAAATCAATTGTGCTGATTTCAAAGAAGAGTGCAGCCAGAAAGGAATTCGTATGACATCCTTTGAGAGTCTGATGGATTTTTCCGAATTTAAATTAAATTCCGATGGATTACTTCCGGTTGTCACACAGCATTATAAGACGTCCGAAGTGCTGATGGTGGCATACATGAATCAGGAGGCATTTGAAAAAACAGTGAAAACCGGACGGATGACCTATTTCAGCCGGAGCAGACAGAGTCTCTGGACAAAAGGCGAGACATCCGGACATTTTCAGTATGTCAAATCCCTGACCATCGACTGTGACAAAGATACCCTGCTTGCAAAAGTCGATCAGGTAGGAGCGGCATGTCATACCGGCAATCCGACCTGCTTCTTCCAGCCAATCGTAGGGGATCAGTATGAAGAAATCAATACGCAGCAGGTATTCGAGAGCGTGTATCATACGATCATGGATCGCAAAGAGCATCCAAAGGAAGGATCTTACACGAACTATCTGTTTGAAAAAGGTATTGATAAAATTCTGAAGAAGGTTGGAGAAGAGGCTGCCGAGATCATCATTGCAGCGAAGAATCCGAACCCGGAAGAACTCAAATATGAGATGTGCGACTTCCTGTATCATATGATGGTGTTGATGGCAGAACGCGGGATCACCTGGGATGACATCATGGAAGAGATGGCAAAACGGTAAAAATAGCATATTTGAAAAAAAGAGGGACATATACTGAGGTAAAGGTATATGTCCTTTTTGTTTGCCTGAAATTGGGAAAGAACTTTCTGGTAAATGAAAAGAACTACCTGCCAAAGATGCGCACTCGCGCAAAGAAGAATGTTGCAAGTAACTGCGTTCGGTGTGGAATGCACCGAGGCACATTCATTTTAATTGGATGCTTTAGCAGAAGGGAGAGATTGGAATGAACGAATCACAGGAACGCCGCGAGGAGTTGCTTAGGATGTCACGTCAAAAATGGAGAAAAGGCAGCATCCCGGCGGTGCATCCAAGGTATCAGCATGTATACAGGGGATTATATGGAGAACATTCTTCAGAAGAAAATGGCGGAAGCAGTTTCTTTGCGCGGATGTTTATCAGTTTCCTTATCTTTGGGATGTTTGTGGCGGCAGATTATACAGGAGAGAAAATCTGGAAATATACGCCCTCACAGATCGTGTCACAGATTGAGTACCAACCGGATATTATGACTGGGGTCTGGTAAGAGAAGATAGGAAAGCAGTTCTATGGAGGAGACGGACTTGTAGAAAAAGGTGTAGAAAATACAATCCGCAATATCGGAGAGTTTGCAAAGAAGGGAATGCGTGAAACGGATAAGACGATCATCCAGATCATAACAAGGTAACATATTGACAAAGTAATATGAACAGGAACCATAAATGTAGAAATTGTGTATTTTTACCAAAAAAACACCACATATGGTTAAATTTGTGCTATAATTAAAAATAATCAAACAAAAGATGAATGGAACTCCTAAATTTAATGTTTCATACATTTTATTAATGCAATTGTTAATGCGAAGAAGAATTTTTTGAAAACTTCAAAAATTAACATACAACTTATAGTCTATTTACGAGAGGAGGATCAATTATTGAAGTTTAGGAACAAATTTGTATCAAAAAGGATCGGGACAAAGACACTGGCAAGTCTTCTGGCATTTGGAATGGCTCTTGGTTCGCCAATGGCGGTATTTGCCGATGATGGAGAAACGGCCGTTGTGGCAGAGAATACAGTGCAGGCAAAAAAGACAGATGGATCGGAAGTATTTGTGAGTGTATCTGATTATGTACGGGGAATGATGGAAAGAGGAGCAGTCAGGCTGAATGATGAAACCGGCTATCTGGAAGATACCTCGACTGGTCAGAAAGTGGATCCGGAGACAGGAGAACGCCTGACAGAGACACCAGCTATACCGGACAATCCTGGAAATGAAGAAAATCCAGAGACTCCGGAAAAACCAGAGACTCCGGAAACCCCGGAGAATCCAGAAATTCCAGAGGCTCCAGAAAAACCGGATACACCGGAAAATCCAGAGACACCGGAAAAACCAGAAACTCCAGAAAAGCCGGATATACCGGAAAATCCAGAGACACCGGAAAAACCAGAAACTCCAGAAAAGCCGGATACTCCGGGAACTCCAGAGACACCGGAAAAACCAGAAACTCCAGAAAAGCCGAATACTCCGGAAAAACCAGAAACTCCGGAAAAACCAGGCACTCCGGAAAATCCGGATAGCCCGGATTCCGGCAAATCCGATTCCAAAGATCCGATTCAGACACCGGATACTGATAAGGCAGATTCTTCCGAAGACCGGAAAGATACAAAGATCAATCCAATTCCGGGAAGTGAGATCGACCATACACAGGAGATCAGCAAAGCAGAAGAAGCAGCCGGTCAGAACGAATCAAAAACTGCAGTCAGTAATTCTGAACTGATCAGCCGTCAGCAGATTGTGAAGCAGCCAGAGATGGTAGAGGATTTCCGTTTCTGGACTGTGGCAAGAAAATATGCATTTGCCAGAACAGCGATCAATGTACGGGAGGAAATTCCGGAAGCTGCAGATGGCAGGGCAGATACTTCCGAGGAAGCCAAAGAAGCAGAGCTTGAAGCGGCAAAAAAAGATGCAAAAGAGCTGAGAGCCGGATTTGATATAGAGAATCAAAAATACAACACGAAAAAAGTGAAACGTACAAAAACGGCAAAAGATGTAAAAAAATCTACACAGATCAAACTAACCGGACTCAACATTTTTTCATCAGCGAAATTAAAAACAGAGGCGCCGAATCAGACCAATCTGAAAGCTGGAAAAAGAGCTGAAGCAGCAAGACAGGCTGAGAAGGATCTGCAGAAGCAGAAAGAAGAACAGGCGGCAAAAGTGACTGCTGACCTGGTAGCACAGCAGATGGAAGAAAAGGTCCGCTCGGTCGGAACGATTTCGCAGGACGGGCTTCTTTATATTTTGAAAGAAGAAGACAATGGCTGGTTGTATGTGGAATCCGGTAATGTCAGGGGATTTGTAAAGGCGTCTGAAATTTATACGGAAGATGCGGCACAGGAACTTCTGGATGTCTATCAGACACAGGCCAGGTTAAAAGCTTCCAAAGAAAACAAAGACTATACCGGAATCGAGGGAACCGCAAAGACGGCACAGGCACTGGTAGAGGCTAAAGATAATCAGGCATATACCTATCTCCGTGCGACGGTGAACCAGACGGTTGCAGATAAAGAACCGGCACTGGTAAGCGAACAGGTAGATACTGATAAAAAAGGAATCCTGGATATTCAGGAGGAGAAGAATGCGGATTCCAGAGTTGTCGGAACAATGACAGCAGGAGAGCTCTGCTACATTCTTGCAGATGAAGATTCAGACTGGGTTTATGTAGAATCCGGAGATGTCAGAGGCTTTGCGGAAAAGAAGTATTTGAAATCAGATGCTGAAACCAAAGCACAGGTGACAGAAAGAGGAGCTGATTCCTATTCGGTAGCAGATGAAAACATGGATCCGGAAGATAATAAGGCTCTTTATTATACGCTGACTTCTACAAAAGAAGGAACGCCGAGTGGTGAGATCCGCCAGTCAATGATTGAATATGCATCCCAGTTTGTCGGTAATCCTTATGTGTGGGGCGGAACCAGTCTGACAAATGGGGCGGACTGTTCCGGATTTGTACAGCAGATCTACAAGGCTTACGGATATGATCTTCCGCGTGTTGCCGAGGATCAGAGCCAGTATGGAACCAAAATTCCAGTAGAAGACGCACAGCCGGGAGACCTGATCTTCTATGCAAAGAACGGTTATGTATATCATGTTGTGATGTATGCCGGAGATGGAAAGACCATCGAAGCTGCAAATGAAGATGTTGGAATTATTTACGGAACTGTTTACGACAAAGATGCAGTATGGGCGACCCGGATTCTGGACGATAATTATACCGTCGCAGGTGGAGGAATCGGCGAGGTCAATGCAACGCAGGAGATGTACGGAACGGATCTTGGCAATTTTACGATTACATATTACTGTGCATGTGAAATCTGCTGTAACAAAGCAGACGGGATCACAGCAACCGGAACTCCGGTCATTGAGGGACAGACCATTGCGGTGGATCCGAGTGTAATCCCTTACGGAACAAAAGTCATCATCGGCGGACATGTATTTACTGCTGAAGACTGTGGTGGTGCGATCAAGAAAAACCACATTGATGTCTATGTAAACAGCCATGAAGAAGCACTTGCTCTCGGCGTGACGAATGCAGAAGTATATCTGGTTAAATAAAAATTAAGCGAAGGATAATTTGTTCTTCCGGAGTTTATCTAAAGCCATAAAAACAGGGAAATGTTCTGACGTAAAATATGTCAGGACATTTCCTTTTTCTCATTTTACCAAAATATTTTCCGAAAGAAATTACTCTCTGAGTTTGAAAAATTTTATCAGAAATATTTTTAATGAAATATGGACGGTTTTGTCAAAGAGTAGTAAAATAAAAATGTCGCGTTTCGACTAAAAGGACTGCATTTTACAGAATTTGTAAGAAGGAGCAACAGATTTTGAAATATAGAAATATACAGGTAGCAAAAATGACAGGAGTAAAAATTCTAGCAGGATTACTTGTTTTCGGACTTACTTTCAGCGCTCCGGCAACAGCTTGGGCAGCAGAGAGCGGTCTTACAGAGGTTACTTCTAATGGATCAGAAAATGGAGAAAAATTACAGGCAAAATCCATTGATGGGCGTGATACACTTACAGAAGTATCAGATCTTGTCCTGGAGATGATTCATAATGAAGAAATCAGATACAATGAAGAGACTGGATATCTGGAAGATACCGGTCTGCGTGATGCAGCGAAAACAGGATGGAAGGTTGATCCGATAACAGGAGATGAAGTAGAAGTAATCCCGGCTAATCCAGATGTGCCGGTTACGCCGGAGCAACCGACAGATCCGGTCAATCCGGATACACCACAGCAGCCTTCAGATGGCAATGTGAACAATGAACAGCAGCCTTCGGAAGACCAGACAGAAGACTCAGAAGAAAACAAAGCGCAGGAGCAGGAAAAAAATACGCAGGATAGTGAACACAAGATGACCAATGAAGAACTGGTCAAGAGACAGCAGATCGTCAGTCTTCCGGAATACGAAGAAGATTTCCGTTTCTGGACAGTTGCGAGAAAATATGCATTTGCAAAGACAAAGATCAGCATACGTGAGGCAATTCCGGAGGATATCAGCGGAGCCGTTGATACTGATCGGACAGAAAGTGATATTCAGGAAGCAACAGCTGATGCTAAAAAACTGTTTCATAAGGAAACTTCTGTAAAGGCGAAGAAATCAAAGACGAAATCTTCTCCGAAAAAGACGAAAACAGCAAAGAAAGTACAGCTTAATACATTTTCTGCCGAGACATTAAAAAACACAGCAGACACTTCGGGAAAGAAGTCATCCTTAAACTCTGATACTGCCGTAGCATTGCAGGATGATACTTTAAATGCGTCCCTTGCATCCCGGCAGTTGGCCGAAAAGGTGCGTTCTGTCGGAGAAATTTCACAGGATGGACTTCTCTACATTCTGAAAGAAGAAAAGAATGGATGGCTGTATGTAGAATCCGGAAAGGTCAGAGGATTTGTAAAAGAATCCGAGCTTTATACCGGAGATGCCGCACAGGTACTGCTGAGTGGATACCAGAAGCAGGCAAAAAAAGCTGCAAAAAAAGCCAAGATTGCATACACTGGAATCGAAGGAACAGCATCCCTTGCAAAAGAAACGGTTCCGGCAAATGAAAATCAGGCATTTACCCATGTACGTGCAACCGTAAATCAGACACTGGCTACGAAAAAATATGCACTGGCAGATGCATCAAAGTCGGATGGAACTGTAGCAATCCAGGAAGAGGCAAATGGACAGTCACGTGTGATCGGAACCATGTCCCAGGGTAATCTGTGTTATATCCTTGCGGATGCAGAGAAAGACTGGATCTATGTGGAGTCCGGGGATGTCCGAGGGTTTGTCTCTAAAGAGGCTGTTCAGACTGGGGATGAAGTAAAAGCGCAGGTAGAAGCAGCAGGCGAAGGTGCTTACCAGACAGCTACAGAACTGATCGTACCGGAAGATAACCGGGCACTTTATTATAGCTATGCTTCTGTAAAGCCGGGAACACCGGGGAATGCGATCCGCCAGGCAATGCTGGATTTTGCCGCACAGTTCATTGGCAATCCTTATGTATGGGGCGGTACAAGCCTGACAGAAGGGGCGGACTGCTCCGGATTTGTACAGCAGATTTATAAGACTTTTGGCTATAATCTGCCAAGAGTAGCCGAAGATCAGAGCCAGTATGGAACCAAGATTCCGGTTGAAGACGCACAGCCGGGGGATTTGATTTTCTATGCAAAAGACGGTTATGTCCATCATGTTGTGATGTATGCAGGAGACGGAAAGACCATCGAAGCTGCAAATGAAGACCAGGGAATCATTTCGGGAACGGTATATATTCCGGAAGCTGTCTGGGCAACCAGAATCCTGGAAGAAAATTATAATCTGGAAGGCACGGATGTGAACGAACAGAACGCTACAGCCGAACAGTATGGAGACAGTATTGGAGAGTATACCATTGATTATTATTGTTCCTGCGAGACTTGCCGTGCGAAGGCAAGCAAAGTCAAAGCAACCGGAACTCCGGTTGTTGAAGGGCAGACCATTGCGGTTGACCCGGATGAGATTCCGTATGGAACAAAGGTGATCATTGACGGACATGTATTTACTGCTGAAGATTACGATACTTCCGGCAAAGAAAAACATATCAGTATCTATGTCAATGAGCATGAGACTGCACAGAAGCTGAATGAGAAGAAGGCAGAAGTACATCTGGTGAAATAAAGACAATCAAAAAAAGAAATATTAAACAAGAAAAACTTCGGATCACTGGCGAAAATCCAGAATATCCGAAGTTTTTTGCATGTCTACACTATTCAGACAAGTCATTCTCCCGGCTAATGTTTGATCTTTTTCAGTTTTTCATTGTCTGCCTGACATTCGGTCGGGGAAATATGATACATTTTCTTAAAAGCACGAAAAAATGAAGAATAGTCTCCAAAACCGGACTGGACAGCAACCGTTTTAAGCGGAACATCCTGCCGGATCAGCGAGACCGCAAGTGCCAGCCGTTTCTTTAAAATATACTGATGACAGGTCGTATTCAGTTGTTTCTGAAAAAATTTGTTCAGACTGCTCTTGCTCATGTGGAAAGTACGCGCCAGATCCTCCACACCGATTTCTTTCAGAAAATGCTGATCCAGATAGCGGACGATCTGATTGGTCTGATCGGATTCGATCTCAATAAATTCGTTGGAATATTTCAGGGCATAGTTAATGACTTTTACCAGAAGACAGGTGGATGCACCACAGGCATAGGTTTCAGAAAGCTCCCCATAAGAAGCATATTCCCGGTAAAAGGTTTCAAATTCTTCCTCAAAATTACACAGCTTATTGGTAGTATGAAGAAGATGAGGTGTGTCAATATTGAAAACAGATTCCTTAAGGGCCGGAAGCTGGCTTTTCAGATTGGAAATATATGATTTTTCCAGCCATACAGTGATAAAATCATAATAGTTTGCAACGAGATCACTGGAAGTAAAGTAGTGTGGAATATCCGGTGGAATAACCAGAATATCGCCATTTGTAATAAAATGCCGTTTCTGGCCGATGCGGAACAGAAAATCTCCGCTTTTACAAAAGCTGATCTCATAAAATCCGCTTTTGATCATGGAAAGATCTTCCATTAGATATCCTTTGTGGTGCGTGCATTTTACATGGCGCAGCTGGCATTTGCCGGACAGCTGCATTTCAGGGCTTTGCTCATATAATTTTTTCATTTATAAACCTTTCATGTTGAATAAAATTTAACAAATCTTTTGTAATCATTATACAATACACATTGCAAAAAAGGTAAAAGAAATTGTAAAAAAGTTATATTTTTTACTATAGATAAAAGCAATAAATTGTTAAAAGATACAAAAATAACGGGAAATCAGCGTTTTCTGGAATTATTGATAAACGATATCAATAAGTACAAAAATTGATAGAAAAAAGCAATTTGCAAAGAAAAAAACATTTTGGTAGTATTTTTGAAGAGTTGTTAACAAGGGGATACACAGACAGAACAACTTAAGGAAAATACAATGGAGGAAAAAGGAAAATGAAAAGAAGAGCACTCGCATTATTGTGTGCAGGAATTTTAGCAGTCGGTATGCTTGCCGGATGTGGTGGAAGTTCCGACAAGAAAGACAGCAGCGCAAAGACAGAAGACACGAAGAAAGAGGCAAAAAGTGATGGGACTTTTACAGTTGCATTGAATTATATGCCAAATTCACTTCAGCCAAGTGCACAGAGCAGTGATGACTTGGTAAGTGCAATCCGTCCAATCTATGAACCGTTATTTGCTGAGACAAAAGACGGTCTGGAATATTATCTGGCTGATAAGCTTGATATTTCAGAAGATGGTCTTACCTACACACTTCATATTAATGACAAAGCAACATGGAGTGATGGAGAACCGGTTACAGTAAAAGATATCAAATTTACCATTGATTATGGTGTATTGGTTTATGGCGGACCTACATCATTCACCAAGGTAAATGGTGGAGAAGTGCAGATCAACGAGATTGATGATAAGACAATGGAATTTGTACTTCCATCAGTATATGATAACTATGTCAGAACGTTATCTCAGTTCTATCCAATGCCGGCACATGCATTTGATAATGATCCGTCAAAGATTAATGACAGTACATACTTCAAAACACCGGGTATGGCTACATCTGGAGCATATGTAGTAAGCGAAATTAACGAAGATAGTTTTGTTTATACAGCAAGAGATGACTACTACAGAGGAACTCCTTCTGTTAAGAAAGTCGTTATGAAAACAATCGGCAGCGGAAGCACAAAACAGATCGAATTTGAAAATGGCGGAATTGATTATATGCGTGTTACAAGCGCAGAAGACCTGAAGAAATACAAAGAGGAGTCTGATAAATACAATATGTACAGTATATCAGAAGCTCGTCTTAATTACCTTCAGTTAAACCCACACGGACCGGTAATGTCTACATTATCTCAGGATGCAAGAAAAGCAATCTTCCTTGCACTTGACAAAGATGCGATTGTTGATTTTGCATGGGGATCAGATGAACTTGCAGAGCCAGCGAACAGCCTCATCACACCGGACCAGTCTATTTATAATAAAGACTGTAAAGGATATAACTTCAATCTGGAAGAAGCAAAAAAACTTGCAAAATCATCTGGATTGGAAGGAAAAGAACTTACATATATTTACAATTCAGACCGTGCAAATATGGAAGCTGTAGCAACTGTCGTACAGCAGCAGTTAGCTGAAATCGGCGTAACAGTAAATATTGAAAGCTGCGATACTTCTACATTCTTCCCACGTTTCTTTGCAAGCAAAGATAAAGAACTGGCTACAACATGGGATCTTGGTACAAACGGATGGGATTCACAGCGTGGTTCAAACTGTGGACAGGCAATCAGCTACTTTACAAATCGTCTCTGTGATTGTGGATACAGTGATGAAGTTTCAGGGCTTGCTCAGAAAGCCATAGGAACTGCAGATGCGAAAGAAAAACAGGAACTTTGGAATACAATTCAGGACAAAGCTTTGGAAGAATGTTGGGAATACCCACTTACATATACAAACTTTGTTATGGTTTCGCAGAAAAATGTTACTGGTTTAGATGGTTCGTCAGTTGTTCCTGAATTCATTGATTACTTATCTATTCATGTGGATTAAAAATTTACACTAGCTGAAAAGCATACGGAATGTGGCATGCCTTTAAAGTAAAGACAAGCCACATTCTTTCATATATTCGATTTTACAGAGAGGAATACTTATGTGGAAATATTGTTTAAAAAAGACGGCTCAGGTAGTAATCGTAATGATATTGATTTCCTTTTTTTCATTTGCAATTGTCTATTTTGCACCAGGTGACATATCGGATATGTATGTGAATCCGGAAATGACGGAAGAACAGAAAGCTAATGTGATTGCACAATTGGGGTTGGATAAGAGCATGACAGAGCAGTATTTTGCCTGGGCTAAACGTGCGGTACACGGAGATTTAGGTGTATCCTTATCTAATAAGTCGGCTGTGTGGCCACAGTTTATGCAGCGTCTTCCGGCAACAATCATACTTATGGGAAGTTCTATGATCTTGTCACTTTTACTTGCAATCCCGCTTGGCTTATGGTCGGGATATAAGAAGAACTCATGGCTTGATAACTTGATAAGTTCGTTAGCGTATATGGGAATGTCCATTCCTTCTTTTTGGTTTGGTATGCTGCTTATTATTGTATTTGCTGCAGTATTAAAGGTATTACCTTCTTCCGGTATGCATACCGTTGGAAATGTATCTGCATTTGATACGTTCCAGCATATGATTCTTCCATGTATTACGCTTAGTATCGGTCATGTTGCGGTTTATATCCGTTATATCCGTGCAAATACCATCGGACAGTTAAGCGAAGAGTATGTGCTTACCGCCGAAGCAAAGGGAGATTCTCAGACGAAAATTTTATTCCGACATGTGTTGAAAAACACGCTGTTGCCTATCATTACATTGATGGGAATGAATCTGGCATCTTTGGTATGTGGATCCTTTATTGTAGAAAGTGTCTTTGGATGGCCGGGAATTGGAACCTTTGCGATGTCTGCGATTGGTTCAAGGGATTATCCGGTAATCATGGCGTATGTTATGCTTTCTGGTTTTCTTTTGGTAGTCGGTAATTTTATTGCAGATTTATTGTATGCCTTTGTTGATCCAAGAATTAAACGGGGAGGTGCATCCGGTGGAAAATAATATAGTAATAACCAACGATTCGTTTGCAAAACTGGAAAAAAAGAAAACAGTAGAAATTTCTGTGGAGAGACAGAGTGTATGGAAAGATATCTGGAAAGAACTAAAGAAAAACAAAGTTGCTATGGTAAGTGTCGTACTTCTTGCCATTCTCATCATTGCTGTTCTTTTGGCACCTCTTAGTCCTTACGATCCTTATAAGTTAGACGCCTCTCAAAAGCTGCAGGGTATTTCATCCAGTCACTGGTTTGGCACAGATGAGTACGGAAGAGATTATTTTACCAGAACCTTATATGGTGGAAGAGTTTCTTTGCTGGTGGGATTCATGTCTATGATCATGACAGTTGTAATCGGAACATCATTAGGTGTATTCTCCGGTTATGTCGGAGGAAAAGTAGATATGTTTTTGATGAGTTTTACAGATATTTTCCTTGCTCTTCCGAGTATGCTGTTAATGGTTATTTTAAATACCTTTTTAAAGCCTGGTTTACCGACTCTGATTGTTGTGTTGAGTCTGTTTTCCTGGGCATCCGTCGCAAGAATTACGAGAGCGGAGACAATGTCATTAAAGGAACGAGATTTTGTGGTGGCTACACAGAATCTGGGAGCATCAAACTTTCGTGTGATCATTAAACATATTATCCCTAATATTTTAGGACCGGTTATTGTTGCAGCAAGCTTGAGTGTGGCAAATGCAATTCTGATGGAATCTTCTCTAAGCTTCCTGGGATTAGGTGTGCAGATTCCACGTGCATCCTGGGGAAGTATGCTTCAGGGAGCACAGGCGCATATTTTGGATTACCCTTTATTGGCGGTATATCCGGGCGTAATGATCCTAATTACAGTTTTGAGCTTTAATTTACTGGGAGATATTCTGAGAAACGCATTAGAACCTAAAATTGTAGAATAGCAAAATATGCAGTGATCACCTTAGTGAAAGGGACAGAAAAAATGAATAATTTATTAGAAATGAAACATGTGGCTGTGAATTTTGCTGCATATGGAGGCACTGTGCAGGCGGTGCGGGATATATCGTTTTCTATTGAAGAAGGACAGACGGTTGCACTGGTAGGTGAATCGGGCTGTGGAAAATCGATTACAGCGAAAACTATTATGGGGCTTGTAAAAAAGCCGGGGAAAGTAATGGAAGGAAGCCAGATCATATTTGAAGGTACAGATATCGCAAAATATTCTTCTAAGGAGTGGAAAAAATTCCGTGGCAAAGAATGTTCTATGATTTTTCAGGATGCACTTGTTTCTTTAAATCCGACCATGAAAATCGGAAAGCAGATCATGGAAAGTCTTGACAATCATGCCGTAACGACTTCTAAAGAAGAAAAAAAGAAAAAAGTAATCGATATGCTGAAGTTAACAGGCATTGCAGATGCTGAAAAATGTCTTGAAAAGTATCCGCATGAGTTATCTGGTGGAATGCGGCAGAGGATTATGATCGCAATTGCATTGATTTCTCATCCGAAATTGTTGATTGCTGATGAACCAACCACATCTTTGGATGTAACGATCCAGGCGCAGATTCTGGCTGAAATGAAAGCTCTGCAGAAAAAACTGAAGATGGCAATTCTGCTGATTACGCATGATTTGGGAATTGTGGCGGATGTGGCTGATAAAATTATAGTTATGTACGCCGGGAAAATTGTAGAAGAGGGTACGGTCAGAGAGATTTTCTATCATCCGGTTCATCCATATACAAAAGCCCTTTTAAATTCCGTTCCACGACTGGACAGAGACGGAAAAGAAATGCTTTGTACCATAGAAGGAAATATTCCGGATATGACAAATCCGCCGAAGGGATGTGCATTTTGTGAAAGATGTCCGCATGCCATGAATATTTGTGCACAGTATATGCCGGAGGAAAAAACGGTATCTTCCAGTCACAGGGCATCCTGCTGGATGATGGATGAACGTGCCGCAAAGGGAGGTGTTGCACATGCCTAGCCAAAAGAAAATCTTAGAAGTTAAAAATTTGAAAAAATATTTTCCGACTACTCAAAAACAACAGTTAAAGGCTGTTGATAATGTGTCATTTGATATTTACGAAGGTGAGACTCTGGGAATTGTTGGTGAATCCGGATGTGGGAAAACAACCTGCGGAAAAACCTGTCTTGGAATGTATCCGGTAACAGATGGAGAGGTTCTGTTTCACGGGAAGAACATTCATACCATGTCAAAGAAAGAACGGTTTGCATTTACAAAACGTGTGCAAATGATTTTCCAAGATCCGTATGCTTCTCTTGACCCACACCAGAAGGTTTATGATATAATAGCAGAAGGAATCCAGATTCACGGGATGGCGAAGAACAAAACGGAAGAAAAGAAGATGGTAGCGGAACTACTTGAGATGGTTGGATTGAATGCAGAGCATGCAGCGAGAAATGTCCACGAGTTTTCAGGTGGGCAGCGTCAGAGGATTGGAATTGCCAGAGCACTTTCCGTTAATCCGGAATTCTTGTTTTGTGATGAGCCTATTTCAGCATTGGATGTTTCGATACAGGCACAGATTATAAATCTGCTTATGAAATTACAGAAAGAAAAAAATCTGACCATGTTGTTTATTGCACATGACCTGTCTATTGTAAAACATATATCAGATCGTATAGGGGTAATGTACTTGGGGAAAATGGTAGAACTTACAGAATCCTCTAAGTTATATGTTGAACCAAAACATCCCTATACGAGAGCTCTTTTATCAGCGGTTCCGATTGCGGATCCTGAGGCATCAGCACAAAAAGAGCGTATTATGTTAAAAGGCGATGTCCCAAGTCCGGTGAATCCACCAGTTGGATGCAGATTTGCAGGACGCTGTGAAAACTGTATGGAGATCTGTCGTAAGGAAGAACCTCAGATGATAGAGATTGTTCCGGGACATTATGTGGCGTGTCACCTGTATGATGAGATACCAGGGTCAAAAGGTCAGAAAGCCGATGCAAGCTTGCTTGCAAGAGTGCAAAGCACGTAGCAATCTGGTATCAAAGGGGTCAAAATACCTTTTGACTACAATATCATGATGACTAAAAGAAAAAAATGTATGTAACAGAGGAGAAAGAAAAATGAAGTAC
>ENA-UOOA01003074-UOOA01003074.1-human-gut-metagenome-genome-assembly--contig:-P61old-NODE-3074-length-21681-cov-18.877740_pt1 | contig 21681 bp, 24 predicted proteins | sample MGYA00242467_ERZ724014 | MGnify/ENA metagenome assembly ERZ724014 | reverse complement strand
AAGTCACAAGTTAAAATATTATTTTTAGGGTGTCCTAATCAAAAACTATTGACAGAGTTTTTTAAAATTTTTTTATTTTATTTTGCTATTTTTTATTTTAGTACATTCCTTCCATTCCTGAAGCTCCCATTCCGCCTTCATGACCACAATGACAATCTTTTTCTGGAATATCTGTTACTAAACTTTCTGTTGTTATAACCATTGAAGCTATAGACGCTGCATTTTGTAATGCACTTCTTGTAACTTTTGTTGGGTCTACTATTCCTGCTTTTTTCATATCTACATATTCTTCTTTGCTTGCATCAAATCCAACTCCAACTTCTGATTTTTTAACATTATCTGCAATTACTGCTGGTTCTAATCCTGCATTTCTTGCTATTTGTTTTACTGGTTCCTCTAAAGATTTTAGAACTATCTCTGCTCCTAATTTTTCTCCACCTGTTAATTCATTTACTGTTTTTTCTACTGCTGGTACTACATTTATTAATGCTGTTCCACCACCTGCTACAATTCCTTCTTCAACTGCTGCTTTTGTTGCAGAAAGAGCATCTTCTATTCTTAGTTTTTTATCTTTCATTTCTGTTTCTGTTGCTGCTCCAACTTCAATTACTGCAACTCCTCCTGCCATTTTAGCAAGTCTTTCTTGTAATCCTTCTTTGTCGTATTCACTTTTTGTTTCATTTATTTGAGCTTTTATTTGTCCTACTCTGTCAGCTATTTGTTGTTTATCTCCTGAACCATCAACAATTATTGTGTTTTCTTTTTGAACTTTTACTTGTCTTGCTCTACCTAATTGTTCGATTTGTGTATCTTTTAGTTCTAATCCTAAATCAGATGTTATAACTTCTCCACCTGTTAAAATTGCTATATCTTGAAGCATTGCTTTTCTCTTATCTCCAAATCCTGGTGCTTTTACTGCAACAACATTTAATACACCTCTTAATTTATTAAGTACTAATGTTGATAATGCTTCTCCTTCTATATCATCACAGATTATTACTAGTTTTCCAGATTGTTGCATTAATGCTTCTAGTAATGGTAATATTTCTTGAATATTGCTTATTTTTTTATCTGTGATTAAGATATATGGATTATCTACAATTGCTTCCATTTTTTCTGTATCTGTTACCATATATGGAGATACATAACCTTTGTCAAATTGCATTCCTTCAACTACATTTAATTGTGTTGTTGATGTTTTTGACTCTTCTATTGTTATAACTCCATCTTTTGAAACTTTTTCCATTGCTTCTGCAATTAATTCTCCAACTTCATCATTGTTTGCTGAAATACTTGCTACTCTTGCTATATCATCTTTTCCATTTACTGGAACACTGATTGTTTTTAATTCTTCAACTGCTGATTTTACAGCTTTGTCAATTCCTCTTTTCATTGCCATTGGATCTGCACCAGCTGCAACGTTTTTAACTCCTTCTTTTATCATAGCTTGTGCTAAAACTGTTGCTGTTGTAGTACCATCTCCTGCAACATCATTTGTTTTTTCTGATACTTCTTTTACAAGTCTTGCTCCCATATTTTCGAATTTATCTTCTAATTCGATTTCTTTTGCTATTGTAACACCATCATTTGTAATTAATGGAGCTCCAAAGCTTTTATCTAATACTACATTTCTTCCTTTTGGTCCTAATGTTACTTTTACTGTATCTGCTAATTTATTAACTCCTTCTAATAAAGATTTTCTAGCATCTTCTCCAAATTTAATTTGTTTTGCCATTTTTATCAAACTCCTTTCAAAATTCATTCAATCTCTAAATTCGACCAATTTTAAATTGTGTCAAATGTCAAATTGGGTCAAATAGGACAGGCTTTTTTGACATATTATTTTAGTTCTCTTATCTTGTCAAAAAACGGCGTCCATTTTGATATTTTTTATTATTCTACTACTGCTAAAATATCATCTTGTTTTACTATGATATAATCTTCACCATCGTATTTTACTTCTGTTCCGGCATATTTGCTTACTATTATGTTGTCTCCTTTTTTTACATACATTTCTTGTGGTTTTCCATCTATTTTTTCTCCTGGTCCAACTTCTACAACTTCTGCTATTTGTGGTTTTTCTTGTGCTCCGCTTGATAGTATAATTCCACTTTTTGTTGTTTCTTCGCCTTCTTTCATTTTTATTAATACTCTACTTCCTAATGGTTTTATCATTGATATTACCTCCCTTTTTTCATCAAGAATTTTATTAGCACTCTTTCTTAGTGACTGCTAATAATTTATACCCTATTTATTAAATTGTCAATAGAATTTTTTGATTTTTCACATAAAATTCACATTTATTATATTCTTATTTTTTTATATTTAGAACTTTATTTATTTTCTTTTATTTTTTATTGCATTTTCATATTATTGATATTATAATATAAGTAATTACAAGTTGTTTGTTTCTTAATAAGGAGGTCAATATTATGGATTTTTGGTATATGACTATTGGAGATGAACTTAATGCAGCTATTAATAATATTCCTTCCCGGCTACAGAGATTATTTTTTCAATCTGTTTTAGAGCGATATAATAAATATATCGAAGATACAGATGATGTAGTTACTTTTGGTGAGTATTATAATATGTTTGAACGGGAACCTTCTAAAAGAACCTCAGAATTATTCTGAGGTCTTTTATTTTTTACTACTTTCTCTTTTTATTTGTATTTTTCTATTTCTTCTTTTGGTAATTTTGTTATTTGTATAATTTGTTCTATTGGCATTTTTAGCTTTAATAGTTCTTTAGCAATTTTTATTTTTTCGTTTTTTTCTCCTTTAGTAATTCCGTTCTTTTTTTCCGCTGTTCTATTCCGTTTCTCCATTCCGCTTTTCTATTCCATCCTGTAAACCTGCTTTATAAAAATTATGCTGACTTGTTAATCTATTATATTCTGCCATAACTATTGAATTGTGTCTTTCTCTTTCTTTTGGGTCTTCACTTATAAAGTCTAATGTATTTATTGCTCTTTCGATTTCTTTATTCTCTTTCTTTGCCAACATAATTCCCCCTTCGTTTTGTGTAAAAATACACATCCATTGATCTAATTTTGTAAAATCTTTTGGATTTTTATTTTTATATTTTGGTAATTCTATATAATGATATTCTATATATTCTGATGCTATTTCGTCCTCTTTTTCATAGCCTAATTCTACATATTCTTCTTTTAGTGTTTTTTCAAATTTTAATCTTCCTACACTATGGTAACTATTTCTTTTTAAGAAATTGTAGTTTGTTATAAATATTACTATACTCTTTTTTAATTCTGTGTATTTATGCCCTACTTGCAATTGCTCTGATATTAATTTTCCCATATAACTAGTTGCTCTTTCATCTATGTCTTTTTCGTCTTCCATTTGCATTTCAATATCAAGCATTGTTCCATCTTCTGTTTCTGCTTTTATATCTAGTAAACCTCTTTTTTCTCCTTTTTCATATGGGATTATCTCTGGATTTTTTATTGTTACTTTTTGTATTTCTTTTTTTAGTATTGCTTCTAAAAAATCTTTTAAAACACTTTCATTTCCTTTGTAGGCAAATACTCTTTTAAATATATAGTCATCTGTTATTGGTAGTCTCGTTGTTTCCGTTGTTCATTCCTCCTTAATTATACTAAATTGTTTTGCTTTTAGCAATACCTTTTAGTAAATTTTTATTTTTTCGTATAATTAATTTGACAATTTTTTTATCTATATTTATAGCGATATTGTATAGACTTTGCTACTTTTGTTTTACCTCCCTTCTTTTTTTATTTTTTGTTTTGGGTATCTTTTTTGATTTTTAATTTTTAGAATTAAATTTCTTGACTTTCCAATTTTTTGTCTTTCCTAAGTTGTTTGATTAAAATTTTTTAAAATTTTATAGCTATGCAATTGTCAAATTAATTGCATAGCTATATATTAACATGCTTTATCTTGCATTGTCAACAAAAATCTTTCGACAAATTTCGAGCTTATTATTATATTCAATTATTTAATAATATTTATTATGTTCATTTTTTACTAATTTTTATTTGTAATTTTTCTGGAAATTCAAATTTTTTTTGGTTTTATTGTATTTAACTTATCTTCCTCTTTATTTGATTGCATATCCACTATCTGCTGTACTTCCATTCCCTGAATTTGCTGTATCTATTCGGACATTAGAGTTTAGAGTTATAACAGGGCGAATAGCAAAAGCAAGTGAAACCTCATTGTTGTAAGAATCATACAAATATCCAACATCTATATTACCAGCAGCAACACGGCGAATATGAAATCCAGCATACTTAGAATAAGTAATTACACTACGAGAAGACATCCAGTATGTATTATAATCTTTTTCATTATTTATAAATAATTCATAATATTTACTACTATCAAAATCTTCTAAAGTCATTAATTTTTCCCAATATGTATATTTGACATCTAATGTATCTGCTTGTATTTTTTCTGATTGATTTATAAAACCTCTTTGTTCACTTAAATCAAGTTCAGAACCTGTTGTTGTATTTTCTCCAACTGTTACTTTTTGATTTTTTTCATTTTTCAATATGCTTGGATAATATTTGTTAATTGGTGTAAATCTTTGATCATAATTAGAATCCATTTTAGTATAATCTTTTTCAATCATTTTATCTTGTATATCTTCTATTTTCAAATTTTGTACTTTACTTGCAAACTTGCTATTATTATACAATGTACTACATGCATCATCTAACAATTTTACTGCATTATTATACCCATTATAACCACTTAATTCTATTTTAGAATTTGTTGGTTCTGCACTTATTAATCTAACTTCTCCTGTCTTTTTATTTACATCAAGAACTCTCCATTTTAAATCATCTCTTTTTATAGCTGAATTTATTGTGCTATCACTTTTCCCTGAATATGTACTTAAATTAGTTTTTAATGTATTTAAAGCTGATTCATTTAAAGCATCTGGTTCATATGATACATAATCTCCAACTTTTACATATGTCGCAAGCAAACCAGCCTTTCCATTTAATGTATTTTCATATATGTCATCTATATTTTCTTGTTTATAATTATCTTTAATAGCTTTTAATTCTTTTTCTTGTTTTTGTACTTTTGTGTTTACAGTTGAATATATTGCTATTAAGACAATAAGAAAAAATAGCATACTTAATAATGTAAATGATGTTATTGAACCTTTATTACTTTTTATTTTTTTACTAAATTCTAATCTCTCTTTCATTTTTTCACCTTTGTATTTTTTTAATTTTATAATTTATTTATACCACACCTTAAAGGTTTTATCAATATATTCATACATAAAAAAACAAAAAAATATCTCATAATCATAAAAAAATAATACCTAAAATCCAATAAATTCTAGGTATTATTTTTCATTTTATTTATGCTTCTGGTTCTACTAAACCATAATTTTTTCCATCTTTTAATTTATGTATAACATTTACTTTTCCTGTTTCTACATTTATAAATGTTAAGAAATTATGTGTTGGATGTGCTTGTAATTCAAGTACAGCATCTTCTGGTGTTATTGGTTTAATTTCATAATAAGATGTTTTTATTATCTCATTTGAAATTTCTTGAATTTTGTCTGAAGATACATCCATTGTTTTTATGCTAGCATCTTTCATCATTTTTTCTTTTTTTGTTTTAAATTTTCTAATTTGTCCTTCTAATATGTCTATATCTTTATCTATAGAAGCATATAAGTCTTTGTCTTCTGTTTCAGCTCTGAATTTTTCTCCATTTGCTATTACACAAATTTCTGCTGTTTGTACATTTTTTTCTGCTTTTAAAGTAACATCTGCTTCGGCATCTTCAAAGTATTTGTCGATTCTGTCTAATTTTTTTTCAACATAATCGTTTATTGCTTCTGTTATCTTTAGTTCTTTTCCTATAATTTTTATTTTCATAAAAATCGCTCCCTTCTTTTTTAACTTTTGCCTAGTTTTATTATATAGTTTATTATCTTTTTTTGCAAGCTTTTTAAAATATTTCTTCTATTTTATACTCTTTTTCTAGTTTTTCGTTAAAGTATATCTTTGAAATTAATTTAAATTCTTCTAGTCCTTCATCTTTCAAATTGAAGGAAAATAGTTTCTTAGGGGGAGCTGTTATTACATATTTTATTGCATTTTTTGTGCTCTCGCTCATATCTATTGCAGACTTGTCCTGTCTTCCACAAGCCTCGCATTTAAAGCCATTGTCTCTTATGCTGAATTTTGTAAGATTGTCTTTTTCTTTGCATTTTATGCATTCCATTATTCTTGGTGTGTACCCTAATATGCTAAGTAATCTCATTTTAAATACACTTATTACCAAGTCTAAGTTTTTGTCTGTTTCTGATATTGTATATAGTGTGTTTAAATATAATTGTAAAATTCTATAACAGTTTTCGTTTTCTTCTGTTATATCTTGAATTATTTTATTTATATGTATTGCATATTTTAGTTTGTCTAGGTCTGTTCTTATATTATAAAATATTTCTATTGTTTCGCATGAGTTTATATGATATGTATTTGTTCCTTTGTACATCATATATTCTCCAAAGCAAAATAATTGTGTACCTGCTAAAAGAGCACTTTGAGGTCTTCGTGCTCCTTTAGCTACACATGATATTTTCCCGAAATTTGGAGTTAATACTGTAAGCATTTTATCATAGTCACCCATATTGTTTTCTGCAATTACTATTCCATTTATTTTTATATTTGCCATTATTTCACCTTATCTTGAAAATTTATATCTGTTATTTTTTGTATTTCTTGTATTTCTTTAATGCCTTTTTCGATATCTTCTATTTGTTTATATTCTAAAAAGGTATTTATATCTCCAGTGTTTTTAAATGTGTCCCATGCTATTTTTTTAATCATATGCGTCATCTCCCTTTTAAAGTTTACCTTTATTTATCTTTTGCATCTTTTGGTTTTTTATTCATTTTTGGATTTTATTTTAATTTAAATTTGTTTGCTACTATTGATTCATTGTCAATCCAATCTTGTTTTACTTTTACCCATGTTTTTAAATTAACTTTTAATCCAAAGTTTTGTTCCATATCAATTCTTGCTGCTCTTCCTATTTTTTTTAACATTTCACCATTTTTTCCAATTATTATTCCTTTATGTGATTCTCTTAAGCAATATATTGTTGCTTCTATGTCATATATATCTTCTCCGTTTTTGTTTTTTCTCATTGTCATTTTTTCGACTTCTACATATATTCCATGTGGTACTTCATCTTGTAATAGTTTTAGTGCTTTTTCTCTGATTGTTTCTTCAGCTAGTTGTCTCATTGTTTGATCTGTATATTCCTCTACATCATAATATGCAGGACCTGGTTTTAGGTTCTTTTCTATTTCATCTAATATTATTTCTTTATATTTTGGTTGATATGCTGATATTGGAATTACTGCTTCAAAATTATATTCTTTGCTATATAAATCTATCAAGTTTAATAATTTTTCTCTTTTTACTAAATCTATTTTGTTTATTATTAGTATTGTTTTTCTTTTTGACTCTTTTATTTTTTCTAATATTATTCTATCACCTTTTCCAATTTCATCACTTGTTGCTTCTATTAGAAATAATATTAAGTCTGAATCTGGTATTGTTGCAAATGATGTTTCTACCATTGTTTGGTTTAATTTATGTTTTGGTTTATGTATTCCTGGTGTATCTGTGAATACTATTTGTGAATTTTCTCTGTTTACTATTCCTTTTATTGCATTTCTTGTTGTTTGTACTTTGTTTGCTATTGCTGCTACTTTTTCTCCTACTAATAAATTTATTAATGTTGATTTTCCTACATTTGTTCTTCCTATTATTGTTACAAATCCTGATTTGAATTCTTCCATGTGTTCCTCCGATTATTTTTTTATTTTTTCTTAATACATTATACACCATTTTTATGCTAAATTTGTAGAATTTTCGAAAATTTTTTAAAAATTTTAAAAACCATATGAATTATTTTCATATGGTTTTGGTTTATTTTTTTAAGCATATGCTTGACGTTTTTTAAATGATAATAAATTTGTAATCTCATTTTCTGTATTTTTTGCTTTTTTAGTTTTTTGAGCTCTTTCTTGTTCGATTTCTCTTTTTTGTTTTTCAGCCATAGATTGACAAATTGCTTTTTGATAAGCAAAGTGTGTATCTTGAGATATTTTGCTCCAGTTATATTCGTTTCTAACTTTGTTTTTGGCTTTTTTTGTTATTTCTGCACATAGTTTGTGGTCATATAGTAGTTCTAATATTGAGTCTGCTATTGAATTTGGATTTCCACAATATGTTTTCATTCCATTTTCTCTGTGTTGTACTATTTCGTTTAGTCCTCCTATGTCTGATACTACTACTGGATTTTCTGATAGCATTGCTTCAAGTGCTACTATTCCAAATGGTTCGTATGTACTTGGAAATACTGATATGTCTGCTGCTTTATACATTTTTTGTACATCTTTTCCTTTCATATATCCTGCAAAGCATACTTTTTCTGATATTCCTAAATAGTCAACTTGTGCTTTTAGTTCATCTAACATTCCGCCTTTTCCTGCTATTACTAGTTTTGTATCATGGTAACCTTCTAGTATTTTTGGCATTGCTGCTATTAGGTGTTGTATTCCTTTTTCATATACTAATCTTCCCATAAATAAGATTATTTTTTCATTGTCCATTGCGAATTGTCTTCTAAAGTTATAATCTCTTTCTATTCCATTGAATAGATTTAAGTTTACACCATTTGGTATTACATTTATTTTTTCATATGGAAGCCCAAATAGTCTTTGTAATTCATTTTTCATATAATTACTGTTCACTATTACTTCTGATGCTTCATATGTCAACATCCATTCTGTATCATTTATATATCTTTGTGTTTCATCATGTATTCCACTGTTTCTTCCAGCTTCTGTTGCATGTATTGTTGCAACTATTGGTATGTTATATGAATTTTTTAATGTTTTTGCTGCATAGGCTACTAGCCAATCATGTGCATGTATTACATCAAAATTTCCTTCTTTTGCTATAATTTCATTTGCTTTTGCTACTAAGTTAAAGTTTAGTTGCATTATCCAATCTATGAAATTATTTGGATTTATCATATAATTTCCAACTCTATATACTTTTACTCCTTTGTCATCTTCAAAGTCTGGTGCATCACCTTCTTTGTATGTAACTACTGTTACATCATGCCCATCTTTTAATAGGGTTCTTGATAAATCATATACTACTCTTGATATTCCGCCTACTACTCTTGGTGGATATTCCCATGTTAACATTAATATTTTCATTAACATTGCTTCCTTTCTTTTTACTATTTTCTTTTGTTTTTTATCTTTTTCTACATTTTTTTAGTCTTATATATTCTATACAAATTTATGGAAAATGTAAATATTTTTTGACAATTTTTTTCATATTTTTAGTATAAGAAAAAAGACTATTTTCTTAAAAATAGTCTAGTCTTCGTTTTTATTAATTTCTTTTATTAATTCTAATTGTGAAATCAATAAAGATTCCATTTTAGCTTTATATATATCGAATTGTTTTTTTACATCGTCAAGTTCTTTTTGTCTTATAACTATTTCATTATTTAGTTCATCAACTTTTTTTTGAGCATTAGCTTTTGCTTCGTCTACTATTTGGTCTGCTTTTTGTTTTGCAACATTTTTTACTTCTTCGGCTGTTGTTTGTGCCATTACTAATGTATTTTGAAGTGTTGATTCTATGTTTTTGTATTGTTCTAAGCTACTGTTTAATTCATCTACTTTTGCTCTTAATTCTGTTACTTCTTTGTAATTTTTGCTATAGTCAATAGTTAATTCATCTAAGAAATCATCTACTTCTTCTACACTGTAACCATTTACCATTTGTTTTGCAAATCTTTTATTTTCTATATCTAATGGTGTAATCATAATTTCCTCCTTAAGTATTAGTTAAGATTGTTATTTTTTAACCAAGAAACTGATAATTTGTTTTTCATTTCTTCTCTTGCCATTTCGTTTGTTATTTCATAGTTTGATGGTGCAACTAAAAAGATTGAGTTTGATACTTTTTGAATATATCCATCTAATGCGTAAACTCCACCACTAATAAAGTCAACTATTCTTCTAGCAACATCTTTGTTTACGTATTCAAGATTAACTATTACAGATTTCTTTTCTTTTAAGAAACTGCATATTTCATCTGATTGTTCAAAATTTGTTGGTTGTGATATAACCATTTTTATTGCTTGACTTTGTGATTGTGGCATATTTACAACTTTGTTGTTTCTTCTTCCAAATATTTTTTTATCTTCTACTTCTTCTTCATCTTCGTTTTCGTAATCGTATACATCTTCATCTTCGTAATCTTCTTGTTCAGCTTGGTCCATTCCAAATAAGTCAAACACCTTGTTCATTAATGCTCCTGCCATAATAAAAAACCTCCTAAAAATTTTCTCGTTTTTACTTGTTATTAGTATCTACTTTTTTTTGCATATTGTCAATAGTTTTTGTAAATGTAATAATTATTTAATATTATTGTAATGTTTTTGTAATATTTTTATTCTACTTTGCTTAGGTCTGGATTTATCATTAATTCATCATATATTGATATTTTTTTCATTGAATTAATTTGTGAGTTTGTAAATCCTAACTCTTGTAACTCACTTGTAGTATAGTTTTTTATGATACTATATTTTCCATTTTCTTTTTTTACATTTACTAATATTTTACTTAAATAACCAGCTCTATTTCTTACAACATATTTCAATCCCTCTTGTTCTACTATTGCAGAATTTGGCACTTTTAGTCCTGAGTAACTCCACCATATCAAATTAAAAGATATTTTTCTATAATTTGTAAATTCTTCTATTTGTTTGTCTATTTCTAATACTAGTAATGTTTCATCATCATTTTCTTGTGATATATATTGAATTGTTGCATCTATAGTTTTGTTATTTGATAACATTACTTGTACATTGTCTCCAACTTTTGCATTTTTTGCTTGTTCTGAGTCAGAAATTGTTGCTATGTAACATTTAAAGTTGTTTATTACTTTTCCACATTCATCATTTGTAGCTATTAATTGCCCTGTTTTTAAGTTTAATTTTTCTAAGAATTCTTTGCTTAATGTAGAAAAATTATTTGGTGTAAGTGTTTCTTCTAATCCATCAACTTTGTATGATACTATTCCACTTTCAGGTGCTGTTATGTATTCTGCTCCTGAGTTTAATTGTTTTTCTAGTTCTGTTCTTTGAGTATATAATTTTTTTAGGTAACTTCCTGATGGACTTTTTTCTCCTACTATATTTGCTTTTCTTGTAATTAATTTATTTATTTCTTTTTTGTATTCTGTTAATTTTGAAATATCTGTCGTTCCATTTAATTGTTCTATTTTTTCGTCTAATTGATTTTCTATTAATTTTATATCTGATGTATAAAGGTTTGTTTGTCCTTCTAAGGCTTCTTGGATTTTGGTGTCTAGCTCAGCTATTTGTTTTGTTAAGTCACTTTCGTTTTTGCTATAATATCTATATATAGATTCTCCTTTAGCTGTTTTTTCTCCTTCTGTTTTTATTTGTTCCATTCCGTTTTTATAGTTGTTTCCTTTTACAACTTTTTCATCTCTTATTATATAACCCACATCTGTTTCTTCTAAATATAAGGTTCCATTTTCTACTGTAACTTTGTCTGTTGGTTGTTTTATTAGTAAATAAACAGCATATATCAAATATAAACTAATTAAGGCAAATATAATTCCTATAATTATTTTCTTTTTGTTTTTTACTTTTTTTGTTTTCTCTTTCAATTTATTCCCTCCAAAATAATATCCACATTATTTTGTCTATCTTTTGAGCCATCTAACCAGATTGTTTGTTTATTTTTTCTAAACCAAGTTAATTGTCTTTTTGCATATCTTCTTGTTTCCATTTTTATTTTGTCTATCATTTCTTGTTCTGTGCATTTTCCCTCTAAGTAGTCTACGACTTCTTTATAGCCTAGTCCTTGCATTGCTGTTGGAAATTTATTATATTTTTGTACGATATTTTTTACTTCTTGTACTAAGCCTTGTTGCATCATAATATCTACTCTTAAGTTTATTCTTTCATATAATTTTTCTCTTTCCCAATTTATTGCAAATACTTTGTAATCATATTCTACTGGTTTTTTTCTAGATTCTGCTTCTTGTTGTGTTTTTGTTTTTCCAGTTGCTTTATATATTTCTAATACTCTCATTATTCTTTTTTTATCATTTGCACTTATCTTTTGCATTGCCTCCGGATCTATTTTTATAGCCATTTCATATAATTTTTCCAAGCCATCTTTTTTTGCTATTTCTTCTAATTCATTTCTATATTTTTCATCAAATTCGATATCTTGGTATTCTATTTCATAAATTAAGCTATCTACATATAAACCTGTTCCTCCTACAATAATAGGAGTTTTCCCTTTTGCAATTATTTCTTTTATTGCCTTTTTAGCATCTCTTTTATAATCTGCTACACTATATCTTTCATCTGGAGAAACAAAATCTAAAAGGTAATGTTTTATTCCTTGCATTTCTTCTGGTGTAGGTTTTGCTGTTCCAATGTTCATATCTTTGTATATTTGCATTGAATCTGCTGATATTATTTCTCCATTGATTTTTTTTGCAAGTTCGATTGATAATGCTGTTTTTCCTGATGCAGTAGGACCACAAATTACAATTACTTTTTCCATATGTTTCTCCTTTCTTTTATTTTTTTGTTATCATTTGCAAGGTTCCCATTTGTAAGCTTGCAAGATATTGAACTTCAAATATTGAAATTATTATAAATATAATTAGCATAATTATTAATTTCTTTTTTATTTGTTCTTTTTTGATTTCTTCATTATTTATTTTATCGAAAATTTTAAAAGTATATGGCAATAATACATAACCATTGATTATTGTAAATACTAATACAAATACTTTTCTTATTGTTTTCATTATTTCTTGGTTTTCATATACTATTCCTATTTTTGATATATTATAAATAATAAAGGTTATAATCCATGTAATAAATATTCCACATATTATATACAAAATCTTTTTTTGTTTTTCTATGTTTCCTAAGCTTACCCATGTCCATCCTAGTAATACTAAACTTAAGATTACTATTCCTACAATAATTACTGTTGCCATTACTTTTTCCCTTCTTTTTTATTTTCTTGCAAATTTTCTTTCTATGTCGTATTTAGACATTTTTATAGCTGTTGGTCTTCCATGTGGACAAGTAAATGGATTTGGTAACGCTAATAGTTTGTCCATTAAGCTTTCTACTTCTTCTCTTGTTAGTACCATATTTGCTTTTACTGCAGCTTTACATGCTACTGTTGCTATAAATCTTTCTTCTTTTTCTTGTTTTGCTGTTCTTGCTACTGTGTTTATTTCATCTAAGGTTTCTAAGAATAATTCTTTATTGTCTAAATCTATGCACACTGTTGGTACACCTGTTAATTTTATTGTGTTTTCTCCAAATTCTTCTAGACTAAATCCAGCTTTTTCAAACATTTCCATATTGTCTTTTGCTATTTCCATTTCTTTGTGTGTTAATGTTATTATGTCTGGTAATAATAGCATTTGAGAGTCTTTTGATGAGTCACTGTAGTAGTTGTTTTTTACCTTTTCATACATTATTCTTTCATGTGCTGCGTGTTGGTCTAATATGTACATTTCTTTGTCTATTTCTAGGATTATATATGTATTAAATACTATTCCTATAAATTTGTATGTTGGTTTTTGATATTCTTCATTTTGTTCAAATATTGATACATTTTCTTTTTTCATATCTATACTTGGAATTTCTGGTTTTATTGGTATTACTTCTTCTTGTAAGTTTGATTTTGTTTCTGGTTGTTCTTGTGATATTGGTTTTGTTCCAAATAATTTTGCATACATTTCATCAAAGTTTTCTGTTGGCTTTACTTCTTCTTGTTGGATTTCTTCTAGTTTGTCTTCTGGCTTTTCTTCTGGCTTTATTTCATTTGATTTTGTATTATCTATTTGTGCGGTTTCTTCTATTTCTGTTTCTGTATTTTCTTTTATTTCTGTTGGTGTCTCTATTTTTTGTTCTGGTATATTTGTATTTTCTGTATCTGTATTATTTTCTACTTTTGTTTGAGTTTCTTGTTGTTCTCTCATTTGTATATAATTAGAATTTAATTTTATACTAGGGTCTGTTTCAACTTCTTTTTGTATGTTTTCTTGTAATTTTTTTAATTGCTCTAACACATCAGCTGTATTTACAGGTCCACCTTCTCCTAAATTTACATGAGGTACTTTAACTGCTTGTGTTTGCACATTTTGTTGTGCTTTGTTATAAATATCTTGTACTATATTATTTGTTTTTATTTTACTTTCTTCATTAGTATATTGTTCTATTTTTTCTGTTTCATTTTTTCTGAAGTCATATAATCCTTTTGAAATTTCTTCTTTGTTTTGATTAATTTCTTGTTTTTCTGTATTTGCAACTAATTCGCCTTTTAAAAGTGTGTCTTTTATAGCATGATAAATTGATTGAAAGATTTTGCTTTCATCTTCAAATCTTACTTCTAATTTTGCTGGATGCACATTTACATCAACTTTTGCTGGGTTCATTGTTATATTTAAAACTACGAATCCAAATTTTCCTATAGGAATTAATCCTTTATATGCTTGTTCTGTTGCTGCTGATAAAGTTTTGTCTTTTATATATCTTTTATTTACGAAAAATAATTGATTTGAACGATTTGACCTTGCTATTTCTGGTTTTCCTATAACTCCTGATACTTGTATATCATCATATGCGTATTCAACAGGCATTACTCCTGTTGCTACATCTTTTCCATATATACTGTATATTACACTTTTTATATCTCCATTTCCATTTGTTTGGATTACTGTTTTTCCTGTGTTTATTAGTTTTATTGCTATATTAGGATTAACTAGTGCTATTCTTGTTATAACATCTTCTATATAGCCTGATTCTGTGTAATCTTTTTTTAGGAATTTATATCTAACTGGAGTATTGAAAAATAAGTTTCTTACTGTTATTGATGTTCCTTTTTGACATCCAATTTCTTCTTTACTTAATATGTCTCCAGCTTCTACAACAACTTTATAACCTACTTGTTGTTCTTCTGTTTTTGAAACCATTTCAACATTTGCTATTGCTGCAATACTTGCTAAAGCTTCTCCTCTAAATCCCATAGAAGTAACAACATCTAAGTCATCTGCTGTTCTTATTTTACTAGTAGCATGTCTTTCAAAAGCAATTTCTAAGTCATCTTGTGCTATTCCTTTTCCATTATCTGTTACTTTTATAAAAGAAATACCACCATTTTTTATTTCTACAGTTATATTATTTGCTCCTGCATCTATTGAATTTTCTACCATTTCTTTTATTACTGATGCTGGTCTTTCTATAACCTCACCAGCTGCAATTTTATTTATTGTTAAATCATCTAGTAAAACAATATTTCCCATTTGTAACCTCCGCATTTATTTTAAAATTTTTGCTATGTACTCTTTTATTTCTCCATCTTCTGCATTTTCAAAGAAATATTTTTTGAATTGTTCTCTGTTTATTGTTTGATATAAAAATTCTTGATCTATTTCTTTTAATATTGTTATCATATCTTTGTGTGTTATTTTTTTAACTTCATCTAATATTTTTTTGTTAGCTTGTTCTGGAACTACTCTTTCTTTTGGGTAACCTCCTCCAAAGTCTGTTTCAAATAATTTTTCAAAAGTATATGTAAGTGTTAATTCACTTCCCCATCCAAATCCTTTTGCAAATCCCATTGCTATTGCATTTCCTGCATTTATTTGACTAAATAAGTATGCATCTGTTGGGTCTACTATATGTCCACATAGTACATTTGGAAAGCTATTTAATGCAAGACAAGCTCCTTCTCCTGTTCCGCATCCTGTTACTATAAAGTCTGCTGCTTTTGAGTTTATTAATATTGCTGCTAAAAGTCCTGCTTGTACATATGTTAGGTTATTTTCTTCTGCATTTTCCATTCCGTAGTTATATACTTCAAATCCTTTTTTATCTGCAACTTTTTTTAATGCTTCATATATTATTGCATTTTTTGATGCTTGACTATTTTCATTTATTAATGCTATTTTCATTTTATTATTTTCCTTTCTAATTCCGTTTGTTTTTCTTTTGCTATTTTATCATATTGAGTTTTTGTTTGCAATAATTAAATAATAAAAGACCATGAATTTTTTCAAGGTCTTTTTTATAAATATTTTATTTTTTTGCTTCAACTTTAATTTTTTCTAAATCATCATCAAATTTTTTTGTTGAAATTAACAATGATAGTACATAAACTACCAATACAAATGGAATTGTTAATTCTCCTATTTGCATTCTTGTTATAGCCATTATTCCTAATAAAACTAGTTGTGCTAAAACAATTATTCCTGCTGATTTTAATAATACTTTTAATGAATTTAATTTATAGTATCTTATCATAAAGTATACTAAAATAATTGCTGTAGCTATTGCAAATGGTGCTATATATGGTTTTATTAAATCTCTTCCTCTAATTTTTGAATGTTCTTCTATTGTTATATTATCTGCTGATAATTCTGTTCCATATTTTTCATTTATTTTTGTTACTAAATCTGCTTTTTGTTCTTCTGTTATATCTGTTGTTATGATATTTGCAGCATCTTTATATACTTCTATTTGTTCAATTAATACTGCTTGTTTTCCAAATACTTCATTTGTGATTGCTTGCATATCTTTTATATCAAATTCTTTTCCTAAGTCTATTTCAACTTGTTTTCCATTTTGATATTTTAATTCAAAAGCTAATCCTTTTACTCCTATCATTATTGCTCCAACTATTAAGATTAAAGCAATTAAGATTACTAATATTTTTGTACTTTTTTGTTTCATCTTTGTAATACCTCCTATCTTTCTACATTTGCCTTTAATAGATATCTTGTTATTATTGCATTATATATTGCAATTATTACTATTCCCCAGAATGTTATCATTCCAAAGCTACTGATAGTTACCCATTTTATAAAGCTAAATGCTATTGCCATTATGCATATTGGTATAATTCTAAGATAGAATTTTTTATATGTTGCTCCTGTTGCTTTTTTCATTACATTTTCTGCTTTTTCTTTATTTAGTTCTTCTATTTTGTTTAAGAACATTGTTGTGAATATATAGTTTAAAATTAATACTATTATTATTCCTGCTATTGATTCTATTGATATTGTTACATTTGTATATCTAACAACTAACATATATACAGCAGATAATCCTACATATGCTATTCCTGCTAGTAATCCATTTAATTTATGTTTTACTATTAATATTATTATTCCTACAACTGCTATTATTGCTATTGATATTTCCACTTTTATTAAATCTTGTGTTGTTAATTTTGGTAATATATATTGATTTTTTTCCAAGTCATATTTTACAGGTAATTTTCCTGTGTCTAATGTTGTTGCAACACTTTGTGCTTGGTCAACATAGTTTTGTAATGTTGTTTTATCTGTTGTTGCACTTCCTACTGATAATTGAATTTTTCCTGTTGTTATTGGTTCATCAAATGATGTTGACATTATTTCTTGGTCATCTATTTTCATTGTTATTTTCTTTTCTGTTGTTGCTGTATCTGAAGAACCTTCTGTAGTTGTATTTGTTGCTTCATTTTCTGTTTCTGATGTTGTATTTTCTGCAACATTATTTTCTGTTGTGTTATTTGTTGTATTGTTTACTGATACGTAAGTTTGACTAACATTTTTTAATTTATCTTTTCCGTTTTTATTAAATTCTATTTGTAAATATACTGATGTTCCACTATTTGTTGTATTGTATAATACTTCTGATGATTTTATATCATCATTGTTTAGTAATACTTCTTTTGTTTCACTATCTAAAATTTCAAATTTTCCAACTGTATTTAAATTTCCTATTATTGTATCTGTTTGACTATTTTGTTCTGGAATTTGTATTGTTATTTCTCCTGTTGTTTCATTTACACTTGTTGTGTATTCTTCTACATTCATTTTGTTTAATCTTTTTTCGATTACTTCTTTTGATTTTTTATAGTTTTCAGCTGTTAACACTTCTTCACTATTATTTGGAACATCATCTGTTGATTCTGTGTTTACTTTTAATTTTATTGTTCTTGCTCCATTTAGTGACATTGAGTATGAATAATCTTTCACTTTATTTTCCATTTTGTTTTTGTTTTTTTGATAAATTCCTACAAAACTTATCATTGATATTAAAATAACTAGAAGTGTTATTGTTAATATTTTTACTGTTTTCATTGTTTTTTCTTTCATTTTCTTTCCTCCGTTTTTATAATAATTTTGTACCATTTATTACCAGTTCAAACCATACTTTTAGATATTTTGCTGCATATTTACTCATCATTGTTCTTTGCATAAATATTTCAAAATAGTCTAATACTGGGCATATATTTGTATCTATTGTTAAGTTTAATATTATTTTTCTTTCTTTTTCATCTATTTCTAATTCTGCATTTGTTACTGCGTAGTTTACTCTATCATGAATATCAAAGGTTGATAGATTTTTGTTTACTACTCTGTCTCTATGTACATCTGATTTGTCTGCTAGTATAAGTGCTGCCGATATGTCACTTATTGCTGTTCCTGTGTTTTCATCATGATTTCCTATTGCCATCATTATTTCTGTTCTTTCGTCTACTGGCATTTCCATTTCTTTTAAAATGTTGTATGCCATTATTGCACCACTATGTGCATGGTCTACTCTATTTACACAGTTTCCTATATCATGCATATATCCTGCTATTCTTGCTAATTCTACTGTTCTTTCTGGATAGCCTAATTTTTCTAATATATCTCCTGCTCTTTTTGATACTATTGATATATGTCTATGTCCATGTTCTGTGTAACCTATTGCATTAAGTTGCTTTTGTGCTCCTCTTATAAGAGAGTCTAGCTCTTGGTTTTCTTTAATGTCTTTTAAAGTTATCATTTGTTACCTCCTTTGGTCTTTATAGATTTTATATTAAATGATAAAAAAAATCAACCTTTTGGGTTGATTTTTTTATTCTATTGACATTATTCTTTGGATTCATTATATATTTCTTTACCAATATAAATCCCATATACCGTTAATATTAGAAAACATACAATAATTGCTATTCGTAGGTACAGTGAAATCTTTTTAATAAAAAGGCATCCTATGCTTGCCCAAAATAAAACTCCCCAGACTAATGCAACAATCAATGCTCTGTTAGCAATATTTTTTCGTTTTTTCATGCCAATACCTCCTGTAAAAATTATTTTTTATCAAAGTGCCTTTATATCAACCTGCAAAACAGGAAAATAAATTTTATGTTTATATTTTATCACATTTTTTCTAAAAAATAAAGTGTGTTTTATTATTGCAATTTATATTTTCGACATAATTTAAATGTTTATATTTCTTTTCTTCTTTTTTTCTGTTATAATTATTTTTACACATAACTTACAAATCCTTTCAATGTTTTCTTGACAATCACATTGTATCATTTGTAATCTTATGTGTCTATTTTTATTTCAAAGTGCGTCACTTAATTTTACCATTTATATTTTTTCAACCAATTAAAAAGCTCCAATCCAAATTTTAATATTAAAAGAGATATCAAAATACTAATGACATCTCTTGCTACAAAAAAATCAACCAGATTTTTCTGATTGATTTCATATTATCTCTCATAACTTTTCAAAAAAGTTCGAACAGAAACGCATTATGGAGCGATTTCGAAACAGGTATGCGAAAAAATGACATACTATGTTTCATACTCCATTATATAATTCGATTTATTGTTTTTACTTTAACATAAAATCTTGTATTTAGCAACACATTTTTTAAAATTTAATGAAAATTTAAATTAAAAAGATATTATATATTATAAAAGTACAAGTAGAGAAATGTTTTTTCTCTACTTGTAGATTACATCAATCATTTGGTATTGTTCTACAATATATTTGTAGTTCACAAATTCCAGTAGAATTGCTAGAAGTATATTTATCTAATATATACATTCTAATATATTGATAACCATTAATTGCATTAACTAAAAAAGTTTGAGTAGAATTTGTTTTTGTTGCTGTAAGTTGCTCTGTTAAATTGCTATATGTAGAATTATCATTAGAACCTTGAATATAGAAATTTTTACATCTATACCCAGATTTATCTAAATTTACAACTTTTATTTTATAAGGTATTACTTTTTTTCCAAAATTGTATCCAATATATTCAGAAGAATCTGTGTCCTTAGAATACCAATACGAAGAAGAATCTTTATCAAAAGCAAAATATGGTTGAACATTATCAGAAGAAGATGCAAATACATTGGTATTATTCGTTAATTTATCAATTTGAGTTGAATAATTATCAAAATAACTAATATAAGAACTATTTAATAATTTAATTTTATATTCACTTTGAGTTATTGCTTTATATCCAGCATACTCAGATTTTCCTAATTCTTCCATAGCATAAGGGCTTTCTAAAACTGCATTAAAAATGTTTTCATTGCTAAACATATAATCTACAGATTGTCTATTTTGCATCAATTTTGAGAGTAACTGATTATTAGTTATATCAGATACAGATATAGTTGTAGTATCTCCAAGAGTACTAATCCAATTTAATAAATCTTCTGAAAATCCAACTGTAGATTCATTATTTTTTATATTCCCTTCATTACTATTTGTAGTAGCAATTCGTATACCATCTATACTTGCAAGTTGTAATGAACTATTTATTTCAAATTCATAAGGATATGCTTTTAGTTTTGCTATTATTGCTGTTGGGTTCTCATTACTTATTTTTGTTAAACTTCCAACTTCTGTTTTTTCTATCACTTTTTCAAAATCATTGTCTTCACAAAAATTATCAGCCAATTCTTTTAAAGTTGGCATTCTTTGTTCTTCTGCATATTTTGATATTTGTACATTTGTTATCTTTAAATTCATTGTTTCAGTGGCAGTTGCTTTCTCATTTTCATCTTTTGCTGTCTTTGTTCTATTTATAATACCATTTTCTCCAAGTAGCATATTTAGAGTAACTCCAGCAAGAACAATAAGAACAATAATTGTGACCACAAGAGAGATAAGAGTTATACCTTTCACATTTTTAATTTTGTTTTTTAAATTCTTCATAATATTTTCCAACCTTTCTTGTCTTTGGTAAGACTAAACAAAATAATATTTAGATTTATCTTTATCGTTTATAATATTATCATTTTTATAATTTTTAGTCAATAGAATTTTCACAACTTTTTCGGAATGTTCCAAATAATCTTTCCAAATAGTTTGCTATACTTTTTGTGAAAGGTTGGAGAGAATAGTGTTACTACCAGAAGCAATAAAATTAAGAATAATTGAATTATTAGATGATAATAATCTATCAGCATATAAATTATCCTATAAGGGTGGATTTTCTCCATCTAATATTAGTGATGTCTTAAGAGGAAAAGTATCAGAGCCAACGATTTCTACAATATTACATATTTGTGAAGGTGCAAATATTTCTCTTAAAGATTTCTTTGATTCAGATTTATTTAATGAAGTAGAGGCAGTTGAAAAAACTAGAAATAAATCCTAAACTATATTACATATTTAAAAATTAAAAAAAATTAAAAAAATTTGAAAATCATGTCAATAATTTTTGAAAATGTCCCAAAAAATTCTAAACATTAACGGAAAAATAT
>ENA-UOOA01003068-UOOA01003068.1-human-gut-metagenome-genome-assembly--contig:-P61old-NODE-3068-length-21725-cov-9.710660_pt1 | contig 21725 bp, 17 predicted proteins | sample MGYA00242467_ERZ724014 | MGnify/ENA metagenome assembly ERZ724014 | reverse complement strand
ATCCTGGCGAGCATCGAGAGATTTTGTCTGCGAATTTCTAACTCAGGACACTAGAAGATGACCGTGTTCGTGACATTGGTGAAATGCTCTACCGCTATACGCGGCATGGTTCCGAAGGCCGCTGGTTCAATGGGCACGCCAATCTGGATCTGTCAAAGGACTTTGTTTGCCTGGAGCTCGAAGCGCTCAAAGCCAAGCCTGCTTTGCAGCAGATCGTGCTCATGCAGATCATTTCTGCAATTCAGGCTGAAATCTATCTCTCCAATGATGGTCGCCCTCGCATCGTTGTGATCGATGAGTCATGGAGCTTGCTGGATGATCCAATGGTTGCACGCTTCATGGAGCATGCCTTCCGTCGATTCCGTAAGTACAACGCATCAGCAATCATCGTTACGCAGTCCATTGCTGACCTGTATCAGTCGGCAGCTGGCAAAGCGATTGCTGCAAACAGCGCGTTTAAGCTGATCATGAAACAGACCAGCGAAACAGTGGAAATCGTTGAGCGTGAGGGGTACTTATCCCTTGACAACTACTCGTTCCAGCAAATGCGGACGATCCACAGCGTTCCTGGCGCCTACTCAGAAGTGATGATTTATGCCAACGAGAACGTTGGTATCGCGCGCCTGGTTGTTGATCGGTTCACCCAAGTGCTTTTCTCGACCTCTGATCCAGAGCGCTCCGAGATCATCAATGCAATTGAGCGAGGCGAAGACCCCGTTCAAGCAATCGAAAACTATATCGCTGTGCACGGTTGAAGATGACTGAAGAAAAAAACGACACCCCAGCAAAGTCAACTGCACCGGCACCAACTAGGCCTGTAAGCGGTTTGCTTTCTCTCAGTATTGATGCGCTGATCATTCTCGTCATCTCGGTGGTTGTGACAGCCCTCTTTATGAAGTTCGGCGCGCAATTCGTAATGCCCACTCGCGAAGCCCCCTCGCTGGCGATTGTCAATGTTGACCAGCTGGTGCAGGACTACATCACCACACTCAACGAGAAGGTCGTATCCGGCGAAATGAAGGCTTCCGAGATGAGCGGAAAGTCTGCTGAGTTCAACAAGGAGCTGCTGACGCGTCTTGCCAAATACGCGGATCAGGGAACAACCGTACTGCGCTCCGACATGGTGATAGCAGCGCCTGATGATGTTGTTGACATTACTGGCACTCTTCGCGCGGAGATGACCACTTCTGGCCATCTATCTGCTACAGAGCCAAAGGCTCAGCCCCAGTCTAAATAGCCAAAAATGACTACGACACATGAGCACCCCAAGGGAAAAATGGGTGGGGCAGGGCGGCGCTTTGCCCGGTGGTTCTACCGATTCTTTATTGTCAGCTCGATCTTGGGCTTTGGCCTCACAGCACTTGGTTTGTGGCTTACAGGCATCCGCATCGGCCTTGATGTTCAGCGCTTGATCGGAGAGCCTGCTTGCATGCCCTCGTTCGTCTACCTGTGGAAGCCAGGTATGACGCATGAGCCAAAGGTAGGCGACTACGTTCTCGCCCGCATGCCGAAGACCAGCCTTGGTGTCGGCGCCCGCGAGGGTGATCGCATCGTCAAAAAAGTGGCTGCAATATCTGGTGACTCCGTTCGCATCGAAGGCACTGAGTTGTGGATCAACGAAAAGCACTCTGACCGTCTCTGGTTGGCGAAGAGTATTCCAGGGAAAAAGCCCGGTGACTTTGACGTTGATTTCAAGCTCCAGGAAGGACAGATGTTCCTGATGGGCACCACAAAAGAGAGTTTTGATTCCCGCTACTGGGGGGCCGTGAACCGTGAAGCATTCTTGGGCTACGCTATTCCTCTGTTCTAGTCTGCTGGTGACGGCAGCTTATGGACAGGTTCCGAGTTCGCGCTCTCCATGGCAGGCTAATCCCCACCAGGTAACCGAACCTATTGCAACGCAAGCGCCAGCTCAAGGCACATTGCGTGATTTCGGTGTCTCAACCCAGCAAGGAGCTGTCGCTCCGTGGATTGCTGGCCTTCGTGAAGACCACAAGAACAAGGTCTCTCCACAGGGCGAAACCGCAAGTACCGCCATCGATTTCGACGTACAGATCTTCATCTCCACAGGGATGCCTGAGGGTGTCTTGCGAAGCCTGTTCCGCCAAGCACTTGATGAAGGCGCTGGCCGTATCCGCTTTGTGGTGCGCGGCTTTGAGCCCCAGCGCGTAGGCGAACTGATCAAGAAGCTGCGAATGATGCTTCCTGACCCCTACCGCGATGACCTTCTTGTTGAGATAGACCCCAACGCCTTTCGTGCCTACAACGTGACTGCGGTGCCGGTTTACTTGGTCAAGAACAAGGCCAAGTGGTACTCCGTCAAAGGCGCTATCAGCATTCAGGGTGCTCGGGAATTGGCACGCGCTGGCGGTAGGAAGAGTAACCAGGGTGAGCTGTACGCTATCTCCGAGCCTGACATCCTCACAGTCATTGAGGAGCGGGCCAAAAAGTACGACTGGGAAGCTGCATTTACGCGGGCCCAAGCCCGTGCTGCGCAAAGTCTCAAGCCGAGCTTTGACCTGCCTACGGTTGTTAAAGACAGCACGGATTACTTCGTGCCTACCTTCACTGTTCCTGAAGACATTTCGGGGCCGGGGCCTGATGGCAAGGGATCTGTACTCCTGGCCAAAGAAGGGCAAACGATTCGACTGCTGGATCACACAAAGCTGCAGGTTCCTGTGATCGCAATTGATGCAACAGACATCCGTCAAGTTCGACTTGCCCAGTCCTGGGTAAAGCGCCCTGAATACAAAAACGCTGACATCTTCATTGTCGGTGCAGGCCTGAGAGCTGCCGAGGGTGTTGTCCCTTTGGAAGATGTTGCCAAGCGCGTAAATCGTCCCGTGTATCCGCTTGTGCAGCGGCTGGGTGAGCGCTTTGGGATTCAAGCGGTGCCTGCAATCGTTGAGCAAGAGGGTGATCGCCTTCGCATTCGGTATTTCAATCCTCAGGCCAAAGGTTGACTGGTCATGAACTTCTTGAAATCAATCATATTTGGCTTGTTCATGCTTCTGCCGCTGGGGCATGTGGCGCAAGCGGAGCAGATGAATCTTGCCTGCAACAGCTACAACCCTCTTGAGACGATGTTTAAGGATGTCTGCTGGTCAGGCATGTTTCCTCTAAAGATCATGGGGGCGACGCTGGTTCCAGGAAAAAGTGGTGTGCCTGCCGACAGCACAGACAAGATCATTTGCAAGTGTGGTGGTGATTTGTCAAAAGGTCAGGTGCCTCGCGTCGGCTTCACGGTTGGGTTTTGGGCACCGGCAAAGATCCTGGACGTAACGCGTAAGCCCTACTGTCTCCCATCACTGGGCGGCATCCAACTCCCTGTTGCGGGTGTCAGCTTTCTCAACAACGGCGCAAACATGGGGCGTGGTGATAGAGGTCTTGCTTTTGCTAATTGGACACTCTACAGCTTCCCGCTGATTTACATGCTTCGCCTTATGGACGATGGAGCGTGCCCTCCTGATGGGTTGACTGAGTTCGACCTTCTCCAGTCCAGCCCAATGTTCCCGAACTGGAATGATGCAATCGGTCGGTACACGACCTTTGTGAATCCAGAGATGCTGCTCTTCTCGGGTCTGACGGCCATTTATGCGATGCCCGTTGACGCAGCGTGGTCAACCCTTGGTAAACCTCTCAACCAGTTCTTCTGGGTTGCTGGTTCTTGGGGTCGCGTTTACCCGATCACTGGTTTTGAGGCTAATGGGTCAGGGGATATGAATGACCCCGTTGCATTCAGCAGCTTGACTGGTGTGCGCGCATTGTCCCTTCTGCATCGCCTGGGAATGCTGAGGGAGACTATTGGAAGTCAAAACCTTTGCGAGCGCAGTACGCGATTCATTATTCGCAAAGATGCATACCGCTGGCAATTCCTGGCCCCATCACCTGAGTCTGATGGGCGACTACCTGGAGCTCCAACGCCTGCTCAAACCACGACTCAAGTGCAGGAAGTCAACCCTCCCCAGAGGTTCGGCACATGCACACACGCTACAGGTTCTAGTACAGCCGCATGGGGGATGTGGCGAGACGTACCAGCTACCGGTGAAGACCATTCGTATCTACTTTTCCAATGGACTGACTGTTGCTTCGGATTCACACCATGATGCCAATTAAAGACATGCAACAGCAAACGATCACTACCCGTGAGCGCATTGTCAAAGCCGTTGGCCGAGGCATGCTTGCTTGGGCCGCGCTTGGTATGCCTTTGGTTACCTGGAGTGCATATGCACAAGGTCTCCCAGATCAACTGCCTACAGCTCAACAAAGAGATGCAGCCGTTCAACTGCGGACGGACGATACCGCCACTAGCGATACCCTCATCAATAAGCGCGCCTCTAAGCTGCTGAGCGGTCGTTACAACGATGATGTCCCAGTTCGTGGACCACGGATTCAAGCTGATGATGTTCCGGTTAGAGATGTAAAGATTCTTCCTGATCCTGATGCTGCTGTTCAGGCTGAGCGTCAGGCCGAACGCGCTGGAAAACGCACTGTGCAAGAGATCGTCACTGGTGCTGAAGCAGGTGGTGCCATTGGAAGATCTACATATCACCAGGCAGACCTGTACCAACAGACAAATGACCTGGAGCGTGTTGAGCCTGGTGTCAATCAAACGACAAGTGGTCGTTCAAACCTCACAGAGGTTATGCCGGGATTCAACCGTTCAGAGTATGAACAAATGGGCAAGTTGGGTACAAGTCTGTACATCGACCCAAATTTGACCAAGGAAGCATCAGAGCAAAACCGCCGTAATCTTCGCCGTGACGGATGTCGTAGAACAGAGTTCGTGCTCCGCGAAAGCCAAAACATTGATCTTGCCAACACCAGTGCAAATCATCGCGTTCTGAAGATCGAATTCTTTGATCTTGTGAAAGAACCAATTCCAGGCACCAACCCTGTTGAATTTCAAACTATCACGAAGCCCAGCTCCTACAGAGGAGGGCCATTGAATCTGCAGGTTGCAACACTCGGAGCATCCGCCACGGTGTATTGGGAGAAAGTGGACGATACCCATAGCATCAAGTACACCTACACACCTTTCACGAATCCGAAGGGACGTAATTACTTCACTTATAACCAATGGCTTGGCTACTCCACAGGCGGTTCAATTCAGCGCGTCATGGGCCCGTTTGTCAGCTATGGTTCGCCAGCTGATGGGTTCAAACCTGTTATCGCATATACCGTTCCGGTTGGGGTCACGGGTGTTTATCTCTCTGCGGACTTGTATCAGACACAAGTAACCTATGACGCACCTACGCCTGGCGCTCCATGCCCATCTGACCCTCCAGAGACCTGTGAAGTACCCTCCATCGGCGGCATGCCGATTCGTTGGTGTCCGGGTGCTTATGGTGCAAATATCGTCTCCATGTATGACGATGTGCAAAACCCAAGCCCAGAGCGTTACGGAAAGCGACTTAACGATCTGAGTGCCGGCAATCTTGATAGCAGGCCTGACTATTCCGAGGATCCGTCTATTCGCGCAGGTGTGATCAAGGGAGTGAATGCAAGCAGTAGCAGCAAGGCAGAAGAACTTGTTGGCCAATGTCGTCGTGAGCCGATTTCACGCATTGAAGTTGTCAATGGCGGTTCATATGGCATCCAAAACATGCAGATGTGTTCTGAGACGCTAGTTAATCCATTTCCGGAGGGATGCAGCAGCATCAAGCGATCCTTTGGTCTTTCTTCCCTCGGTGAACACAACTACCTAACCGTAAAGGCGTTCAATAAAGTCAAAGTGCCCATCATTGATCCCGTCACCAATAAGCAGGTGAAGGATGCAAACGGAAAGTTGCAATACACGTACCGCAAAGAACTTGCCAATGTTGAGGGGCCGATAGATACAGATTTTCCAATCATGGGAGCACCAATGTGTCCTGGTGGTGGGCGTTGCAGTACCGAGAAGCCAGATGATCCACTTGGAACCAGTGAAGGGTTGTTTCTCGAATACTTCCACTATCCAATGGGCGGCAACCCTAAGGAGTTTGCATTTGATGGTGTTCGTGCACAGTCGGGCGCAAGCGGGAGTTTTGTCGATTACGGCGTACCGTCAAAGCAATGGCTTCCAAGCGGCACAGCTGTAGGTGATGGATCTTTACACGAGGTTCGATTCATCGCTAAAGCCTACTCAGTGACCATCAATACTTTCGCAGGATGCGATAAGTACATGGATTATGTCGCTGACGGTTTCTGCCGTGGCGGCAAGCTCATCTGCAAAGATGCAAGCGCCACACGAAGTGTCGGTGGCGTAACTTTTGGGCCTGGGCTTCCGAATCACGGAATCGTCGATCTTCTGAAGGAATGGGGAACCAGAGCTTCGACAGTCATGACAGAAGAATATGACAACGGCCTAGCTGCTGAGCCAGTGCCTAACGGGCCTCCTATAAAAATGCTTGATGACCCGATGTGCTGGGAGGCAAGCGCTGAACCTTTCACAAGCTGTACGACCATGGATACCAGCGCTGGATCGCTTCGTGCGTTCATCCGTAATGGGCAGCAATTTGTCACCGATTGTCATATCACAACTGATGACAATGATGTACCTCTCGAAAACTCTACAAGCTGCAAGCGAACACCAAGCGCAGACAGCTGTGACACACGGTTCAGGGGGCCATTCACAGGACAGTGCTACAACCCGACTGTTGCTTACGATTGCGGTGTTACTCGGGATGTGAAAATCCCAGTGGTTGTGGAAGAGCTGGGTGACACATGCTCAGGAGCCATGCGCTGCCTTGGTACGCAGTGCCACCGCCCCAACCTGACAGGTAGCCATGGTGGCGAATTCACCCAGGCCCTTGGCGCCATGGGTGCCATCAATGCTATGGTCGAGGACATGGTTTGTCTGGAGACAGGAGAGAAGCCGACCAGTGTTGACGAAACGTGCACACCTTACATCTTTGGTGGCAAGGCCCTGTACTGCAAGATCCCAATCGGAAACCAGATCGGACTAACGCCTAACTGCTGCAAGGAAGCTCGCAAGGGCGCATCATCCGCACCAAGTTGGATGGACTATCTCCAAGCGGGTCTTGCATTGGGAAAAATTGCCAATCGCATGGGTGTGATGCAGGCTATGCAGGGCTCTGACATTTACAACCAAATTTCCCGATTCTGGGGTGACATCAAGGCTCCTGTAGTCGATGCGTACAACAGTGCTTCAGGATTCGTCACTGAGAACTTCATCACTCCATTCCGCGCGGGCTTTGATAACTTGTTCGGTGGTGCAGCCAATGACATTGCCATCGATAGTGCGTCAAAGATGCCAAGTATTACAGGACTCATTGATGGGTTTCAGCAGCAACTGATGGCTGGGCTTCAAGACATTCTCATGAAGATCGGCGGGCAAGACTTGTCCAGCATGGTGATCACATCCTCTGGCGGCAAGCTTGTCTTTACTGAGGGCATGCAAAACCTTGTGATGGCTTTCCAGATCTACAGCATTGCCCGTCTCATTGGTCACATCATCTTTGCTTGCAAGAAAGAAGAGTTCGAATGGGGTATGAATGACAAGTGGCGTTTATGTACCTATGCAGATACTTGTTGCGCCAAAAAGGTGTTCTTGCTCGGATGCGTTGAAAAGCGACAGCTCTATTGCTGCTACAAGTCGATTGCTATTCGAGTGATTTCTACCCAAATCATTTCAAAAAATCTCGCTGGTTCTCGCCCTCAAGGTTTTCGTTCCACCAACGATGGTCGATCCCTTGGTGGTTGCAGTATCAACTGCGGTGGTTTCACCGCTTTCGAGCTGGCTGCTGTTGACTGGGGTAGGGTGGATCTGACAGAGTGGACTGATGCTCTGATTGAAAGCGGGCAGATCAACCCAACAGACCCTGGAACGAATTTTGGTGTGTCACGAAATCAGATCAAAGAATCAATGGTGATTAGCCGTGATCCTGATCCTGCGGGGAACTACACCACTGCTGTGCCAGCAGTGAAATCGGCCGAAATCTTGGCGCCTAATGTGGATGCAGTCATTGATAACGCACGAATTCTTCGTGAAGCGGGTGAACACTGCTACGACATGGATGCCAAGAAAATGCCCTTTGTGTACCCCGGTTGTAAAACCAGCCCTTAAAGACGGAGTGTCTAAGCGCCCACAAATAGGGTAGCCACAGAAACGAAAAGCCACCCAAGGGTGGCTTTTCTGTTGGGCGGTCTAAACGTGATGCTTTTCCGTGCTTTTCGCACCCCTTTCTTAGCAAGGCTCTCCATACCATCGTTTGATGATGCCACCACGCTTGTTGTGATGGTTTGAAGCAACGATTGCGGAACAGGGAGCGTATGGCGTCGGGTAGTTTTGGTCAGTTAGTTGCATGGGTAGCGATAGCCATCGTCATTGTTGTTTTTATTGTGGCCGTGATTGATGAGAGCGATGACCACAAGCCCAAAGACATGTTCGGACGCAAGCGGCAGCCAAATGTAGATGCCGTGGAAAAAAAGGGGCCGCCAAAGCCCACATCCATCGTTGCATCAGATGACATCAAGCGCATCAATGCGACCTCAAATCTGAGCAAGCCACTTATTCCCCCACCTGGTGAAACGCGAATCGAAGGCGTTGCTCCACGCACTACAGGCCCGAGAAGATGAGCATCATTCGACAACAAATCATGATCGCCTTCGCGGTGATGACTGGTTCAGCAGCACTGGCGTCTGAGGGTGTGCTGCAGGCGGTACAGGAGTCAGGCAAGGAAAACAACCGCATCTCCGTATGTGTGCATTTGGCCAAGGCAAATGAGCCTGCCACCAAAGCGAACGCCCAGGCGCGTGCTAAGGCCGCTGAGCAAGTTGTATCGAAGCTGAAAGTGGAAGAGCCCAACATGCTCCGTGCTCGTGGTGACGCGGCCCGAAAGGGGCTTTACGGTTACCCCCAAGACCAGGGCATGGCGCTTCGGATGTACGAGCGCGCGAAGAAATCACCAGAAGCAGGCTGGAACGCTGCATTGATGCTCTACAAGGCATCCCCTGATGGAGTGAATCCACAGATGGCCCAGCGCCTGCTCACTTTGCTCGACAGGTCTGGCGCAGCAACATTCAGTTCTCGGGGTGTTGTCGGATCCCAGGCCCACTACTTAGCTGGCCTTCTCAACGAGACAGGGGCTACGGGCAAGGTCGATGAAAAGAAGGCATTTCTGCACTATCGAGCAGCTGCGCGTAACGCCTATATCCCAGGCGCTTATCACTACATGCGCATGCTTTCTCAGTCGCTTTCCAAGATCAACGAAGGTGACCGAGCTGTAGTTCTCCAAGAGATGCGAATGATGACGAATCGGTGGAAGTGGCAGTCCCCTGAAATCATGATGCTGACTGGAGACCTCCACGCTGCCAGGTGGTTTCCCGATGATGAGAACTTCACCGCGCAGTACCACTGGCGCCTTGCAAAGAGGATGGCAGAGCGGTTGGGTGGCGTCACTGAAACACACGACTTTGAGGGCGCACTGCGCCAGCGCATCAAGGCATTGCCCCCAGACAAAGAAAAGCGCCTTGAAGAAACCGTTGAAGGTGGCATGCGCAATGCCACAACTATCAAGCATGAACTGGAGTACGCAGACCTATGCGTGGAATGAATCAATCGATAGCACTGGTCGCGTTGATGGTTGCTGCCATGACCACAGCTGCTCTTGCGCAGCCGAGGCAAGGCACCCCAGTTCGAAGCGAAAACATCTATCAGGCCAAGGAAGAAGGTTGGTTTTGGTACGAGCGCGAGCCTGAGCCACCAAAGGAGGAAAAAAAGCCTGAACCCAAGAAGGCACCTCCACCACCGTCAGTTATCAAACTGGAAGCACCAAAAGAAAAGAAGAATGAGCCGCTTTCTGTGAAGTGGTTTCAGGAAGACTATATGGCACTCATCAATACCGCCATTGATGATCCAACAGAAGAAAACGTCAGAAATTACCGTTACGCCACGCGCGTAATGCTGGATAAAGCCAGCAACTTCACGCGGCAATTTCAGAAGCAATCGCTGCTTGATCCACTATTGGATGAGTCGGTGAGATCTCCCTTCTCGTCGGCGATGCGCGGTAGTTTCGCGAGCTGGACAACCGAGGCCAAGCGAAAAGCAACAATAGCAATGAACAAAAAAGCTGGGCTATGGGTATTTCTTGACGATGAGTGTCCATTCTGTGCCATGCAATATCCCATTGTCTCTCGCATGGCAAAAGAACTTCAATTCGAGGTGTTCTATATCACTCCAGATGGTAGCCGTCCTAATTGGTTGATGGGTAACTCCGTGGTTTTGAAAGATTCAGGTCAATCAAAAACCCTCCGTATCGGTGTTAGGCCTGCAATAGCACTGGTCGTACCTCCAGAAAAGATAACGGTTTTAACGCAAGGCCTGCTTTCACAGGATTTGCTTGAAGAGCGATTGCTTGTTGCTGGCGATGCTGCTGGACTGGTCACAGGGAAAGAAAGAAAGAACGCATTTCCAGAAGAACGTGGCGTGATGACCCCAGAAGACATCAAGAGTCTCGCGGATGAAATGGCTAAGGATAAAAACGCATTGACTCCTGGCGCTCAAAAACGAATTGAACAGAGGTTCTAAATGAAAGCGTTTAATCTGAATAGCTTGTTCAAGCTCGCCGTGAGTGGAGTGATTTACTCGGCTGTTGTTCTCGGAACTGTCGCTCCATTAAACGCGCATGCATCCTTGAAAAATGCCATGAGCGAGATGTTTCTGACATCTGGCACAGAGGCACAGAATATCAACACGCAACGGTTGAGGGGTTTCTATGGTGGATCTTTGTCAATCAGATCGCCTGGGCGTTCATTTCAAATCGCTCAATTTGCAGCGCCGAAAATTGATGCTGGCTGCGGTGGTATTGATATTTTCTTTGGATCTTTTTCTTTTATTAACGGGGCTCAGTTTGAGCAACTGATAAGAGCAATTGCCGCCAATGCTGTTGGATATGCGGTTAAGCTGGCAATTAGTTCGATGTGTAACCCGTGTGGTGCAATTATCCAAACGATTGAGGATGCAATCCGTGAACTCAATGCATTGGCGAAAAACACATGCGCAGTGACCATGGCAACCATGGACAAAATTGGCGTGAGCGACAAAATTCAGGAGTTTGGCCGTAAGGTCGGCGAGTCGCTGGGTGTGGCTGCCAACAGAACTGCTGACACAGCTGCAGCCGCAAACAAATCACACCAAGAACCGCCAACAAAAACTGCCAAGGGAGGCGACGAAAACACAGCTGCAAGTAATCCAATTCTCGGAAACATGGTTTGGCGTGCATCGCAGAAAACCATGGATGCTGGTAACAATACTCTTCGTGTCTTTATGGATACGAAGACGGCAACAGAAATGGTTCAAAGCGTCTTTGGAACCATGATTGTTCGCGGCAAAGAAGAGGGTGATGGAGATTGCTCTGCTGGCACATCAGCTGAACGTTGCGACAACAAACCCGTAAATATCAGGTCATCGATCAGTAAGTGGGAAAAGCTGCTGAAAGCACGGACACACAGCCCAGATGGCACAAGTATGGTTCGTTGCATAAATGCAGACTGCACAAAAACAGAGACACGTACTGTGCCGTTGAGTGAGTGGGGTGGCGTACAAGATATCGTCAATATCGCTTTGTTTGGTACTGTTGACATTCATAACACGTCCTCATATACGCCAGATTCCTTAATTGGTTCGTTTATTTTGAAGCGTCCGATTGGTCAGAATGGTGGCAATCTGTCAGTTCGTGCGCGTCAAATGGCAGACATCATCCCGATGCCAATTATTTTGATGCTTATGGAGCTTCAAAAGACGCCGGGTGCGGCAAAAACGCTCGGTTTGCAGCTCTCGTTACAATTGCCAAAGTATTTTGAATACATCATTGCGCTGGAGTTGTTGAATATCGCTTCAAACACATTCTCCAATCAGACAGAGGTTGAGATGCCTGAGCATTTCAGGACTCAGCTTACAGATATGTCTGCGCAGCTGAATTACATGATGCCTCAGACTCGTGATGTTTCAGACATGATCGATGGCGCGTTCAACATCGTCAGGAACTCTCAGATATTGACATCTTCGCCAGTACGCTCTGCGCCAAAGAACTAACGGATAACGTATGTCATTAACAATTTATACAGTATCCGATCCAGCCACCATTGGTGGTGCCTTGCAGGCAATGGCCATGTTCTTTGGCCAGGAAGATTGGGTAGGCACTGCCATCAAGACAGGGTTGATGTTATCGCTGATCTTTATATTGGCTCAAGGTGTTACACGAAACGGGCTGCGCTTGGATGTGATGCTTGTCCAATTGATTGTTGTCTGGGCCATGTTCATGCCTAAGACAACGGTAACGGTTGAGCAGTTTGACAACGCAGCCCCGCCGAGGGTGGTGGATAACATACCTTATGCGATTGCATTACCTGCGACGGTGGCTGGTGCGTTTGCACTTTACATGACCAGAAACATCGAAGCCACAATGGTCAACGTAGATGGCGATTATTTGTCAATAAGTGGGGCCAGTCATCCATTCAACCCAGCTCGCGCACTGATGGCGATCACGATGTGTCCATCAGATCCAATGGGATGCGCGGATCAGAACTTGGTAGAAACAATGCGCTTGGCTGCAAGATACTGCACCAATGGCGAATTCGCTAATGTTAAGTTCAGCGCTGAACCTAATGTGCTTGAGGTTTTTGCATCAAAGATGACTCTTGATGCTCAAGTCATTATTTACGATAAAACAAATCCATACATTCCAGGCGGTGGTGGTGGTCGCGTAGCCAGCTGCTCCGAATCAGCTCAATACCTAAGAGACGTTGCCACCATGGAAAAGAATGGTACTGGCATCATTTCAACATCCATGGGTGGCCTAGCTGCCCGCTCCGAAGTTAAGAAGTATGGTGCCATTGCGCGTGCTGAGGACAACCAGACTCGTTCATGGGATGAGGCGTTGCAAGATATAAATAAACTGCGCGATGCCAATTCCAAAATGGATTCGCTGGCTTTTGCCAATGTGACTTTGTATTCACTTGCCGATGCAATGAAAACGAATGCGAACGCGCCAATCGATCAGGCGATTACGATTCGTAGAGACTCTGGCTTGTTTGAGTGGGCGAAAGCTGAATCAACTCAGAGCATGTTGGTGAGCACAACCGCGCCCAAGTTCATGGACATTCTTTTCTTTGTGTTCATAGCTTCAACGCCAATTGTGATGTTCGTTGTGGCTGCCAACCCTACCGGTGGTCTCAAGGTTGCGGGGTCATATGCACTCTTCGGCATGTGGACTCAGAGTTGGATTCCAATGATGGCGATCATCATGTCTTGGTATCAGGGTGAAATTAAGAATATCAGTAGTCCACTCCAATTTACACCTGAGTACATGGCGTTCTTCATGCGCCATGTCTATACCTCAACAATAGCGGCATCGAACATGATGCAGCAGGCTCCATACATCATGTTTGCGATCATGACTGGGAGCATGATGGCCATGTCTGGTCTGGTTTCTAAAGCTATGCCTAGTGGCGGTAAGGGCGCTGGTGGAAGCGTGGGCAGTGGTGGATCTGCGTCATCTGAGCCAATGACACCTGGCATTCCGAAGGGCGCTATTCCTGGCGCGGCCATGCGCAACGCCATTGGTGGTGGACAGGCAGTTTTCTCTGGTGGCAGTCTTATGTCGCCTGCGGGTATGGCCGGTGATGCCTCTTCGGCACTTCCAGGGATTGCTAAATTGGACGTTGGCGGTGCTGCTTCTGCCGGAAGTTCAACCGCTTCCTCACTATCTGCGTCCACCAGGGCTGGGATTCAAACTCAAGCTCAAAAGGCTTACTCTGACATCGCCTCAATGATCGAGAGTGCCGGTAAGAAAATCGGCGGTGCTCAGATGGCGCAGCATATGCGCAATGCTGGATTCGATGCATCATTTGATGCTAATACAGGGAGAATCAACACTGAGTATGGTTCTTTCGACGTATCTAATGGACAAACAAATTCAACATCAATGCAATCCGGCCTCAAAGTCGGAGCCTCTTTTGATTCGGGAAGACAATTAGGTGGCAAGGCCGTGGCGCTAGCAACTGGTTTATCTGTTGCCGCATCCGTTGATGCTGGTATAGGATCAAAGCAACAGCAGGATGTAAATGCCAAAGCTGGTAATGGTCAGAAATCTGAGGGAAGAGGTGGTACCGGATCAACCGTAAAATCAAATTCAGGAGAAAGTGCCTCCGCAGGTACAACTGGCACCAGTGGATCTGATTGGAGCAAGATGGCAAGTGACGCTAAATCGTTGCAGAACACCATCTCCAAACTCGCAAGCATGTCCGAATCTTTGGATAAAGCAGATGCGTTAACAAAACAGGGTGCACAAACCGCATCCGCATCCGTTGGCCAACAAATCGATGGTGCTCAAGTCGTTTCAAACTGGGGTAATCAAGCACCAAACACATTCAAATCGGCCGCATCCAGTGACGGAGAAGCTCAATCTCGCGTTGCCTCCCTTGTTCAATCATCACTCAGCCCGGAGCAACAGCAGAAATTCGGCCAACTGGCCGCTGCTGAATCAGGACGAATGAGGGAAAACGGTTCTGCTATTGGTCTCAGCAAAGATCAAGTAGCAATGGCTGCTGGATGGAGCGCACTTGCTGATATGGCTGCATCATCAAAGTCGCCTGAGGAAAGGCTCTCTGCTCAAACTGCCATGGCCCAGCTCGGAAAAGCTGCAGGTCTCGCCGATGTCAGTTCTTCCCTCAATGCTGTTCGTGATGGGTTGGCGCAAGTTAAAGATGTCGAGAAAAACCTCGATGCAATGGGCAAGAAAGTTGAGCCTGAAGCATCTGCTGCCGTGGCTCAAGGCAACTCTCAACTTTCTGAAAAGGGTGTTAATGCTTTCAATAACAATGTTGCAGACACGATTAAAGCCGAAAAAGGAACTGCTGAGCGGCTTAATGGCTCTGCTAACGCGGGCTATGACTCAGTTAAAGCAGAGGGAGCTAGTCGCCAATTAACTGCCGATAAAAATGCACTTGATGGAGTCCCGATGGATCCAAACAAGCTCATGCCAATTGTTCACAAGGCCAATAATAATCAGTCGTTCGCCCCAGAGCGGGGGGATATTGGTCAATTTGGTATGGGTAACAATACCAGTGCGATGCATAACTGGTTCGGCAAACGTGAGGATGGAGCTAACAATGGTGTAACGGGGCCTAAGGGTGCTTCAAATGTTCCACCGGCACAAACTCTTCCAGGGTATGTTTCTGGTGCCACTTCAATGGTTGGAGGTGCTGCTGGCTCCCTTGGTTCTGGGTTCACATCTGTCGGAGATCTCACAAAGGGTGTGAGTGGCGCGACATCCCAAGTGCAGGGTGCAGCTTCGAGCACCTCAAGCGCTGCCACAAATACGACAGTCGTTATGCAGAACGCTGCTGGTAACGCACTCCCAACGCTAGGTGGCGGCGGCGGCATGGATTTGAGATCAGTCCAAAGTCGAGGCAACTCATCACCAGCACCAGCAACTTCAGCAGGCCCCGCAAAACCATATGCATCTTCTGGCGGCAAGGATGGAGAGTCCAGCAAGCCTAAGACACCTGGGCGTGGCCGATAGCCACAAAGTTCCAATACCAATTTACCTGCCCTGAGGGGCGGGTAATTTAATCGTCAAAACTTCCGAAAGCATCTTCATCCAAACAATCCAGTGATGTGAGTGGGTCACCCACATCGCCCGCTGAATGCATGCTGAATCCAGTGCTCACATTGCGTGTTGAGGTGTCGATATCGACATCTGCGATTTGTTCTGGTGTTAATTCTGGTGCTTTACCGCCGAAAAGAAATGATAGTAGACCCATAATTAGTTACTCCTTTATCTGTTATTGAATTATAACAACTATTGCTGCAAATCTCAATGCAATAATTGCGTCATCTCCAAAAGTCAGCTTTTTCGTTGCTTTTCAGAGGTGTTTACCATGCTGCGGCTACATACCATGCACTCATTGAATCTTCCGATGAGTGAGTCCGATGGACAAGAACAAAGTTGTAAGCGCAGAGGTGGTGAGGCGGCTGTTGGCGGTCTCTGCAATCTTTATGCTTGGCAACGCAACCGCCTTGGAGTGCTCTCCAAAGGTCACACAAGACCAAATAAGCATTGCTAATTCATTCCTGGCACGCAACGCATCAAAAGATGCTTTCGCGCTCATGTACCGCCTCTCGCAGGAAGGGCGTGGCGGTGCATCCAACTATCTATCCCGTCTTTACGAGTCTGGAGTGGGTTTGGAGAAGTCACCCTTCATGGTTCGTCACTTGAACTGGATGGGAGCTCTTGAGAACGATGCCGACAGCATGTACCGCGCATCCCTCGACTTCTACCAAAAGGGCCTTCGTAAAGATGGTGAGCGCTGGGCCTTGAAAGCTAAAGACTGCGGTCACCCAGAAGCACTGATTTTCCTCATTAGGACATACATTAAAGAAAACCGATCAGATGAAGCGCGGTTGTTGCTTGAAATGGCCATCGACAAATCGCTTGTAGAAGGCAAATTTATTCTCGCCGAGCAGTATGACAAAGGTGGCATTGGACTTCCGCAAGACAAAGCAAGTGCTTTTAGCTGGTATTTCTTGGCTGCAAAAGCTGGCCACTCAGAGGCAATGGCATCAGTGGCCTATTATTTTGCACGCGGTATTCATGGGGTTCAAGATGAACGCGCTGCAATTGAGTGGTATCACCGCGCTGCTAAGTCTGGTCATGTTCCATCCATGACTGCTTATGCCTGGATGATTTCAAATGGCAAGGGTGCTCCCATCGATGTGGCAGAGGCAGTTCATTACTATAAAAAAGCCATTGCTTACGGTGATCTAAACGCTAAATCGTTTCTAAGCAAGCTTTTGGTAAGCAATCGATCTAATTAATAACCGGTTTGGCACTCTGGAGCATTTTAATGTTCATTAAATTCATCATTTCCTCTGCATTGGCGCTTGCTTCGCAGTTTGCTTTTTCGCAGGGTTGTGACTTCAATAGAGATTTTACTTGGACTGGAGCGGGTGGTACCTGTACAGGGAGAGGTTCAGGCGTTAGTTTAAATTATACGGTTTCTGGAACAGGACCTGGCGGTCTCACAGGCTCGGCAACTTACTTATGCAATAGTAATACTGGTGAACCAACTCTTTGGACTGCTAGTTGCACGCCGCCTCCTGTGCCTTGCCCCCAAACAACAGTAACTTGGTCTAATAATCAGTGCACTGCGGTTGTCCCAGGTGCAAATTACAACCAAGAAAAATCGGTAACCTATCAGGGTGCTGACTATCAAGGTTCTGCTAATTTAATCTGCAAGGCAGGTGGTAGATGGGAAATCACAGGCAGTATCTGTGCGCCAACTGTCACAGCTCCTGTAATTTATGGCGTAAGTGCGTCGGATGGGGCGTACGCTGGTTATATCAGTATCTCCGCTAACCACACTTCTGGTACTGCTTTTGAATTTAGGTATAAAAAGGAAGGCGATCCAAATTGGTTGTCTCATTCTTCCTCTAGCGCCACTTGGAATTTCACTACCAGCGATGAGTCAGTATTTGTTTTTCAGGTAAGAGCATATAATTCTGCTGGCTCCTCTGGTTGGAGTGCGGAAGATAAAGGATCTATTAAGAAGGCAATGGATCCTTTGTTTCAATCTGCTTCAGGTATTCCATCAAAGATTGGCGTAGGTCAAAGTTTCTCTGTTACGCAAAAGTGGCTAAATCGTGGCGCCGAGTCATGGTCTTCTGGTGTGTATGGGTTGGCTCCATCTGAGAGTTCCGAATTATTTGGTGCAACATTTTCCCCGTTTACCACGAATGTTGCTAGTGGTGCTGTGGGTACTTCAATAATTAATTTGATAGCACCCATGGTTCCTGGGAAATATCGCTTTGAGCGTTCCTTTGTGAAGTCTGGTTATAAGTTTGGCTCATCTTCTGGGGCGAGTGAGATAACTGTACTTGCTCCGCCAACTTGCACATCAGCACCTGCTAACGTCGCTTCTTTTTTCAACAGTAATTCAAAATTCACAGTCAAACTTGTTGATCCAGTTTCTATAGAAACCGCCTCAGTTAAGGTTTGGGGTCAATCGATGGGTGTTGCAAAATCTGTTATTTATAACCTCACTAATTCTGGTGGTGTTTGGTCAGCTGAGATTCCAATTGCACCACACTTCTCAACTGGCGAAACAAAAATCCTGTATGAGGTAAGCGTTCAAAATGCTGTATTTCCCTCCAGTAAGTGTGCTAGTGGGTCTGTTGACTACATTGACCTACCTGTACCAGTCGTGAGTTTTGAACCAAAGATTGGTTATTTTGAGTATGCAGGTGGCGCTGGTAAAGGTTTCGTTGCCAATAGGGTGGATGGTGAATTTGCAAAAATAAATGTTCAGTTTCCCAACATTGCAAACTTAAAAGTAAAAACCTCTTTTGTGGGTGATAACAATCTATCCTTTGTTCAATCTATTCCTGATTTGTCTTCAGGTGCTTCTCAATCGGTCTCCCTTTTGAAAGAGATGGTTTCTGCCTCCGAGCCTGCTTGGAAACGCATTTCTGGAACATTGACTGTTGAATATGAAAACCCTGATGCTGCAACGCAGGGAAAAAAGTTTTCACAACCCATTGCAGTTGATCTTGGGCCTAATGCTTTAAGTATTTCATCTGCGGCCACCAGTTCAATTCCTCTCAGCATTTCTGCTCAGTTGAAGTCCGTGGTTGACTACTCTAAAGCTCGCGACGGTGCTTTCATCGTTTCTCTATTGGGTGATAATGGGCAATCGACAGTTCGTGACTTTGCTGATGTTGATGAATTAGGCAGCGTTAAGTTTGATAATTTAGACTATCAAAGCATTTATACATCAGATCTCGTTCTTTTGGCTCGTCTCATTCCGCCGCCACATATCATGCTAAACAAGCCAATTGAGTACCGCAGTACAAAATTTACGGTGCCGGTTATTGCGCCTTCTCGTGTAGAGGCCACGGATGGAACAAGAGAGGATGATGTCCTTATTTCATGGCCAGCTGTCGCCACTGGATCAGCAATACGATATATCGTCAGTCGTGATAACGTCGAACTGACGCCTCGTACTGGTATTGGATCTCTAAGTTATATTGATACGCCTCCTGAGCGTGGTCGCATTTATCAATATAGTGTTGTTACTCTGATTAATAGTGTTACTAGCTCAGCAAAGGCCACCGATACCGGTTTTGTCCCTACATGTCGTGCTGCCAGATTTGTTGGTGCAAGTCTGAATGCGGATATGTCCAAAATTAACGGGATGATTCAACAGCTTCCATGCTTGACATCCTTGGAGGGCACATCAACCTATGCGCAGCAACCAGAAGAAGCTGTCCTATTCTCTACCGGTTCAAAATACCGTTCTTTTTCGATACCTGTACATAAGGGTTTGAGTGATGGAAATCATGTATTGAAGTTGAAATTGATTTCTGCAGGTGTGCAAATAAATGCTGAGCGTACCTACGACATTCCATTTAAATTGGCTCGTGGTTCTATTGATATAAAGTCAGTATCTATCACTCACGATGGGGTTCCTGCTAAGATTGGGCTGGAATCAAATTCCATTGGCAGATTTGGTATTACTATGGACGGAGGCTCTGGACTCGGTTTGGCGGAAGAGGTTAAATAATGTCGGGTCTATATGGGCTGAATTCTTTTCGATCTGCATATATTGTCGGCATCGTTATTTCCGTCTGCTTGTTTTCTACTACTTCTTTCGCGCAGTCCCCATCGGAAAATGTGCGACCTGGCATGAATGACCTTCAGAGGAACTTAATTCCTGCTTTACCGGTGTTTCCTTGGCTTTCTGTCGGTGAAACAAAGAAGGTTCAGCTTCTTCCAAAGCTGCAACAGATCATTAGTTCAGAGCCAGCTCATGTCATGGTCACATCAGGCTCTTCTGCCGATACCGGTGGTGAGTTTGTCAACCTTGCATCTGTCAGCAAGGCGGGCCTGCTTGGTATTCCCGGCTGCCAGATCGTGAACATCGACTTTGCTGCAGATGGAAAGGCCCAACTGGTTACATGGTTCGTTGATCGTGGATGGAACGACAAGAATGTTCAACCATTGATTGTTTCTTTGTCAAAACGCTATTCCGCAATCAGCCCACCACGGGTTCTTCGTGATTCTGAAACCGAAGCAACGGACACGACCATCCTTTTTGACATCGGTCGCTTCATTGTTGAGTTGCAAGTCCCTCAGCATGGCTCATTGCTCACTGTGACTTTCACAACGAAGACGATCCTTGCTCAACTCAGAACAGCTGACCGAACGATTGATGTGCTCCGACCTTATCTCAAAGTGTTCTGAGCTTTATTTGTCATTGAGGCCTGCAATGCATTGATCTTCAAACAGTAACTTCATTACAATGAAATATCTATTCAAAAACAATTCTATGAACTCTTTTACACGCCTTTTTGTTGTCACTGTTGCAGCTTTAGCTGCACTCGTTGCATCTTCCTTGTTGGTGCCAGGTCCTGCCCTCGCGGCTGGCGACCGTTCTGCGTCTGCCTCGAAGGTGGAAGTTGAAGCACTCACTGCAAAGCTTCGTAAGAGCATGCCTGGATTGATCATTGATTCAATCAAACCCGCCGTCATTCCAGGTCTGTGGGAGCTCGTCTCAGGTGGTGATGTCGCGTACTTCACTGCCGATGGTGTTTACATGATTCAGGGCACGCTCTTCAACGTTCAGGATCGCCGCAATATCAGTGAGGACGCCCTCACAGATCAGCGCGTGAAGGCCATGGCCACAATCGGCAAGGACGCGCTGGTTGTTTATCCGGCAAAGGGTAAGGCCAAGCACACGATCACAGTCTTTACCGACCCTTCCTGCCCTTTCTGTAAGCGGCTGCACCAAGAGATCCCGGCACTCAATGAATTGGGGATTACTGTTCAATACGCTGGTTACGCTCGCTCAGGTAACGGCACGCTGACCAGCCGCCAGCTTCAGGAAGTGCTTTGCTCATCTGACCCTCGCTCCACTATGGATGCCTTTATGGACTCGCCTCAGAAAAACGCCACTGGTGCTGACTGCAAGGCAGCCGGTGAACTCGCAAATGTTTCCAAGGTCGCCAACCAGGTGGGCTTGAAGGGCACCCCCCACATCGTGGCTGATAGCGGAAAGGCTTTTTCTGGTTTCATGCCAGCCAAGGATCTTCTTGCGGCATTGCAGACGAAATAAAAAATTTACCAATTGGTAAATTGATAAAAACTAACAGATAGTCCGTTTTCTTCGCTCCCCTTACCTCATCCAGAGGTTTTGACCGCTCAAATGAGCGGTTTTTTTATTCCCGACCCATGCGCTCGGTCTACAAAGCATCAAATCTATCAACTTCGTATTAAAATCTTCATGAAAGTTATGCTTTTGGTTTCATAGGAGATTTGGTGAGCAAGCAACACGAACTGGCATTCCGGGTACCGGCTGATTTGAGCTTCTCTGATCTATGCCTACGCTGGGGTGCCAATGGTGAGATCCTGTTCGAGTGGTCTGCCATCGAACGGTTGTGCGCTGCTTCTGGTATCGATGTCGATGTCTTTAAGAAGACCGCTCCCGAAAACGTAGCCCGCCTCATCAACACCTGGTACTCCATCCACCTCAGTTCAGGTGGCGCAGCCGATTTGGTGAAGGAAGAGGCTGAGTCCTATGCGCCAGACTTTACATGGGCCTCGATGATCCCCATGCAGCCTTCACGCTTCTCATTCTCCGAAAGCCACGCAAAAAAGCCCCACTGAGTGGCAATGCCGCTCAGTTAAGTCTGAGCGGCATTTTTTTGACGGGATACTGGGTCT
>ENA-UOOA01003066-UOOA01003066.1-human-gut-metagenome-genome-assembly--contig:-P61old-NODE-3066-length-21750-cov-10.941784_pt1 | contig 21750 bp, 15 predicted proteins | sample MGYA00242467_ERZ724014 | MGnify/ENA metagenome assembly ERZ724014 | reverse complement strand
AGCGGACCCGCGAGGAGTTCATGACCCTCATTTCCCACCGCTACCGTTAGACTTACGCCCGTTCCGGCGCGGCGGCGTCCGGCGCATCTGTTACCGGAGGACCGACCCGATATTGTCGTTGGAACCGAGTCCCAGTTTCTTGCGCAGCCGGTAGCGGGCCATTTCCACGCTGCGCGGTGAGATGTTCATCAGTTCGGCCGTCTCCTTGGTCGAAAGGTTCAGTTTGATATAGACGCACAGCCGCAGGTCGGTCTGTGACAGCGACGGATAGTTGGCCCGCAGCCGGTCCAGCAGACCGTCGTAGATCGTGTTGAAATAGTTCTCCGACAGCTGCCAGTCGCTGTCGTCCTTGAGCTGGGCGTTGATCTGGCGGATGACCCGTCCGACGATCGTTTTGATTCGTCCCGATCCTTCGACCGTGAGCAGCTCCGAGACTTCGCTTTTCAGCTCGTTGAGCATGTTGTTGCGGCGAATGCTGTTCATGGTGATATTTGCCAGCCGTTTGTCCTTGTTGCGCAGGTCGGTTTTCAGTTTCTCGCGTTCCAGTTCCGAGATCCGCTTCTCTTTGAGCAGGTTTTCTCGTTCGAGTTGTTCGAGCTCCTTCTCCCGGCGCTCCTTCTCCCGGCGGAGCACGGCCTCTTGCGCCAGACGGTTCTTGCGGATGTAATAGCCTCGCACTCCGGCGAGCAGCAGCGTGACGACCAATACGTAGAGGAGGATCATCGGCCACGAAATGTACCACGGGGGACGCACCCAGACCTCGACCTGCCGGGTATCCGACGGATCGGCGGCGCCCGGGGCGCGCAGTTCGACGGTGTGGCGGCCGTGCGGCAGCGCGGGGATTTGCAGAAACTCGTCGATATGCACCGTCTGCCATTCGGGAGCCAGCGATGCGATCCGGTATTCGAGCTGCTGCCCCGGCGGGAGGCGGATCGGCCAGATGCGCAGCGTGTTCATCGCTGCGGGAATCTCGAACACCGGATCGTCGAGCCGGTGATAGCGCGTTTTATTGGGCCCTTGCGCCGCCACCATGCCGATTTCGACGGGTTGTGACGGGGAACTGCCTCCGTAGGAGAACCCGATGCCGTTGCGGAATCCGATGACTCCTGCATCGCCGACCGTCCGGAATCCGCTTGAGATCCGCTCCCTGGTCGCCTGTGCGAGGATGCCGGCGCAGCGGTTCAGCGAATTGCCCGTTCGTTCGACGTAGCCCGTTTCGTCGGCTGCCACGTACCAGAAGCGGTTGTCCTGCTGGACGATGCTTTTCACCCCCCCCCCGGCCGCACAGTCCGAGTATCTGTTCGGCGCCGGGAGCGCGGACAAGCGAGTCCGTCACGTAGTCGATGCGGTATGCCCGGTCGTCGCAGCACAGGATCAGTTCCTGGTCGATGCGGGTCGAGAACACATTGCCGTCCGTTCCCGCGGCCAGGTCGTAGTTGCGGGCTTCGACGACGCTGCATTTGTCCTCGGAGAGCGTCAGCCGCACGAATCCCACGCCGAGCACCGTGACCCAGATGCGGTCTTTCTCGTCGATGCGGATGTTGCGTGTGAATCCGCTGTAATCGGCGATCCGGGATACGGGTTGCAATCCCTCGTCGGTGTGCCGCAGCAGGCTGATGCCCGAGTAGGTGCTCATGATGTAGAATCGCCGGTCGTTCCGGCACCGGCGCAGCGAGTAGACGCCGCTTCCCGTGACGACCGGCGTGAGCCGAAGCCCCTCTGCCAGCCGGAAGAGCCCCAGATCGTGAAGCACATAGATCCGGCCGCCGATTTCATCCAGTTCCCACACCGAACCCGTACTGCCCGGGATCAGGCTCAGCGAACCGTCGTTGTCCAGCAGGAACAGCCCCTTGTTCGAGCCTATGAGCATCCGGTCGTCGCCGAGTCCGAGCACGCCGTGAACCTGCCCCAGCCGGGAGTCGGTGAAGTAATAGTCCTGCGTGCTGTTGTCGATGGACGCCGCGCCCGAATCGAGCCCGAGCCAGATGTTGCCGCGCTCGTCCGCCGCGGCGCTCAGGATCGTGGCGTTGTCGAGTTCCCGGCCATAGGGGATCGAGTGGCTGGCCGAACCGTCGTTGTCGATCAGGAACAGCCCCCGGCGGGTGGTTCCGACCAGCAGCAGTTCGGCGTTGTAGCGTCGGCAGCACATGATCTTGGCATCCGCCAGCAGGGCGTTGGTCGCGGTGTCGAGCGGTGCGATGCGCCCTTCGTTGTCGATGGAGAACATGCCGGCATGTTCCACGGCCGCCAGCAATTCGCCGTTGCGCCCCGAAACGAGATTGATGATGCGGCTCGGGACGTTGCAGACGATTCCGCGGCTCAGGTCGTCGCCCAAGCGGCAGAGGGTGGCGCCGTCCTGGAAATAGATGCGTCCGTCCACCTCGTACATATACCGGAAAGCGTCCTGCGGGTGCAGTTCGCGGATCGCGCCCGACAGCAGGTCGTAAATGCAGATCTTTTCGCGGCATTGGAAATAGACCCGTCCCGAATGGGTTTCGAGTGCGATCCGCCAGAAATCATTGCTCCGGGAGCGAAAGTCGGGATTTTTGTAGAGCGTCGTGTAGGCGAGCCGGCCGTAGTCGTCGCGCACCCAGTATCCGAATTCGTTGACTCCGGCCGTATAGAGCCGGCCCGTTTCGGCGTCGTAGCGCAGGGCCCGGAGCACGGAGTTGCCCTCGGGGCGGTAGTTGTTCCAGCGGATGCCGTCGTAGACGCAGAGCCCGTCGTTGGTTGCGAAAAAGATCCGGCAGCCGTCCCCTCCGTCGGCCGTTATGTCCCACACCTGCGTGTGGGCCACGGGTTCTGCGCTTTGCGCAAAGCGTTCCACATGGCGCAGACCGCAGCGGATCGCGGCGGCGGCATCTCCTGCCAAAACCGTCAGGACGACCGGCAGCAGCAGACGTAACGGGGTAAGAATCGTTCGGCCCATCGTTCGGATGCGTTTTCTTTCCACAAATATATTAAATATATTAAGAAAAACGAACCGGCCCGGAATCACGGAAATGTCGTATGCGCTGTGAAACGGATTTTCGGGCGATGAAATCATTGATAATAAACGGTTTGAATGCCGATTTGTAGGGATTTGGATGATTCCGGAAATCGGCTGTGTCGTAGTTTTGTAGGGGTTGAAAAATTCGGATTCGTTCATTGAAATTTTACTTTTGGACAGGAATTGTTTCTAAAATAATTTATATAGCTAACCTAAAATCCAAATCTATGAATGAAAATCTACACGGAAGAGCCGTTCTCCCGGGGTTGCGCAGGATGCTGCTGGCATTGGCCGGCACGTTGTTTCTGCTGCCGGGATCGGCGCAGTCCCAAAGCACCGTTTCGGGTATCGTGACGGATGCGTCGGGCGAAGGCATCGCCGGTGTGGCGGTCATCGTCAAAGGCACCACTACCGGCACTTCGACCGATATGAAGGGCGCTTATACGATCCGTGCGTCGAAATCCGATGTGCTGGTGTTCAGCTTCCTCGGATACAAGACGCAGGAGGTGGCCGTACACAACCGCATGGAGATCGACGTGCGCTTGGAGAGCGATGCGCAGCTGGTTGACGAGGTGGTGGTCGTGGGTTACGGCGTTCAGAAGAAAAGCCTTGTGACGGGAGCCATCTCGTCGGTCAAGGGTTCGGCCCTCGAAACGACGGGCATCATGCGTGCCGACGATGCGCTGGCCGGAAAGACGGCCGGCGTACAGGTCGTGTCGAACTCCGGACAACCCGGATCGGATGTCCAGATTTACATCCGCGGTATCGGCACCAACGGCACGGCGACACCTATTTATATCGTTGACGGAATGGCCGTTTCGGGCATCGAGTACCTCAACCCGGGCGACATCGAATCGATCGAGGTGCTGAAAGATGCCGCCGCTTCGGCGATTTACGGAACCCGCGGCGGCAACGGTGTCGTTCTGATCACGACGCGGCGCAGCAAGGACGGACAATGGAGCGTCAACTACGACTTTTCGTACGGTATTCAGAACATCGCCCGTAAGATCGACGTGCTGAACGCCCGCGAATACGCCATTATCCAGAACGAGGCTGCGGCCAATTCGGGCGCGACGCTTCCGTTCACCGACGAGCAGATCGCCTCTTTCCGTCAGGGAACCGACTGGCAGGAGGCCATTCTCAACCGCAATGCCGGCGTGCAGCGCCATAACGTGCGCGTTTCGGCCGGCACGGCCCGTTCGTCGTTCAACGGATCGGCTTCGTATCTGAATCAGGACGGCATTCTGGCTGAGGGCAAGTCGAATTTCAAGCGTTATACGATCAACCTCGCCGCCGAACACAAACTGCTGCGCAACGATGCGCTGACCGTCGGCGAGAACGTCGTGGTGAGCCACGTCAAGAAACAGTCGGTGACGCAGAACTCCTCGACGGCCGGACCGCTGGTCGGCGCCCTGAACATGGACCCGCTCACGCCGGTTTACGATCCCTATCAGACCGACGAGCTTTACGGCGGCTTCGGCGTCTCGAAATACGTGTCGCAGGAGGTGGTGAACCCCGTGGCGCGCATCTACTATTCGAACGGACGCACGCTCTATACCACCATGAAGGGGAGCGTCTTCGCGGAACTCAAGTTCCTGAACGATTTCCGGCTGCGCGGTTCCGCCGGCGCCGACATCACCTGGACCGACGGATTCGGCTATTCCCCGATGTATAAACTCAACTCGACGACCGGAAACACGTCGGCCAACGGCGCATCGCAGAGCTATGACCAGAACCGCCGGTTCAGCTACGAAGGTTATCTCACCTGGGGGCATGTCTACGACGGGCGGCACGACGTGTCGGCGATGATCGGAGCTTCGCTGCTCCAGCGCAGCTCCCTCTCGCTGAGCGCCAGCCGCAACGATCTGAAAATCGACGACGAGGACCACGCCTATATCTCGATGGCGACCAACTCCTCGGCATCGGCGAGCGGCGGTCCGGGCAATCCCTCGGCCATCGTGTCGTTCTTCGGGCGTGTCAACTATGCCTACGACAACCGCTATATGCTCACGGCCACCGTCCGCCGCGACGGGTCGTCGCGTTTCGGTCCCAACAACCGTTTCGGTACGTTCCCCTCGGTCTCCGTGGGCTGGAATGTCGCCAACGAGAGTTTCCTGCGCGATGTACGCTGGCTCGACGCCCTGAAATTCCGCGCTTCGTGGGGACAAAACGGTAACGAGAATATCGGCGATTTCGCCTATCTGGCGACCATTTCGACCTACGGCCTCGGCTATTCCTTCGGGTCGCAGAATGCGAACGGCAGCCTCGCGGTCGGAGCGGCTCCGGTCAAGGTGGTCAACCCCGATCTGAAATGGGAGACCTCCGAGCAGACCGATATCGGTCTCGACGTGCGGCTCTTCGGCTGTCTCGGACTTACGTTCGATTACTATGTCAAGAAGACCAAGGACCTGCTCGTGACGACGCCCGTTCCGCTGATGCTGGGCAACTCGTTCCCGACGGCCAACGCCGGCAACGTGAAAAACTCGGGCGTGGAGTTCGCCGTGGATTTCCAGCGGCAGTTCGGCAAGTGGAATATCGCCGTGAACGGCAACATCTCCTATAATAAGAACCGGGTCACCTATGTCGGAACCGACACCGGCTATGTCACCGGTTCGACCGTCCAGGGCATTACGGGTGCCGTGACCCGCATGGAGGCCGGACACGCCATGTCCTATTTCTGGGGCTACAAGACGCTGGGAATCTTCCAGAATCAGGCCGAGATCGACGCATGGGTCAACTCGAAAGGGGTGCAGATCCAGCCCGACGCCCGTCCCGGCGACTTCCGCTATCAGGATACCGACGACAGCGGCACGATCGACGACAACGACCGGGTGGATCTGGGCAATCCCTTCCCGAAGGTGACTTTCGGCCTTAACGTCAATGTCAGCGCCTACGGTTTCGACCTGGGCATCACCTCTGCGGGGCAGGCCGGCAACAAAATATTCAGTGTCCTGCGCCGTCCCGATCTGACGATGAGCAACTACGGAGCCTGGGTGCTCGACCGCTGGCACGGCGAGGGAACGTCGAACTCGATCCCCCGCGTGGCGCATAACGACACGAATCTGAACTGGACGCGGCCGTCGGATTTCTACCTCAGGGACGGGGATTTCTGGCGCATCCGCAATATCACGCTCGGCTATACGGTCAATATTCCCGAGAAGTATTACCTGCGCAAGGTGCGCGTCTTCGCGTCGGTCGATAACGCCTTCACGTTCACGAAATACGACGGCTACGATCCCGAAGTGGGCAACGGCGGGTCGATCCTCGGATCGGGCATCGACCGGGGCGTCTATCCCCGTCCGCGCACCGTATCGGTCGGCCTGAACCTCACCTTCTAACCCGAAAAAACAACTGTTATGAAACATACCGGAATTTATTCGATCGTCGCTGCGGGCCTGATGTGTCTCGGAGGCGGGGCCTGCAACTCGCTGCTCGACCTCACGCCGCCGATGAACGATGTCGAAGACAACTTTTACCGATCGTCCAAGGACATGTACCAGTCGCTCACCTCGGCTTACAACGTGCTGACCTGGAGCGCCCCCAAGGCTGTCAGCGGCGGCGCGCAGAACTGTGCGTTCGAGGTGGTCAGCGAGATCCTCGGGGACTGCTGCTACGCCGGAGGCGCCAGTGCCAACGACGCCGTGCAGACCAGCCGCCTCGACCGCTTCACGATGCTGGTTTCGGACCTCTATCCCGAAGCCCTGTGGCACAAATACTACACCGGCATTTACCGTTGCAACAAGTTTTTCGAGAAGATCGACGGCGCCGCGTTCGAAGATGAGGACCTGCGTGCCATGTACAAGGCCGAGGGACATTTCCTGCGGGCTTACTACTATTTCGATCTCGTGCGTCTGTTCGGCAACGTGCCGCTGATCCTCACGCCGCTCACCCCGGCCGATTTCGCCCAGAAACAGGCGGAGCCCGCCGCTGTCTACGAACAGATCGCCACCGACCTGCTGACGGCTATCGGAATGAAGCGCGCCGACGGTTCTCCGGCGATGACCGAGGCCGCCAACCAGTTCGACTCCGCGGACAAGGGCCGCGCCACGCTCGACGCCGCCAAAGCCCTGCTCTGCCGCGTATGGCTCTATTATACGGGGTATTACGGTCGGCAGGAGCTGCCCGGAGTCTCCGCGGAGGAGATGATCCGCATGATCGAGGAGGTGGCCGACAGCGGCAACTACTCGTTCCTGGCCAATGCCTATGCGAAAGATACGGCGAGCGGCGTCTCCCCGCTGTGGAACGTCTCGAACAAAAACTGTTCGGAGGAGGTCTTCACCATCCAGTATTCGGCCCTTTCGAAGTGGGGCGATTGGAGCAACCGCGAGGGTTGTATGGGCAATCAGGCCGTGATTCTGTGGGGCATCCGCGACGTTGCCTCGCCTTATGCCGCCGGCTGGTCGTTCGCTCCGGTGGACAAGCGCCTTTTCGACGCCTACGATCCCGCCGACCCGCGCCGCTGGGCGACGCTCATCAATGCCAATGCCGCCGAAGGCGACAACGACGGCGAAGGGCTGAAATACACGGAAGGGTTCCAGAACACGGGCTATTTCTGCCGCAAGTTTACGCCGCTGACGGCCAACAATGCCTCGTCGGGGTCGCGTGAGCTGAACTATCCGAACAATTATCCCTCGATCCGCTGGACGGACGTGCTGCTGATGGCTGCCGAAATGGAGTTCCGCTACGGCTCGCAGAGCAAGGCGTTCGGATATTACGCCAAGGTGCGCGAACGTGCGCTGGGCGCCGGGTCGGCCGGCAATGCCGGAGAATTGACGCTGAACAAGATTCTCGATGAACGCCTGCTCGAACTGGCCCTCGAAGGCCATCGCTATTGGGATGTCCTGCGTCAGGGCGATACCTACGCAGCCAGTGTCCTGACCAACGGCGAGGAGGGCGAATTCGCCGTCACGTGGGACAGGACGCGCCGCGGCCTGCTGCCGATCCCGCAGTATGAGATCACCCAGTCGCGCAATTCGCTGGTGCAGAACCCCGGCTACTAACTTTCAAAACGAACTTTCCATGAAAAAGATAATCAGCATACTGACCATCGCGTTCGCGGCCGTGGGGTGCACGATCGACGAGCGCCCCGAACTGCCCGACGGACGTGTCTCCGACCTGAAAATCGTCGTGACGCCCGGCGAAGTGCAGAACACCTATCTGCTGCGCACGAACCGCACCGACGTGATCGGATTCTGGGACCTCGGCAACGGCAACACCGCTTCGGGCGTCAATTCGGTAACGGCCGAATACCCCTTTCCGGGCGATTATACGATCTCGTTGAAAGCCTACGGCGATAACGGGCGCACGAACGACGTTTCGGTGAAACTCTCCGTGACGACGGAAAACCTCTTCCTGCTGAACGATCCGATGTACACCTACATCGCCGGAGAGATCGGCGGCGAGGGCAAGACCTGGATGCTCGATGCCGAGCGTCAGGACCATATCGGCCTGTTCAATCCCAACAACGTGAGCGACCGCTGGTGGGGCGTCAGCCCGAACGGAAAGGCCGGCTGCGAGCTCTACGACGACGAGGCGACCTTCATCCTCAACAGCGAACGCGGTCAGGCTTTCGGCTATGTGAACAACGGCAAGAGTTCGACGCTGAACAACATGACTCCTGCTATGGAGCTTTACAACGACGGGGCATGGAGCGCGACGGCCTATAACCTGGCCTCGACGAACGACTACATCGTCGCCTGTACGCCGCCTTCGAACATGGGTTGGAGCCTTTCGCAGACGGGAGGGCGCTATTACATCTCTTTCCCCTCGACCAATGCCGGTCACGGCGGCTACCTCTTCTATTTCTGCGGCTGGAATACGCAGTACGAGGTCCGGGCCATCTCGGAGACCCATATGAAGATTTTCATGTGGTCAACGATCGACGGCAAACTGTCGCTGCGCCAGCTGTTGCTGCGCACCAGGGAAACGGCGTCGAACAACGATCCGATCGAGTGGATCTGGTCGAAGGATTAACCCGCAAAACCGATTGACATTATGAAAAAACTGCTTTATATCCTTTGTGCCGCCGTGCTGGCCGCGGGATGTTCGGACGACGACGCTTCGTCCTACTACCTCGATGAACTGGTTATCGACACGGCCAACTGCCTCGCGGAAGGCAGCTACGTGCAGGGCGTCGAAGCGAACGACCTCTGCCGCATAAAGATTCCCTACGAGAACGCCAAAGGGGGCACGGCGCGCATCAGTGCCCCCGAAACCAACGGTCTGCGCATCGACGCGCAGGAGGTGACGCTCGTGTCGGGAGCGGGTGAAGCGACGGTGGCCGTCAAGGGTACGCCCCTGCTGCTCGAAACCTCGTTCCTGCAACTCAACGTCGAATACCGGGCCAAGACCTATCTTTCGAGCGTCGAAATCGCCGTGCTGGAGGATGTGGACCCGTCGGGGACGATCGAATTCGAGATCGACCGCACGCCGCTCACGGGTCTGACCGCTCCCGAAACCATCGCTTTCACCGTCAGCCCGACGATGGCCGCGGTCGTCGAATCGGGCACGACGCCCGACGGGCTGCGTGTCAACGTGGTTTCGGACCCGGCGACCGGCGAAGGTACCGTCACGTTCACTCCTGCCGCCAATTTCCTCGGCGGCGAGGTGGAGTTGACCGCCTCGTTCGGCGCCCGTCCGCCGCAGGTGTGCAAGATCCGCGTCAGCGCTTTCGCAGCCGGAGAAGGTACGGCCGACGCTCCCTATGAGGTCACCTCCGCCGCGGAACTCGAAAAGATCGGCTACGGATTCGACAAGGCTTTCCGCCTCGCTTCGGATATTGTTCTCGACAATAACTGGACGCCCGCCGGCACCGAGGCGCAGCCCTTCACGGGTTCGCTCGACGGCAACGGCCGCAAGATCACGCTGGCGCTCGACCGTCCGGCGGAGGATTATGTCGCCCTTTTCGCCCGTGTCGGTGCGGGTGCCGAGGTCACGAACCTGACGCTCGACGGCAGTGTCACGGGCCGTAATTACGTCTCGGCGCTCGCTGCCGAAAGCGAGGCTTCTCTTTCGGCCGATGTTTCGGCCGTCACGGTCAAAGGTGAGAATTTCGTCGCCGCATCCGTCGCTTCGGGTGCGGGCCGGGATGCCCGGGTGATCGAGTTCGGTACGGTTCCCGCGGCTGTCAACATCACGATGGGCTCGGATTCGGCCGCCGAGTCGCTGGGACTCGTGACCAAGGGCGCGACGGTGACTTTCGATCCGGGTGCGACCGGCACATCGTGGAGCTATGACGACGCTTCGGGGAACTTCACCGTCACCAAGGAGGCCGATTTTTCCGGCGGAGATGTCACGTTCAGCGTGTCGCTCGGCGACCGGGTGACTTCGACGGTGCACACCATTGCGGTTTCGTCGAAGAATATGTACGAAAGCGGTTCGGGCATCGAGGGTGATCCCTACGTGGTGATCGACGCCGATCAGTTCACCGCGACGCTGCACACCTATCCGGCGGCCCACGTGAAACTGACGGAGGACATCGCCGTTTCCGACTGGGAGACCATTCCCGCGTTCTCGGGCTCGCTCGACGGCGGCGGACATACGGTCGAAGGGCTGACGGCGCCTTTCGTTGCGACGCTTACGGGTGCGGTGAAGAACGTGAAGTTCTCCGGTGTGAATATCTCTGCCGGAAAGAGCGCCTGCGGAGCCGTGGCCAACCTGCTCGACGGACATGTCGAAGGAGTGGCCGTGACGGGTACGCTGTCGGCGGAATCGGGTGCATCGTCAGCCGATACGGGCTTCGGAGCCATTGCCGGACAGGCGCAGGGTTCGTCCGTCATCAATAACTGCTATGTGAATGTCACAATGACCACCAATTCGAATTTTGCGACCGGAGGTCTGGTCGGTGTCATCAAGGCTTCGAACGGCGTCACGATGTCCGACTCGACGGTCGAAGGCTCGATTTCCGGAACGATTTCCGGCACGAAGCTGGGCGGTATTCTGGGTCGCAAAACCAATACGAACCAAAATTCGAAGGATATTATCAAAGGATGTCTGGTGACTGCCGAAGTGAAGATGTCCGGTGAGGGTTCGAATATGATCGGCGGTATTTTCGGCGCTTTGCAGGGATCGACCGTCAGCGGCGATTACGTCGGCGGCATCACCATCGAGAAGAGTGCCTTTACGGGAAGCGTCAGCGGCGGAAACGCTGTGGGCGGCATCGGCGGCGTATGTTGTTCGGTCCGCGACTGCTATGTCGGCGGCTCGGTGCAGGCGATCAGCGTGTCGTCTTCCAGTACGGCTGCTGCGGCCGGAATCTCGGCTGCCGTCAAGGGTGACGTTGAACGCTGCGTGGTCTGCGGGGCGCGTGTGACGGGAGGTCCGAAGGGCACTTCCTATACGGCCGGTATCGTGAACATAAAGAACGGCAATACTCCGAAGACGACCGGTTGCGCCGTGATCGCCACCACGATCCAGACCGGAGGGTTTGCCATTTACGGTACGGCGTCGGGCGATATTACCGCTACGTCCAATTACCGTTGGAATGTCTCCTATGCCGATGCGTCGGCTTATGTCGCACTGGATACCGATACTTATGGCCAGGACGGCGTCGAGCAGGAGCCGACGCAGGCGTTGTTCGAAAGCCTCGGCTATGACTTCGCATCGGTATGGACCTGGGACGCTGCGGCGTCAGCCCCGAAATTGCAGAAGGCGGGCTGCGACGATGCCGTGAAAATCAACTAACTAACTGAGAATAAGAAGACTGATTATGAAAAAGATACTGTTTATCCTCATTGCTCTGGTGTGCGCCGTCACGGCGTGCACCAAAGAGCAGATGATTTCGGACCTGCCCGAGGACATCAACAAACCCGAGGGCGGAACGACCGGGGCCACGAAGGCCAAACGCGGCGTCTGCCAAAGCACCAACACGCTGGATTTCGGACAGAAACTCGTCGATCTGAAGGCCAACTGGTATTACACCTGGGGGCTCGATCCGAGCAATACGGTCGAGGGCGCGGAGTTCGTGCCGATGTTCTGGGGCGCCTCGTCGGTCACCAAGGACAACTGCGACAAGATCAACAAACTCTATGAAGAGGGGCGGGTTTTCTATGTGTTGGGATTCAACGAACCCGATCTGAAAGAGGAGTCGAACATGAGTGTCTCCGATGCTCTCGAAAAGTGGGAATTTCTTTGCCAAAACCTCGACAGCCGCATCAAACTCGTAAGTCCGGCCCCGTCGTACCCCACGCGGGCCTGGCTCGACGAATTTATGGCCGGCGTCGCACAGCGGGGACTGCGCTGCGATTATGTCGCCGTGCACATGTATGCGGGCATCGGAACCCAGAACTACCAGTCGGTGATCCGCGACGTTTATAATAAATTCGGCAAGAAAATCTGGATCACCGAGTTCGCGCCGCGCGACGACAATGCCAAGAACAACGGCTACAACAGTTACACCGAGAGCCGCGTACTCGATCAGATGAAGGTGCTGCTGCCGGCCTACGAGGGGATGAACGAGGTGTTCCGCTACTCGTGGTTCGGGTGTGCTTCGCCGACGATGATCGGCCTGATCACCTCGCGCTTTTTCGGCGAAGACGAGCGGATCACCTCGCTGGGCGAATATTACGCCACGCTCGAACCCAACGACGATATTCGGCTTAAAAATCAATAAACTGCACGAACCGCATGAAAAAAATCCTGATTCTGGCAGCCCTGCTGTCGGCCTCTCTTGCCTACGGACAGCGCACCGAAGGGCTCGATCCGCTGATCCAGCATGTCTACGGGCGCGAAATCCGGTCGCTGAACGGCTATTGGAACTATTTCGCCGATCCGCTCGAAACCGGTTACTACGACTACCGCCGGCGACCCGATCCCAACGGTTTCTTCAAGGACAAGCAGGTGGACAACGTTACTACGTGGAAGGAGTACGACTTCGACCTTTCGCCCGTGATGGCCGTTCCCGGCGACTGGAATACGCAGGTGTATCAGCTCTTCCACTACGAAGGGATGGTTTGGCTGCGCCATAAGTTTCCGGCTGCCCGCGAGGCCGGAAAACGGCAGTACCTCTATTTCGGGGCTTCGAACTATCTCACCCATGTCTTTTTGAACGGGGAGCATGTCGGCGACCACGAAGGCGGCTATACGCCGTTCAATTTCGATGTGACGGACCTGCTCCGCGACGGGGAGAATACGCTGGTGGTGGCCGTGGACAACAAACGGCTGCCCGAACGCGTGCCAACCATCATCTGCGACTGGTTCAACTACGGCGGCATCACGCGCGACGTGATGTTGGTGTCGGTTCCCGAACGCTTTGTCGAGAGTTACACCGTGCGGCTGAAACCCGGTACGACCGACACCGTCGAGGCTGTTGTGCGCATGAACGGGAAGGAGGCCGGACAGCATGTCGGATTTGCGATTCCCGAACTGAAAATCGACCTTCGGGGAACGACCGACGCCGACGGGGTCGCCCGGTTCGAAAAGCGCGCCCGGATCGGTCTCTGGTCGCCCGAATCCCCGAAACTCTATGCCGTCGAAATCGCATCGGACGACGACCGGGTGGAGGACGAGATCGGATTCCGCACCATCGAGACCCGCGGCCGCGAAATACTGCTCAATGGAAAACCGATCTTCCTGCGCGGCATTTCGATCCACGAGGAGGCGGCATTCCGCAACGGGCGCATCGCCAAGGTCGAGGAGGACCGCACGCTGCTCGGCTGGGCCAGGGAACTGGGCTGCAACTACGTCCGTCTGGCCCACTATCCGCACAACGAACAGATGGTGCGCGAGGCCGAACGGATGGGGCTGCTCGTGTGGAGCGAGATTCCGGTTTACTGGACGATTCTCTGGGAGCGCGAGGATGTTTACGCCAATGCCCTGAACCAGCTCGACGAGATGATCGAACGCGACCAGAACCGCTGCAACGTCATTATCTGGTCGATCGCCAACGAAACGCCCCACGGCGACGCCCGCGACCGGTTCCTCTCGTCGCTGGCCGCCTATGCCCGCGAAAAGGACCCGACCCGGCTGATTTCGATGGCGATGGAGCGCAACGACAAAAGTCCGGAGGTGCTCTCCGTGCAGGATAACATGAACGAATATGTAGACATCATCAGCCTGAACGAGTATGTGGGCTGGTACGACGGGACGAACGAAAAGATCGACCGCGTGCGCTGGGAGATCGACTACGAAAAGCCGGTCATGATCTCGGAGTTCGGCGGCGGCGCCCCTTACGGCAAGCGCGGTGAAGCCACGGAGATCTGTACCGAGGAGTATCAGGCCGATCTCTATCGCAAGACGCTGCGGATGATCGAAGAGCGGATGCCGCCGGTTTCGGGCATTTCGCCCTGGGTGCTCAAAGATTTCCGTTCGGCGCGCCGGCTGCTGCCCCAGACGCAGGACGGCTTCAACCGCAAGGGGGTCATCTCCGACCGCGGCGAACGCAAGCAGGCATTCTACGTACTTCAAGATTATTACAAAACGAAAAGATGATCGCAATTTTCAAACATCTCATCCTCTCTCTCGCCGCGCTGTGCTGTGCGGCATGTGCCGGCCGTGCCGGCGGTTCGCCGGATTTCATCCGCACCGACGGCGTGAATCTGGTCGATGGGAACGGGAACCGTTTCGAAATCCGGGGCACCAACCTCGGACACTGGCTCAATCCCGAGGGTTACCTCTTTCAGTTTCCCAAAAGCGCCAATTCGCCGCGCCGCATCCATGAAGGTCTGTGCCAGCTGGTCGGTCCGGCCTATATGGAGCGTTTCTGGCGTACGTTCCGCGAGAACTACATCACACGCGAGGATATAGATTACATCGCTTCGACCGGAGCCACGACCGTGCGTCTGCCGTTCCACTACAAACTTTTCACCGCGGAGGAGTATCTCGGGCTGCATGATCCCGAGGAGGGATTCGCCCTCGTGGACCGCGTTGTGGAGTGGTGCCGCGACGCCGGGCTGCGGTTGATTCTCGACATGCACGACTGCCCGGGCGGACAGACCGGCGACAACATCGACGATTCGTACGGTTATCCGTGGCTGTTCCGCAGTCCGGAGATGCAGGAACGCTTCATCGCCGTCTGGCGCGGCATTGCGGCCCGTTATGCGGACGAACCCACGATCCTCGGCTACGACCTGATGAACGAACCGATCGCCCACTATTTCGAGGACAAGGAGGAGCTGAACGCCGAACTCCAGCCGTTGATGATCCGGACGGCCAAGGCTATCCGCGAGGTGGATTCCCGCCACATTCTGATCCTCGCCGGAGCGCAGTGGAACACGAATTTCAAGGTTTACGACGACTGGACCTTCGATGACAATCTGATCTTCACGTGCCATATCTACAAGTGCCCGCCTTCGGTCAATTCGCTCAAAGGCTTCGCGGCTTTCCGCGACAAGTCGCAATGTCCGATGTATATGGGCGAAACCGGCGAGAATACCGACGAGTGGGTCGGGAATTTCCGCAGGGCGCTCGACGAGATGAACATCGGGTGGACTTTCTGGACTTACAAGCGGCTCGATGCCCGGCCGTCGTTCGTGAGCGTGCCGATGCCCGAAGGCTGGCAGAAGATCTGCGATTTCCTGGCGGCCGACCGTTCCGAATACGGATTCATCCGTGAAGCTCGTCCGGACCAGTCCGAGATGCGCCGCGTGCTCGATATTTACCTCGAGAACTGCAAATTTGCGAACTGCCGCCCGAATGACACGTATGTCGCTGCGTTGGGGTTGAATCCCTGATTGCCTTGCAAGACGTTTGGGTTCTGAGAGATATTCGCCGCCGGAACGACCGGGGCTCCCACGACGGGAGTCCCGGTTTTTCGTGCTTCGAAAACGGTTTCTTTATGCGCGATTCGGGCCCTGCGCCGGGAAACCCGCGCGCGGGGAACGGAATTTGAAACGATGGTCGGGACAGCAAACCAAAAAAATTAAACAACCATGAACGTCAAAAAATTACGTTACTTTGCGTTCGCACTCATTGCAGTTGCGTTCTGCGCGTGTCAGAAGGAGCCTTCGACATCGGACCTTCACCGGGATTATCTGGTCTACACAGCCCACGACACCGACACCGATTTCGCCGCCATCGACACTTACTACCTCCCCGACAGTATTCTGGTGATCGGGAACAGCGACAAAACCGAATACTGGAAAGACGCCGACGCCCTGGAGATCATCGGCACGGTCGCCGGCAAGATGAACGCCGCCGGATACACCCGCACCGACGACAAGGATGCCGCCAACGTGGGCATCCAGCTCAGCTACGTCCGGAAAGTGACCTACTTCGTAGGCTACGACTATCCCTACTGGTGGTGGTACTACCCCTACTACTGGGCTCCCGGATACTGGGGCGACTGGGTCGGCTGGCACTACCCTTACAGCGTTTATTACGGATATACGGCCGGTTCGCTGCTGTTGGAGATGCTGGACCTCGAAGCCGATCGGGAGAGCAACAAGAAACTGCCCGTCGTGTGGGACAGCTTCATCGGCGGTCTGCTGACTTCCGATGCGGAACTCAACCGGCAACGCACGATCGCCGGCGTGGAGCAGGCTTTCGAGCAGTCGCCTTATCTGGCAAAATAGTTTAACAGCAAAAAATTCGTCCGATTATGAAAACATCGAAATACTTCAAAACCATCGCTATCTGCGCCGTTATGCTTGCCGCGGCCCTGCCGGGCAAGGCGCAGTTGTTCCCCAAGACCTACATCAACATCGACTGGCAGGTGGGCGTGCCTCTGGGCGCCGATTTCGCCGACAAGACCTCGGGCTGGGGCATGAACTTCGAAGGCGGTTACTTCGTGACGCCGGCCATCACCGTGGGTCCGTTCATCTCCTACCAGACCAATCTGCAAAGCATTTCGCGTCAGACGCTCGACCTGGGCGGCGGCTCGGCGCTGACCACCAACCAGAAACACGCCCTGTTCCAACTGCCGTTTGGCGTTACGGGGCGTTACAACTGGCTTACCGACAGCGTATTACAACCCTATGCCGGCCTGAAGCTGGGCGCCAGCTACGCCGAAATGTCGTCTTACTACTATGTCGTCAAGCAGTACACCGACACATGGGGATTCTTCATGTCGCCGGAGATCGGCGTGTCGATCTTCCCGCGCTCCGATTACCGGCTGGGTTTCCACGTGGCGCTCTATTACAGCTACGCCACCAACAGCGGCGATGTGCTGACTTACTCGATCAACAACATCAACAATTTCGGCATACGTGTCGGCATCTCGTTCTGACACCCGTCGGGTGACGCCTCACCGGAAGCGCCGGGCCTTGTACGAAGGTCCGGCGTTTTCGTGCGGACGGATTTGGCGGTTCCGTCTCGAAGAACTATCTTGCGGGACCGAAACATTGTTTCAGCCGTCCGACGGACGGCCCGAATATTCCCGATTATGAACAACGAAAACAAAGAACCGATCTTCGAATTCGATTTGACTCTTATCGCCGATTTTTTCCGCGCCCTCGACCGGCAGGGCCCCGGCGGCGACGAACAAACCATCCGGGCTTTGGGGTTCCTCCCGGCGACTGGTCCCGGACTCCGCGTCGCCGACATCGGCTGCGGTACGGGGCGGCAGACCGAAGTGCTCGCCCGGCACCTCGACGGCACGATCACGGCCGTGGACCTGCTGCCCGGAATGATCGAGGAGCTTCGCGCACGGATGAAGCGCACGGGACTGAGCGAAAAGGTCACGGCCCTCGTCGGGTCAATGGACGAACTGCCCTTCGGCGACGAAGAGCTGGACCTCATCTGGGCCGAGGGGTCGATCTACAACATCGGTTTCGAGAGGGGGCTCACCGAGTGGCGGCGGTTCCTCAAACCCGGGGGCGTGATCGCCGTCACCGAGTGCTCGTGGCTCGCGCCCTCGCGGTTGCCGGAGACGGCGTACATCCGGGAGAATTTCCCGGACATCGGCACCCCTGCGGCCAAGGTGCGCATCCTCGAAAAGGCCGGATACGTTCCGCTGGCGCATTTCGTGCTGCCGCAGCATTGCTGGATGCAGAATTACTACGCTGCGGTGGCTGCGCGCATCCCCGACTTCCTGGAAGAGCAGGGTCACAGTCCGGCTGCGGTCCGCATGGCCACGCTGATGCGGGAGGAGATCGAACACTACCGCGCCCACGGAACGGACTACGGATATGTTTTCTACATCGGGCAGAAACCCGAAAAGTAATCCTGCCGCCGTGACGTGAAAAGGTCCGCTTTCATCGGAAAGCGGACCTCTCTTTTCCATGCCGGGGTCATTCCCGCGAGAGCGCGTCGATCCGCGCCAGTTCCTCGTCGGAAAAGGCCGTGTTCTCCAACGCCCGCAGGTTGTCTGCGATCTGGGCCGTCGAGCTGGCTCCGATGATGACCGTCGTCACGCGGCTGTCGTGCAACAGCCACGCCAGCGCCATTTCGGCCAGCGTCTGCCCGCGCTGCCGGGCGAGGTCGTCGAGGCCGCGGATGCGGGCCAGCATCGCGTCGGTCAGCACGTCGCGCCGCAGCGAACGCCCCTCGGCCATGCGCGAATCCTGCGGAATGCCGTTGAGGTAACGCCCGGTCAGAAGCCCCTGCGCCAGCGGCGAGAAAGCCGCGAACCCTGCGCCCGACTCGGCGGCCAGCGACAACACGCCCGATGTCGCGGGCTCGCGGTTGAAAATGTTGTATTTGTCCTGAAACAGCAGGCACGGCACGTCGCGCTCGGCCAGGTAGCGGAATGCGAAACGCTCCGCCGCGAGCGGGTAGCGCGACAGCCCGGCGTACAGCGCCTTGCCGCTGCGCACGATGTCCACCAGGGCCTGAAGCGTCTCTTCGAGCGGCGTTTCGGGATCGTAGCGGTGCGAATAGAAAACGTCCGCATAGTCAAGCTTCATGCGCCGCAGGCTCTGGTCGAGGCTCGCCATGAGGTATTTGCGCGAACCCCAGTTGCCGTAGGGCCCCGGCCACATGTCGTATCCGGCTTTGGTGGCGATGAACATCTCGTCGCGGTAGGGGCGGAACGACCGCTCCATCAGGCGTCCGAAATTCTCCTCGGCGGTTCCGTAGGCCGGGCCGTAGTTGTTCGCCAGGTCAAAATGCACGATCCCGCGGTCGAAGGCGTAGTGGGCCATCTCCTGCACTTTGGAGAAGGTCTGCTCGCTGCCGAAATTGTGCCACATGCCCAGCGACAGGGCCGGTAGCTGCACGCCGCTGCGCCCGGCGCGGCGGAAAATCATGCCGTTTTCGTAACGCGACGGCGACGGCTGGTAGAGGGGTTCGATCATAGCTGTCCGATTTTGGATTCCAAGACAAAGATACGATTTTTTTGCCGCCGTTCTCCGTCGCCCGGACTACTCGATGCCGTATTTCCGGAGTATGCGGGCGATGCGGGGCGTCAGCGCGTCCAGCATCCGTTCGAACCCGAGGTCCGTGGGGTGTACGCCATCGACGGTCGCCTCGTGGTCGTCTCCCAGATCCATGCCGGGGTCTATGAAATAGATGTTTTCGTCCCTTTCGAGGAGTTTCTCCATCCCTTTCCGGGCGGCTTCGCGCTTGTCGGCTTCGAAAGCGCGTTTTTTCAGGTCGAAGTTCCCGCTTTCGCGCACCTCCGTCTGGAGGAAGATCAGCGGCGTTGCGGGGTGGCTTTCGCGGATGCGCCGGACGAATCCCTCCAGCCGCTCTTCGATCTGCTGCGGCGACGGATTCGAAAAAACGTCGAACACGAAGGCGTCGGCCCGGGTCTCCGCGGCGATGCGCGCGAAGAACGTGTCGAGCTTGCATTGTCCGCTGGCCCCGAGGTTGACGAATCCGAATCCCAGCGCGCGGCCCAGTCGTGCGGCGTAGGCCATTCCCGGACGGCTCGCCGAGGTGCCGTGCGTGATGCTCGACCCGATCACCACGATCCGGTGACGGAAGGGGTCGGGAGCGGCTTCCAGCCGCGCACCTTCGTCGGTTCCGATTTCGAGGGCGGCGATTTCGTCGTGCAGCGGGAGGTAGAGTAGGCACTCCTTCATCGTCGTATCCATGTGTTCGACGACGGGGGCTTCGTGCTGCGTTCCGGATCGGTTCGGCACCCCGACTCCGGCGAAGACCCATTTGCCGTCGCGGCGGATGTAGAGGTCGAGCCCGCGCTGTGCGATGAGCGTCGAATTGGCTCCGGGGAGTTGGTTGACGGTGGTCCACCGGGCGCGGATGTTGCGGCTGTCGGTGCGGAACGCTACGGCCAGCCCCGTGGAGTAGCGGTAATATCGCGTGACCGTCGGGGTCAGCTCGGGGTAGCGGGCCACCTCGATACGCTGGAATGCCGAACCTCCCGGTTGGGCTTTGTTAACAATCGTGAGATTTGCCGCGTCCGCATATTTCACCGGCGTGTTCTCCGCCACGGCCATCGCCGGGATCAGCAGACCGAGGATCGCGTATATCCTTTTTTTCATGCTTCTGTCTTTTGTTTTTTGTTCATCAGGGGCAGTATGAATGATATTATTGACGCTGTAATCCAGAATACGGCCACAGGTCCGAAGTCGTAGTGTTTGGCGCCATCTGCCGTTACGGTAATGTTCGCATCTATGAGCCATCCCGACGCGACATCCTGAATTCCCGCAGCACAGTAGGATGCTATCCCCACCACTCCCAGCGCGGCCCCCGTCGCCTTTCTCGGCACGATGTCCACGGCCATGAGTCCTCCGAGGAAACAGATCAGCACTCCGATGGCTATTCCGAACAGGACCATCGAGAGGACGTTCACCCATATGGCATTTCCTCCGTATAGGAACAGGGCCAGGGCCAGGGAGTTCAGTATGCCGAACAGCAGGGCGGGAATCTTTCGGTCTCCCTTGAAGAGTTTGTCCGAGAACCATCCCGAGAGCACGGTTCCGAGTATTCCCAGCAGGGCGTTTATCGAGACCACGGATATGGCCTCCACATCCGAGTATCCCTTGGCCTCTTGCAGGAACAGCACTCCCCAGCCGTTTATGGCATAGCGGGATATGTACATGAACGCGCTTGCCGCCGCCAGCACCCATACCGCCGGGGTGCGGAGCACTTGCTTTTGAATCTCTCGTACGGATTTGTCCGCTCCCGGCGCTGGTTTCTCGTGGGCCAGGGCTTCTACGGGCGGCAGTCCTTTGGATTCCGGGGTGTCATGGAGCCAGCAGATGACGATCACCACACCGATTGCTCCCGCCACGGCCGATCCGAAGAATCCTGCCTGCCACCCTGCGAATGTTACGATGGAGCCCACGAATAGGAATGAGAAGAATTCCCCGAGGTTGTGGCTCGCCGAGAAGAATCCGTAGTAGGTTCCCCGTTCCCGGAGGGGATACCAGCGCGAGAGGGATATGATGGCCGGGGGCGCTCCCATGGATTGTGCCCAGCCGTTGATCCCCCACATCACGGCGAACGTCACGAATATCACTGCCGTGGGAATTACGGAATGCGCCAGCCCCAGCAGTCCCATCAGGGCGTTCACCGCCGCCGAGAGGATGAGTCCCGTGGCCATGAAGCGTTTGATGTTGCAGTAGTCGGCAATGAATCCGTTTACGAATTTCCCGACGGCATAGGCGAACAGGAGTGCCGATCCGATCACTCCCAGCTGCGAAGCATCCAGCGCTCCGCTGTCGAGAATGGGTTTCTTCATGACATTGAGACTCGTGCGGCAGACATAGTAGAGACTGTATCCGAGCGTCGCCGCCGCGAATGCCTGCAAACGCAGGCGGCGGTAGTATTTCGAGCGCGCGTCGGCGTCCATCTCGTGGGCCGGGGCCGGGGGACTGATGCGGTAGAATTCCGTGAAGCGGTTCATGGCGTCAGTCATGGAGCCCCCGCGAGCGGAGATAGGAGATCAGCAGTTCGGGACGGTCGGTCTGGATCATGGTGGC